>OGRH01001425.1_pt1 | contig 15165 bp, 15 predicted proteins | sample 1553461 | NCBI WGS metagenome assembly OGRH01 (sample SAMEA2580092, study PRJEB22360) | human gut metagenome | biome: human gut; feature: human-associated habitat; material: faeces | place: Denmark | collected 2008/2010
CCGAACATTGTCCAAGGGACTGGAATTTTCTTCCAAAGCCAACCCAATCTTCGGGGTGGCCGGAAGCGGTGAACATACTCACGTCGGGATTGCCGCCCGCCTGAAAGACGGTAAGATCATCAATCTCATGAGCCCTGCTGATATGAAGAAAGATTTTCTTTCTGCCGTAGGCTATGGCGTGCTCATGGGCATTCTCAAGAACTATGAAGTCGTAAACCCCATCGTTTCGGCTACGACCGATGCTTTTAACCGTCTGAGACCTGGATTTGAAGCCCCTATCTGTATCGTAACGAGTCTTGGCCGCAGCTATGATGTGCCGACCCGTAATCGGACCATCCTTGCTGGTCTCATTCGTGATGTTGATAACCCGAAGGCAACGCGTATCGAAATGCGGGCTCCAAACCCTTTTACCAACACTTATATGGTTACGGCGGCTTTCTACCTGTCCGCCCTTGATGGAATTGTTGCCGTCTTGCGTTCGGGCAAGGATACAAAAGCCCTTGAAAAAGAAATCTCCAAGAAACCGGGAGAAGAAGGATTCTACCTTGAAAAAGATCGGGCCTATCGCGCTGAAGATAACGTCTTTGAGGACTATACGGAAGACGAACGGAACAAGTACTTTGGCAAACCGCCGGCAACGGTTTGGGAAAACATGAAAGCCTTTGATGCCTATCCGGAAAAGGTGGAAGTCCTGACCCGCGGCAACACATTAAAGAAGCTGTACCTTGAATCCTTCAAGGAAGGTGCCTTGATTCGCTGGCAGACGGAACTGCTCCAGCATCTTATCCCCAATGACCGCAATAAGGTCAAGGCCATGAAACCCGTGAAGACGGCTTCGTCAACGGCTTGGGATGATGGACTGTGGCAGCGTGTAGAGGACCTGCGTGTTGAAATTGCCAAGGATACGGACACGAATACGAGCCTTTTCAGTCAAATCAAAAAAGCGTTTGCTGACGGAGATTTTGACAAAGCCTCCAATCTTCAAGTACAATTAAATCGTAAGATGGAAGAATTGGAAGCGTTGTATACGGATTACCTAGACAACATGATCTGATCCTTCCCGTAAGGGAGGTTGAGAAGCTGTGCGTGTAAGGAAATTAGGTTTCCTCCTGGCACTCCTTCTTCTTTTGACAGCGCCCCTTAGTCGCGTACAGGCCGCCAAGCTAGTGGCCCAGTACGGTGCTAAGGGGCGTCGTGTCGAAGAAGTCCAATCGATGCTCCATGAGCTGAAACTCTATCGGGGCGAAATTGATGGAGAGTTTGGTAAAGGAACCAAGGAAGCTGTCCTATCATTTCAGAAAAAACAAGGCAAAAAATTAACCGGTTCCGTAGATTGGCCCCTTTATAACCTGATGAGTAAAAAAAGCGGCCTTTCTTTTGGTCGGTACCGTAAGATCTGGACCATGGAAGCCTCGGCCTACAGCCCTCAGGATCCCGGTGTAGGAAGAATGACTTCGACCGGGCGCGTCCTGCGCAAGGGGATTGTGGCCACCGATCCTTATATCATCCCCATGGGAACCAAGCTCTATATCATGGGCTATGGGGAAGCGGTCGCGGCTGACGTGGGCAGCGCCATCAAAGGAAACCGGATCGACCTTGCGTTCATGAGCCGGCGGGAAGCCCTTGAGTGGGGCAGACGACGCGTCACCGTCTATATTTTGTAGAGGAGGATTTTCCATGGCAAATGTAATGAATGCCCAAGAAATCAAGGAATGGATGTACCACAAATTCGAAGAAAATGCTTTTATGAAACTGGCTGATATCAGCATCCTGGAAGTGACCTGCGGCGCTTGTAAGATGGCTATGGACGTCGACCCGAAAAAACATGGGAACCGCTACGGCGTGGTTCATGGCGGGGCTCTTTTTACGCTGGCACTCAAGGGTTTTTTTACCGTTGGCCGATACGGCCATGGGAGCTGCCTGCTACAGCATTGGAGCTAAGGTTGTCACCCTTTCAAGCTCCGTCAATTTCATCCGCAATACCGCAGAAAAATGCCGCGTCATCGCCACGGCAACCCTCATTCACGTGGGGCATTCCACCATTGTCTGCCGTGTTGATATTGAAGGACCGGATGGACGCAAAATGGTTGATGTGACGGGCACCATGTTTGTTGTCGGCCATTTTGACGAGATTCCCCAAAAGTGGTAAAATAAAAACTACCTATGAGTCATTTGTCAATACTTGCCTGACTGGCGGGTCCGCTAGGCTAGACCAAGAGGGAGCCCGTTAGGGAAAACAAATCATAATCAGGAGGATCACATGGATTTCGCATTAACGGAAGAACAGTTGGAACTTCAGGCCATGGTTCGGGAGTTCGTCGAAAAGGAAATCGTTCCTTACACGGATGAAATGGATAAAAACAATGCCTGCCGTCCGGAAATTATCAAAAAAGCAGGGGACATGGGGCTGCTGAACCTAGTTGTCCCGGAAGAATATGGCGGACCGGGCCTTGACAGTGTGACCATTGCCATGATTTACGAAGAACTGGGTAAGGGCTGTGTTGGCGTGGCTACGTCCATTGCTGCAAATGCTCTTGCTTCCTATCCTATCTTGATTGCTGGCAATGATGAACAGAAGAAATATCAGTGTGATCTACTCAATAACGGCGGCTTGGCTGCTTTTGCCCTCACTGAACCGGACGCTGGTTCCGACGCGGGCGGTGTTTCGACGAAAGCCGTCAAGGAAGGCGACCATTATGTCCTTAACGGGAGCAAGGTCTTTATTACTAATGGCGGGATTGCTGACAGTTTCCTTGTCTTTGCCAATACGCGTAAAACAGGCGGGATCCGCGGCTTGACCTGCTTTATCGTCCCGAAGGGGACACCGGGATTTTCTGTTGGCCGTAAGGAAGATAAGATGGGGATCCGTCCTTCCAATACGTGTGAGCTCATCCTGGAAGATGTTGTCGTTCCTGAATCCATGCGCGTAGGCCGGGAAGGCCAGGGCTTCCGCATTGCGATGCAGACGCTTGATTCTGCCCGTCCCTTCGTTGCTTCTGTAGGTGTGGCTCAGTCGGCGCTTGATATTGCAGCTCATTACGCACGGGAAAGAAGACAGTTTGGCCAGCCCATTTCTTCCTTCCAGCTCATCCAGGGCATGGTGGCAGATATGGCCATGAAAGTCCATGGCGCCCGCCTGATGGTCCAGCAGGCCTGCTGGATGCGTGACCAGGGCCTTGAATTTGGCATGGAAGCAGCCATGAGCAAGTGCTTTGCTTCTGATGTGGCGATGGAAGTCACGACAGATGCAGTCCAGATTATGGGCGGTTATGGCTATATGAAGGACTATCCTATGGAAAAGAAGATGCGTGATGCCAAGATTCTCCAGATCTACGAAGGAACCAACCAGATCCAGCGTCTTGTCATTGCCAATAAAATCCTGTACTGATGATGCTGAGGGGGGCTGCTTGGGCAGTGCCCCCCCCTTTTTTTTGCTGAAAAGGAGACAGTCATGAAATCTTTTACCATGTTTGGCAGCCATGTCTGCCCTGATACGATTGCCGCTATGTGCATCTTGGACAAAAAAGGACTTTCTTATACGTACAAGGATATTACGGGCACCATGATCTTCCTGAAGGAATTTCTTCATCTCCGTGACAGCCGTGAAGACTTTCAGGCCGTCAAGGAGGGCGGATATGTAGGCATTCCCTGTTTTCTTTTTGAAGACGGGAGCCTTACGTTTTCCGTAGAAGAAGCCATTGTGTGGAGTGGGAAGGCAAAATGATTATCAATCTGACACCGGAAGAAATAAAATGTTGCTGATGTCTTTTGTGAGTGGACAGAATACTCCATTTGCGGGGTGCCTGTCCGCTTTTTTCTAAGGGATGATCTCAAAAAAAATACGTAAAAGTGGGATAAAATGCGGCCCGGTGGGCCATAAGCGCCAAAGTGCATTTTCCGTCAATGCAGGCAATTTTCAGATACTTAGAGTTGCCAAGGCGGACAATCTGTCATATAATGAGTGTTATGAATGAAACGGTTTTTCTTCAATAATTAACCATAGGAAGAGGTAACGACATGAATAGTGAAAAGCTGCTGGCCGAAGCCAAAGAAGTCGTTCGGGACCTGAGTGTCCGCGAACTGATCGAAGCATCCATCCGCAATGGGGAAGGAACGTTCTCCGATCGGGGAGCCCTGCGTGTTACGACGGGTACCCATACGGGACGGTCCCCGAAAGATAAGTTCATTGTCGATACGCCCTTGACCCACGATATCGTAAATTGGGACAATAACCAAGCCTGCACGGAAGAGACCTTCAACCGGCTTTATGCCAAGTGTGAAAAGTTCATCAAGACTCATCGTGTCTATGTAAAGAACGTCAAGGCCGGAGCCGATCCCAGTTATCAAATCCGCGTCAAGTTCATTAATGAAATGGCCTGGCAGACGGTCTTCATCAGCCAGTTATTCATCAAGACGGATGAGCCAAGTACGGTGCCGGAAGACTTTACGGTCATTTCCCTGCCCGATGTCATGGCAGATCCTGCTGTTGATGGAACGAACTCTGAAACCTTCATCATTTTGAACTTTGACAAGAAAGTTGTCCTCATTGGCGGTGGTCTTTATGCTGGGGAACTCAAAAAATCCATTTTCTCCGTCATGAACTTCCTCCTGCCCCAGCAGGATGTTCTTTCCATGCACTGCTCCTGTAATGAAGGCAGCAAGGGTGATGTGGCCCTTTTCTTTGGGCTTTCCGGTACGGGGAAGACGACCCTTTCCGCAGATCCCCATCGTGCTCTTATCGGTGATGATGAACATGGCTGGGGGGATAACGGCGTCTTCAACGTTGAAGGCGGCTGCTATGCCAAGTGCATTGACCTGACCGAAGACAGTCAGCCTGAAATCTATCGCGCGGTCCGTTTTGGCGCCGTCATGGAAAATGTTGTCGTCGACCCTAAGACGGGAGCGCCTGATTTCAGTGATAATACCATCACGGAAAATACCCGCGTGGCTTATCCTTTGAATTATATCCCCAATGCTAAGATTCCAAGCCGTGCCGGCCATCCCAAGAACATCATTCTCCTCACGGCCGATGCTTTCGGCGTTCTGCCTCCGATTTCAAAGCTTACGAAGGAACAGGCCATGTACCATTATCTGACGGGGTATACGAGCAAGGTCGCTGGGACGGAACGGGGCATTACGGAACCGCAGGCAACGTTCTCCACTGCCTTTGGCGCACCTTTTCTGCCCCTGCAGCCCCTTGTCTATGCAAAACTCTTGGGTGAACGGATTGCTCGTCACGAAACCAATGTGTACTTGGTCAATACGGGGTGGAGCGGCGGTCCTTACGGCGTTGGCAAGCGGATGAAGCTTGCCTATACGCGGGCCATGATCCATGCAGCCCTTGATGATGAACTGGGGGAAGAAGGTTGGACGACCATGCCCATGTTTGACATTGCCATTCCTAAGTCCTGTCCCAACGTGCCGAGCACGATCCTCAATCCGCGGAATACGTGGACGGATAAGAATGCCTACGATCAGATGGCAAAGAAACTGGCCGGCCTCTTCATTGATAACTTTAAGAAACTCTTTGAAGGCAAGGTCACGGATGATATTGCCTCTGCCGGTCCACATATTGATGATTGACTGCCCGTCCAGGGAGTGCTGCCATCAAGCAGCACTCCTTTTGTTTTCTTGTGAAGTCCCTTCCTTTTCTGGGAGACTTTGGCAAAGGTCAGGGGGAAGTGTGGTATAATAGACGCCGTAAAGGAAGGTGGAAGCCATGATCATCGCGTGTCCCACGCTTAACGAAACAAAAAAATTGGGCCGTGCCCTGGGAACCGTTCTTGGTGACGGTGATGTGGTCCTTCTTGACGGGGACCTCGGTGCCGGCAAGACGACCCTTGTTACGGAAATTGCAGAAACACTGGGCGTGGACAGACGGGACGTATCAAGTCCCACGTTTTCTCTCATGAATGTCTATCGGGGGAAGAAGCTGACTCTCCAGCATTTTGACCTCTATCGTCTGACTTCCAGTGAAGAATTGGATGATATCGGGTTTTATGAATATGTCGGTGCTCCCGGTGTGACCTTCATTGAATGGGCAGAACTTTTCCCTTGTGAGATGCCGGAAGACCATTTGTCCATTACCCTCCGTCAGGAGGGGGCTGGGCGAGTGGCCGAACTGGTGCCCCATGGTGCCCATTATGAAGCGCTTGTACGAAAGGTGGAAGAATTGTGCTGACCCTTGGAATCGATACATCGACCCGGGTCTCCTCCGTTGCTCTTTGTGATGGGGAAAAGATCCTAGGAGAAGTGGATATCAATGTTGGAATGACCCATTCTGAAGGACTCGTGCCCCAACTGGAGGTCCTATTGGAACGGACCCATATTCAAAAAAGCGAGCTGGAACTGATTGCCGTAAGCCGCGGTCCCGGCTCCTTTACAGGACTGCGTATCGGTATGGCGACGGCGGAAGCCCTGGCTTACAGCCTAAAGATTCCGCTGCGTGCCGTCGACACTTTGGAAGCCATCAGCTATAACCTGCCTGTGGCAGGAGTACTCCTTGTCCCCGTCCTTGATGCCCAGAAAGGAAACCTTTATGTAGGGCAATATCTTTGGGACCAGGGACGCCTGGAAGAAGTGGAACCGGTTTCTATCCTTTCCCAGAAGGAAATCATTCCCCTTATGGAACAAAAGGACCGGCCTGTGATCCTTTTGGGAGAATGTCATCGCATCCCCAAAAAAGAGGGGTTCCTGGTTGCTATGGCACCGGAAAGTGCCCGCATGCCCAGAGCCAGTTCTGTTGCAATCCTTGCCCAGGAAAACTATGAACCGGGGGACCTTTACGATTATTTTGGAATGGAGCCTTTTTACATCCGGCGCTCTGAGGCGGAGGAACTATGGGAAAAGCGGCATCCATCGAAGTAAGAGAGCTGACGGAAGGGGATCTTTCCTGGGTCCTTCCCATGGATGAAGGGGCCTTTTCCTTAGCGTGGAAAAGGGAAACCTTTTTGGAAGAACTGACAGGGCGGCTTGCCCATTACTATGGCGTGTTTGAAGACGGCACGCCTATTGCTTACGGCGGTTTTTGGCTTGTTGCCGGCGAAGCACAGATTATGCGTCTTGCTGTCGATCCAGGCCGACGGGGTGAGAAAAAAGGGCTCTTTTTGGTGGCTTCCCTGATTGAAAAGGCACGGGATCTTGGTGCGGAGGAAGTGACCCTTGAAGTGAGGGAACACAACCTGCCGGCCCGTAAAACCTATGAACATTTGGGCTTTTTTTCCTGCGGAAAACGGCCCCATTATTATGCAGACAGTGGGGAAGACGCCGTGCTCATGCGCCTTCTCCTTACTGATATGTAAGAAAGGAACATGATGGAAAAAGATCTTACCATCCTAGGCATTGAAAGCAGTTGTGATGAAACCGCAGCATCCGTCGTCCGGAACGGGCGGGAAGTGCTCTCCAGTGTTGTATCGACACAAATCTTGGTACACCGTAAATTTGGCGGTGTCGTTCCGGAAATTGCGTCCCGGAAACATATCGAACATGTCATGCCCGTCATTGACGAGGCGCTCAAGAAGGCCCATCTTGGGTTAACGGAGATTGACGCCATTGCTGTCACCTACGGACCGGGCCTTGTAGGGGCCCTGCTTGTCGGCCTCAGTGCAGCAAAAGGGCTTGCGCTTGGAACAGGAAAACCCTTGATTGGAGTCAATCACTTGGAAGGGCATGTTTTTGCCAATTTTCTTTCCGATCCGGATCTAAAACCGCCTTTTTTGGCCTTGGTTGTGTCTGGCGGTCATACCTCCCTGCTTGTTGTGGAAGACTATAACACGTTCCGCCTTTTAGGTCAGACCCGTGATGACGCAGCCGGTGAAGCCTTTGATAAGATTGCCCGCTTTATGGGCCTGCCCTATCCTGGCGGTCCGGAAATCGAAAAACTCGCCCTTTCCGGCAAGGCGGAGGCCATTGATTTTCCGCGTCCGCTTCTGCTCAACAGCTATGACTTTAGCTTCAGCGGCCTGAAATCTGCCGTCATCAACTATCTTCATGCACAAGCACAGCGCGGTCTTGAGGTCAAGCGGGAAGACGTGGCTGCTTCTTTCCAGGAAGCCATTGTGGACGTTCTTGTAACCAAATGCAAGGAAGCTCTTATTGCGACAGGACTTAAGAAAGTTGTCCTGGCCGGCGGGGTGTCCGCTAACCGCCATCTGCAGGAAGCCCTTGCCCAAGGCGCTGATTCCGTGGGGGCGGAACTTGTCCATCCAACGCCCATCCTCTGTACGGATAATGCTGTCATGATTGCTGTACGGGGATATTATCAGTATCTTGCTCACGACTTTGCCACCCTTGATCTTAATGCCAATCCTTCGCTCAAATTGGGGGAGGCGTAAGAACGCAGTCTTAATGAGGAGCGCAGGCGGATATTGTAACCGCCTGTTTTTTTCGATATAATATAAGATATGTAAAATACCCGGTTTTCCGGTTCTATGATGGGAGTGTGTGCTTGTGCGTCCTGAGTCTAAGCAGGAGGGATCCCGGGGGACCCATAAACGCTTCATTGAGCATCATTTGAGTTATTTCTTGCCCACGTTCTATATGCTGAGCGACTGGATCTTTATCCTTTTGGCGGAACATCTGGCCGTCAGTGCCCGCAATGGTCTAATGGGCAGTTCCGTGCTGCACATTGCTTGGCTCAATAAGTGGATTGTATTCCCCCTCTTTTTTATTTTATTTTTACGGGCCGGGCGGGTCTATCAGAAACCGATGGGAATCTGGCGCCTGCTGGAGCGTATTTTTTACGGCTGTGCCTATGCCATTTGCCTCATTATCCTCTTGGTCTACTTGACCCACATTGGCAATTCCACGAGCCGGCTCTTCATTGCTTTCTTGGGAATCTTTTCCTTCCTTTTCCTCAGCCTTTCGCGCCTTGTTATGACAAAAATCCTTGACTGGGCCGGTATTGGGCGCTATCCAGTCCTTCTTGTTGGGGCCGGCAAGACGGCACAGCTGCTCCTGCGCGGCATCAAGGACGACGTCGGGCTGAATTATCATGTCATTGGCTATGTCGATGACGCTGGGGAGCGAAAGGAAAATGTTGGCAATCTTCCCTATCTGGGAACCTTGGACGAGATTGAGCCGATCTTGACAAAAACGCAGGTCAATGATGTTTTCATTGCCGCTCCCGGGCTTTCTCCAAAGAAGCTTGACAGCCTGATTTACCGCATCCAGCCCCTTGTCAGGAATCTCTCCTTCATCCCTGATCTCATTGGGCTTCCCGTCAATGGGGTCACTGTGGAAAGTCTCTTTAATGAGCGGCTGCTTGTCATGGGCCTGCGCAACAATTTGGCTAGAAGTTACAATAAGATTCTGAAATACCTTTTTGACATGGTCCTGACCCTCATTGGCATCCTTGTGATCAGTCCAATCCTGCTTCTCTTGGCTCTTTTGGTACGGCTTGATTCACCAGGCCCCATTCTTTTTGCCCACAGGCGGATCGGACAGGGCGGTAAGGAATTCCCTTGCTATAAATTCCGTACCATGTGCGTTGATGCCGATGTGAAATTAAAGGAGTACTTGGCTTCCCATCCGGAGGCCCGGGAAGAATGGGAACGGGACTTCAAGCTTAAGGATGATCCCCGCATTACGCGGATTGGGCACATCCTGCGCCGGACGAGCCTTGATGAACTGCCCCAGCTATTTAACGTCCTTAAAGGAGAAATGAGTCTTGTTGGGCCGCGCCCCATTGTTCGGGCTGAAATCCCTAAATATGGCAGCTATATCTCTGACTTTTATATGGTTCGTCCCGGCATTACGGGGATGTGGCAGGTGAACGGACGCAGTGATACGACCTATGAGGAGCGGGTCCAAATGGATTCCTGGTATGTCCGCAATTGGTCGATTTGGCTTGACCTGTCCCTGCTTTGGAAAACATTCAGTGTTGTATTACATCATAAAGGGGCCTACTGATGAGGAGGCCCTCTTTGTTTAGGAGGAACACTCATGCAAAAAGTGCGTAAAGCCGTAATTCCGGCTGCTGGTTTCGGAACCCGTTTCCTGCCAGCTACAAAAGCGATGCCCAAGGAAATGCTTCCCGTTGTTGATATTCCGACCATCCAATACATTGTAGAGGAAATCCGTGCAAGCGGGATTGAACAGATCCTTATCATCAGCGGCCATGCAAAGCGAGCCATTGAGGACCATTTTGATTCATCTCCCGAATTGGAAAATCATCTCTATCAAGCAGGAAAATTGGAACAACTGCGGCAAATCCGTGATATCTCAAGCATTGATATCCATTATATCCGTCAAAAGCACATGCGCGGCCTGGGAGATGCCATTTACTGTGCCAAGGACTTTGTTGACGGTGAACCTTTTGCCGTCATTTTAGGGGATGATATTGTCTATACGGAGGGAAAGCCGGCCCTGCGTCAGCTCATGGACCAATACGAGGCGACAGGAGCAACAATCCTGGGCTGTCAGACCGTGCCCCGCGAAGATGTCTCCAGTTATGGCATTGTAAAGGGCAAGGAAGTCGATGGTGTAGATGGCCTCATGAAAGTCGAGGATATGGTGGAAAAACCGGCTGTCAAGGACGCACCAAGCCGTATGGCGATTTTAGGTCGGTATGTGATTACGCCGGATGTATTTGATGTCCTTTCTGAAACAAAGCCAGGAAAGGGCGGCGAAATCCAGCTGACTGATGCCCTTCGGGTCATGAGCCATCGTGAGCCCCTTTATGCTTACCGTTTTTCCGGCCGTCGCTACGATGTGGGCAATAAACAAGGTTATCTCCAGGCCATGGTGGAATATGCCCTGCGTCGGGATGACCTAAAAGACGAATTTGCTTCCTATTTGAAGAACATCGTCAAAGGTCTGTAGCTGATTCGAAGGTGAAAGAATGGAAAAAGAAAAACGGGATCTTGTCCTTGCTGTGGCAGGTCTGGGCTATGTTGGACTATCCCTTGCGGTCCTGTTATCCCAGCATCACAAGGTTTATGCAGTTGATGTGGATCCACGGCGTGTAGAAGAGTTGGCACAGGGCCACTCCCCGATTTCAGATCGGGAACTGGAACATTACTTGAAAGATCGGCCGCTCCAGCTTCAGGCAACACTGGATGCGCGGCAGGCCTATGAACAGGCTGATGTTGTGATTGTCGCGGTCCCAACAGACTATGATGAGACTCATCATCAGTTTGATACATCCCATGTAGACGAAGTCCTGACCCTGATTGAACAGGTTCATCCAGAGGCTCTGGTTGTCATCAAATCCACGATTCCTGTAGGGTATACAAAAGCGGCTGCTCAGCGTTATCAGAAGCTGCACCTGCTTTTCAGTCCTGAATTCCTGAGGGAGGGAAGGGCCCTTTATGATAACCTTTACCCTTCCCGCATCATCGTGGGGATTGGCTCCCAAGGGCCGGACATGGAAACCGAGGCCCAGCTGTTTGCACAGCTTCTTAAAGAGGGTGCGGAAAAAGAAGACGTTCCTATCAAGATAATGGATTCTTCAGAGGCGGAAGCGGTCAAACTTTTTGCCAATACCTACCTTGCCCTGCGTGTGGCCTATTTCAATGAACTTGATACCTATGCCTGTGTAAAGGGCATGGATACAAAATCCATCATCGATGGCGTCTGCCTTGATCCGCGGATTGGCGGGCATTACAATAATCCCTCCTTTGGATATGGCGGGTATTGCCTGCCCAAGGACACGAAAGAACTTAAGGCGGATTATGGCGGCGTCCCAGAAGCCCTGATGGATGCGGTCATCCGTTCCAACGAGATTCGCAAAGCGTTCATTGCGCAGCAAGTCTTGGAAACGGCCCGATCGGCTGCAAATAGCGATGCTGCCCGTCCTGTCATCGGTATCTATCGCCTCATCATGAAATCCGGCAGTGATAATTTTCGGCAAAGTGCCATCCAGACAATCATGGACTTACTCAAAAAGGAAGGGGCACAGCTTCTCATCTACGAGCCAACCCTTGAAGAAGGCAGTTTATTTGGGGGCGGCCGTGTAACCCGTGACTTGCCCTACTTTAAGGAAACAAGTCAGGTCATTGTTGCAAATCGTATGGACAGCGCACTTAAAGATGCTGCCCACAAGGTCTATACACGTGACCTTTTTGGCCGTGATTGATAATGGGATGCTAAAAACCAATGACGCCTGCAGAAATGCAGGCTTTTTTTGAAAAGCAGGAAAGGAGGGGGCTTATTATGATTTGTGATTTCACCTATTATTCCCCGACTAAGGTTGTCTTTGGGAAGGGAAGGGAAAGAGAAACCGGTGTCCTTGTAAAAGAACGGGGCGCCCAAAAGGTTCTTATTCTTTATGGAGGGAAAAGTGCCCAAAAAAGCGGGCTTCTTTTCCGCGTCACGGACTCCCTTGAACAGGCGGGCATCGCTTATGCTGCCTTAGGCGGTGTTACCCCCAATCCCCGTTTGTCCTTTGTCCGGATGGGCACCCAAAAAGCCAGGGAAGAGGGCATTGACCTGATTCTTGCCGTAGGCGGCGGCAGCGTAATCGATGCGGCAAAGGCCATTTCCTACGCACTTTGCTATGAAGGCGATGTGTGGGACTTCTATGCGGGAAAGGCCCAGGCCCAAAAAGCCCTTCCTGTCGGTGTGGTCCTTACCCTTGCTGCTTCGGGAAGTGAACTTTCCAATTCATCGGTCATTACAAACGACAGGACCCATGAAAAAAGGGGCTATAACAGCGATCTGGCCCGCCCGGTTTTTGCTGTCATGAACCCGGAACTTACCATGACCCTGCCGGCTTACCAGACGGCCTGCGGCTGCTGTGATATCATCATGCATACGCTGGAACGCTATTTTGTCCAAGGCCCCAGTATGGAACTTACTGATGCCCTCGCAGAAGGCCTGCTGCGGACCGTTATGGCTCAGAGCCTCATCCTGCGGGATCACCCTGATGATTATGATGCACGGGCTGAAATCATGTGGGCGGGCAGTCTTTCTCATAATGACCTGACAGGCCTTGGTCATTGTGCCAGGGATTTTGCTACCCATCGCCTGGAACATGAAGTGAGCGGTCTTTATGATGTTGCCCACGGGGCAGGTCTAACGGCACTATGGGGAAGCTGGGCCCGGTATGTCTATAAGGACTGCCTTCCCCGCTTCTGTCGTTTTGCCCTTCATGTCATGAATGTGCCGGAAATCGGAAGTGATGAAGCCATTGCCCTCAAGGGCATTGAGGCCCTGGAGGCCTTCTTTGCTTCCATTTCCATGCCGATTTCCCTTAAGGAGCTGGGCCTTATCCTTTCAGATGAGGACCTTCGCACACTGGCACGCATGTGCAGCCATACCGCAAAGGATGCCCTGGGATCGGCAAAAGTGCTTCATGAAAAAGATATGTACACAATTTATAAAGCGGCCTATGAACGCACCTAAGGCACGGTAAATGGAACAATGACCATCTGGCAGGGAAAGTGTCCAGATGGTCATTGTTCGGCTTTTTGGGAGGACCGCTAAAGGCACTGGTGCTATTTTATAAAAAAGCGGAATGAACGAAGAGACTCGAAGGAGGCAGCACCCAAAGACGAAGGACCCGACTGGGAACATGCCTAGTCGGGTCCTTTTAACGGCACTATGAGAGAGAGGGTAACGGATGCATGCATCAAAGATGCAAAAGATAGGAGGTCGGCCCGCCCATCATAGGAGGATGCGCCCGTGATGGGCGGAGCGTTCTTACGTGAGAGTTATTTCTTTTCTTCCTTCATGGAATCCAGAAGGGCATCGACCATGTCGTCCATGGAGCGGTTCTGGCCCTTGGTCATGCTGGAGTTGATGGTGACGCTGTCTTGAAGGATCGTCATTCCCTTCATTTCGTCTTCCAGGTAATCATGCATCAAGGTACCAACTGTGCAGGCCCAGGAACCATTTTCGATGATGCCGACATAGCGGTTCTGGACATTGAGCATTCTCATATGATCCAGGAAGGTCATCATCTTCGGATAAATGTTGAGGTTGTACGTCACAGAAGCCAGGACGATGTGGCTGTACTTGAACGCATCGGAAATGAGGTAGCTCGTATCAGTCTTGGAGACGTCGTACATATGGATGTTGGACATGCCTTTTTCTGCAAGGCGGGCGGCAAAGACCGACGCGGCACTTTCCGTGTTGCCGTACATGGAGGCATAAACGAGGAGCACTCCTTTTTCTTCTGGTTCATAAGAGGCCCAATGGACATACTTATCAAGGAACCAAGGAATGTTCTTTCTCCAGACAGGTCCATGGAGAGGGCAGATCATCTTGATCTCGAGGGCGGAAGCCTTTTTCAGGAGGTCCATGACATGAGCACCGTATTTACCAACGATGTTTGTGTAGTAACGACGAGCTTCATCTTCGTATGTAGCAATGAAATCAGTTTGATCAGCAAAGATATTGCCGTTAACTGTACCGAATGTACCGAAAGCATCTGCAGAGAATAATGTACCAGTAGATTTTTCATATGTACAAGTTACTTCTGGCCAGTGAACCATAGGCATTGTGTAGGATACAAGAGTATGTTTACCTAAGCAAATTTCGTCGCCTTCTTTTACTGTGTAATATTGATCAGGCTTTGGTGTGCGGTAGAATTGTTCGAACATGCGGAATGTTGTTGCATTACCAACCATTTTACAATTTGGATAGCGTTCCAATGTTTCTAACAATGTTTGACAGTGGTCAGGTTCCATATGGTTTACGATGATGTAATCAAGATCACGACCATTTAAAAGGTGGGATAAGTTGTCAAAGTATTCTTCGCGAATTTCTGCATCAACAGAGTCTACAACGCAAGTTTTTTCATCATCGATGAAATAGCTATTGTAGCTTACACCATTTGGAATAGGGAATAAGTTTTCAAAACGTTCAGTTGTCCAGTCATTACTACCAATCCAGTAGATATTATGGGTCATTTTTTGAGCACAATGCATAGTAATATCCTTTCCTTACACATATGTATATACATAACTAACCTCATCCATGTGATGACGGTTTAATTAATTATATTGACATCTTATAATACAGTTTTTTTCGAAAAAAATCAATATATCGATATATGTCAATGTGTTATAACTGTGTTAACTTTCACATATTAGAATGTGAAAGTTTGTAAATATAGCCCATTCCGAAGAATGGGCCATATAGATTATTTAAAGTATTTTACGCCGGATGTGAAGATTGGCATTTCTAAGTTGCCTGGAATATTTTTACTAATATCTGCACCAC
>OGRH01001428.1_pt1 | contig 15150 bp, 20 predicted proteins | sample 1553461 | NCBI WGS metagenome assembly OGRH01 (sample SAMEA2580092, study PRJEB22360) | human gut metagenome | biome: human gut; feature: human-associated habitat; material: faeces | place: Denmark | collected 2008/2010
CGGCCGTGGCCGGCCGAAGGAGGATCGGGAGCTGCGGAAGCGGGTGAGTTTGTCTGTACTGCCGAGCCTGTATGAAGATATTCAGAAAATTGCCTATGTCGAAAGGCGCAGCGTCAGTGAGCTGCTCAGTGATCTGATGCTGCAGTATCGGGATCAGCAGAAATCGGCACTTTCGGAGTATGAAAAAGTCAGAAAATGAAAGAGGCAACTCTGAGTTGCCTAGGTGTAAACCACACGTGGTTTACATCTAATGGGATCTGAATGTAGAATCAGGAGTGTAAAGCGCATGACTCTTAGAGAAAAACTGATCGTATTAAGGGATAAAGCCGGAATAACGCAAATGTCGCTGGCTCATCAGCTCGGCGTGTCCAGGCAGGCGGTTACCAGATGGGAAAGCGGAGACACAGCGCCGTCCATGGACAAGCTAAAGGCTCTGGCAAAGATCTACGATGTATCGTTGGACTGGCTGTGCAGCGACATGGCTGATGAGAGACCATTCGGAGGGATGGAACCATTAGATGACAATGAAACAAATAATGCCAATACAAGTGCGGAGATAAGAAAAAAACGAACGATTCGATATATTGCAATTGCATTGACGGTTGGCGTAATAACTTTAGCCTGCATATGGCTTGCAACGAGACTTAAGAACAATGAGATGACTGGCGCACAATTTGAAGATATGGAAGTCGAAAACGTTGATATGCCAGACCAAGCTGTAAATGGATTTGATTTTGAATGGGAGGACTGAGAAGAAAAAATGAAAAAGACGTTGTGTTCGCTGCTAACAGTGGTTTTGCTTATTAGCTGCTTTGCAGGAACAGTTAATGCAGCAGAGCGTGCATCGGGGAAATTTGATATAACGGTTACGGCAGGGGAGTTAAAACCTGCAAAGACTGGTTTTCCGATGGCGGCAGGGGAAACAGTTACGATTAATGCGACATATTCTCCAAGCTCAGCAGATATTGATTTTGGCTTAATAGATAAGAATGGGGCATTCCATTATCTAAAGGGTGAGAATGGAGCGTTTAACAAAAAAATCGAAATCCCAGAAAACGGAACATATACGTTTGCGGTAAGAAACAATTCGGATGTAAGTGTAAACGTCACAGGGTTCGTGAAATATTAAAACAGTCAATTGTGAAGACATTGCTCTTAAAAAGCGGCCGCTTTTAAGATATAAAAAAGTACGAATGAAACAGCTTGAAATGGAGGAACTTTTATGAAAAGCGTAAAAAGACATCTATCCTTGATTTGCGTTGTTGCACTCGTTCTCGCAATCATGGTGCCTACGGTATTTGCAGCAACAGCGGGCTATAACTACACCTATGATTTCAACTTGGGTTCTGGCGGCTCGACAACCTATAACGGAAAGAGCGAAAATCACTTATGGTATCCGAGTAAAGGGGCGGCAACTTGGAGAGTCGATGTAGACAGTGGTTCGCAAACATATGTAAAGTCTGCAAAATTGTACTACATTCGCTCGCTTAATACTGATGTAGAGGTTAAATCAATGTCGAGCATTGGAGCTGGCTCGAACGATAGCAAAGCTTTCGTTGGAATTGAAGGAAAAACATATTATGCAGTTATCTATGCGAATTCGAACGCGGGCGTTTACGGAACGACAAATCTGTCGCAGTGAGCAGTAGGCAGTAGGATATAACCGTATAGAATCTCTGGTGAGAAGTGATCCAGCTCCACATCTGTGGAGCTGGATCATGGAGGATTGGAAATGTCAAAATTCAAATTTAATCTGAAAGTCATTCTACGGTCTCCCATTTTTCTATTTTACTTAGCATTCCTGTTTCTGTCCTTTTTGTTGTTTGTGATTGCGGCGATTCTTGACCCATTGGTCAACTATATAAACTACGCAATCAGCTTGCGGGATATGGAATATTATGGGGTCGGTATGCTGACAGCATCTTTTTGCGTGGCGGCATATTTTGCACAAAGAAATACGATTCTTGAAGATACCTGTTTGATTCCACCTGTGCATACACATCTTGCACGATTTTTAGCATTAGCTATTTCATCGCACTTTATTTTGAGCATTTTAATTATATATGTTGTAATTATGTCCGTAATGCAGAAAACGGACATACTGTTTTCTATATCTACTTTTGCTGTAACTGGATTCAGATGGAGTATAACGATTTTTCTGGGAGAGAGCATAGGGTATCTAGCAGGACTCCTTTGTAATCGCTTTTATATATATCTTTTGGCGGCTCCGTGTGCGTGCGTATTTGGAATGCCTAATAGTTATTTGTTTTCGATATTGTTCAGAGACTCAGACAGACTGAAATCAATCTTTTCCGGTATTTTGTCAACACAGTCTCCGTTTCCAAGTGGAATGGCCTTGGACTACGTTGGGTCACAGTTTGATACATTTTTTGCAGTTGGCGTTCTATTTAAGTATCTGTTGTCTGCACTGGTACTGTTTCTGATTTGCCTTGGAGCATGGTGCCTACGCGGGAAGAGATCCGTACATTTTCTTAGGAAATGGTGCGCTGGAGCGGTCGGTGTGTGTATATGCCTTGCTGCCAGCGCGTTTCTGTATGTAGAAAAATTTCCGTTACGGTATAGCGCAACGGAAAAACTATATACGCCAATAGAAGAGACGTCCTGGGGAACTATCAGCACAATTTCCGGAGAGATTGATTTAGGGCGGATCTGCAAGGTAACGTGCAACGTTCTATTAGACGATGTTACATCATCCGTAGTGACAGTTCGGTTGGACGATTCGTTTGAAGATTTGCAAATTCTTCATGACGGTGAATCTGTTCGGTATACTCGAAACGGAGATAAAATTACAATCTGCATGGAAAATATATCGCAAGAGAAACAGGTGCCTTTGGATTTCGTGTATAAAGGGTATGTGTATTATTTGAGCGATACAAATAACATAGATATTTTTACAACAAAAATGGCTGCGGCGCTACCACCCGGATTTGCATTTTTGCCGCAAGCAGATGATGGAAATCCTGTTTGCTATGACTTAGATGTTTCAAGCGGAAATACTGTGATATCCAATTTGAACGTCGAGAATATTGAGCAGAACCATTGTTATAAAATCCAAGGAATCAGCTCTTCGGTTTGTATTTTCTCTGGTTTTTTAAGTGAGCAGCGAGTTGGTGAAAGCATTTGCTATCGTGCAAAATATAATGTCCGGACAGACTATGCTGCATTATACGAGAAAATGCTTACATTGGGAGCTTTTATAGATGCACGCAATGGTATTGTAGAGATGAAGAATCAAGATATGGACTCTCGGAATCCCCAGAAAGTATTTTTAATATTTTATTTTTATGATACAGGTGGTTTTCCGATTTGTTATGATGATTATGTTCTCATGAATTATGGCTATGTTACGTAGGAGGATATGTATGCTGTCAGTGCGCAATCTATCTTTCCAGTATCGCAAAGGAGAGAACGCGATAAGAAATATATCGTTTGACCTACCAACTGGATTTACACTCTTAATTGGGGAAAATGGTAGTGGAAAAACAACGTTAATTAGAAACATTGTAGGCGGTCTTAAAGCACAGACAGGAGCGGTTTCTATTGATGGGATCCAACAAGACGACTCTGTATTTTATCAGAAGTTATCTTATTTGCCGCAGGAATTTTCAATCTATCCTACCCTAAAAAATAGAGAAATCCTTCAATTCATAGCGACACAAAAAGGCGTTGAAAAGAATGCACTAGCTGAAGCTATTGCTACTGCTGCCAAACAGGCCAACATCACACAATTCTTGGATCGAAAATTTAAGCAGTGTTCGCTTGGTATGCAAAAACGGATTGGCATAGCAGCTGCACTGCTGGGAGATCCCGCCGTTGTTGTTTTGGACGAGCCGACGGCTGGGATCGATCCGAAAGAGCGACTGTCTTTTTACCATGTTGTTCGAGAGTGCTTTAAAGAAAAAAGTGTGCTTTTATCTACGCATATTCTGGATGATATGAATCATCTTGCGGACAATGTTTTAATGTTAAAATCGGGAGAAGTCATATATCATGGGACGTATATAGATTTTTGTCATGCTTTGGATGGCAGACTATTTGAGAGTTTTTCTCCGAATAGAGACAGCCCGACTTTACCAAATGACGCTGTTGTCGTAACGGAAGCATCCGCCCAAGGTGGAACTGCATATAGATTTCTTAGTAGAGAAGCAGAAAGCAGTGCAAACCATAAGTATAAGAATGTAGATCCGACAACGGAGGATATATGGAATTATTACAGCCAAAATCATGGAAACGGCTAAGATCATTACTAAAAGTCGATTTCCATGTAGTAAGGTATCCGCTACTGGCGCTTATTATCCTTTCGATTATTGCTTGTATTTACCCGGAAGCATCCAGATGCAGCGCAAAATGGGAGGGCAATGAACCAGCTGTATACACGAAGTGTTATCGATACATTCAGTTTTATCCAGCTATTTTTATAGCCTTCATGACGGGCGAAATTTTTGGAGAGACATTTAGGGCTGAGCCGAAAGAGTATATGCACGCATTAGGTCTCTCTCCGGTAACGCTGCTGTTGAAAAGAACAATCTTCTGGTGGAGCGTTTTCTTAATAATAGAAATGCTGCCAATCATGGTTCTTTTCTCGAAAATAAATGCAAGTGTCGTAAGCAAGGTTCCTAAAATTCCGCTGTATATTCCAATTCTTCATTGTGCTATTGCATATGCTTCATATATTGCTATCATACAGTTCCTTTTAGCACTGGCAAAAGAAAAGGCTATTCCGATTACACTTTTTATGGCCTACTGTGCTATGGAGAGCGGTTCGTTTCATATCATTTTTGGCTCATATTCAGTTTTTCGCGGGGCGTTTAATGCACAAGATTACTACCATATGTTCCCGCAAAATATAATGTGTATGGCAATTACTATGCCAGTATTGTATGTTGTAGTGTACTTGCTATATAAGAAGAGATAGTCGGGATAGCTGTGCTTTTCTGCGGGAAAAGTACAGCTATCCTGTTATGCTACATTGCCCAATTTTCAACGACCAGATCTGGAACACGCTCAAACTCTCGGACGTTGTTTGTGACCAGAATCATATCTTCAGATCTGGCGTGCGCGGCGATCAGCATATCTAATGGACCAATTGGCGTACCTCTATCCTGTAGGTAGGATCGGATCTCGCCGTATTCCGAAGCTGCTGCAGCCCCAAAAGGAAGGATGCTCAATGGAATCAGGAAACGAAGCAGCGCCTGCTCGTTTTTTGCAGGATTGGAACTGTGCTTCATCCCATACTCCAGCTCGGCCAGCGTGATGGATGAGATACAGACGCCGCTATTCAATTCTTTCTTTAGTCGCTGCAATACGTGTTCGGGCTTGTTTTTCATCGCGTAGATGCAAATATTTGTGTCCAGCATATAAGTCACAGATTTTCGCGCTCCTGTTGGATGCCCTGATCCCGGCCATCCTCAAAAATATCGTCGGTGAAGCTGTTCAGTCCGTCCATAAAAGTCTGCCACATGGACTCCATCGGCACGAGGATCACGGCGTCACCGAGCTGCTGGACGATCACTTCATCCGTATTGAACCGAAATTTCTTCGGAAGCCGCACGGCCTGACTTCTCCCATTTTCAAAAATCTTTGCAGTCTCCATAACTGTCACCTCCCAATTTAATATATATCACGATATATATTATTCGTCAATAGATTGCTGCGTATTCGTGAAATGCGCTTTGGCAGAAAACAATAAAATTTCAGGATAGCTGTACTTTTTGCGATGAAAAGTACAGCTATCCTGTTGTACAATGCTGCGTGGTTTTATTGACAGAAAAAATTCGTGCAGAAGCATTACTGCCAGGATAATTGGAGTTGCCGGTGGTTATCGGCGCAGTCTCTCAAATAGAGGTTGATCAGGGTCTGATAGGGGATGCCTTTTGCGTCGGCCAGAGACTTGAAGTAGTCGATGGTGCCGCCGTCGATGTTGATGGTGATCTGCTTTTTCAGCCGGTTCGCGTAGGGGTTTTTTCTTGGGTTCAGCTCACTGATGTTATATTCATCTCTCATACTATCACCTCAAATTCCATCAAGATAAATACGTTGCTCGGTTTTGGTTGCTTGCCGTGCCGAGATAATACGGATGCAGTTTTCGTTGTCGCGGTAGCAATGGCTTACAATGCAAATTTTCTGCGATTTGATTGATCCGATAATGAGGAAGCGATCTTCTTCAATGGAGTGATCCGGATCGTCAAATAGAATGGCAAACTCGTCGTAAAAGACCTCCTTTGCTGCCTCGAAAGATAAGCCGTGCTTCTTTTTGTTGATCTCATTCTTGTTGGGGTCCCACTCAAATCTTAGTGTGTCCATAATTATATTATACATACTAAATAATTATTGTCAAGGAAACCAAACGGAGATACAAAACCTGCGCGATTGGTTGTATAAGTAGCGGCATATCGGAATTTTTTCGATGGCGCGGCGAATACTCGATGCAGCGCATTGCTCGGTGGCGACAACGGACAGCAGACAGGAAAGGCGGTTCGTTGTCGCCACCGAGCAGGGGAGGCGTCCGCAGACGCTTGGGGGTTACCCCGCCCAGCGCTGTGCGCTGGGGAACTCTTGGCATCTTGGATGCCTAATAACGGTTTACCCGTTTGCGCAATGGCGTGAACGGGTAAACCGTTATATCTGTATATACTCGGTTTATGTTGACTTTATCAGCATAGTATGGTAAGATGGGCTTGAACGGAAAAGGACGGTAAATTAGAACTGGCTGGGAGGGAAAACAAATGACAATTAAGGACTATATGCGAAAGGTTGAATCAGCAAAAATGACGCCGAAAGATTCGGCTGGAGCCAGCTTCACCGATGCGATGATGGAGAACACTGAAATCTGGAGTAACGATGCCTGTGTGGGCTATTTTCTCCGGGCGGCACAGATCGTCGGTCTGGATCAGGCAGACACTAGAAAGGTCGTGGAAGCGTTCAATACGGCTTTTGATGGAACTTCCGTTGATGAGGCAGCGGATATTTACTGCAAATACTGAGCGGCGGGAAAGGCTCAGTGAATTTTACAGAAAACTCGTCTGGGCGAGTATAAATAGTAATTAGGCCTAGAGCGTCCCGGTAGCTGCCGGGGGTTTAGCAGTTTTTATTTTAGAGCCGCTAAAAAGGTATGATGCACCTTTGTGATGTGTGGGCTTGCCGTAGTAACCTTTGTGAATTGGAAAGCACATCATGGACCCTGCTGCGAGTAATCTTTGTGAAAGCACAGGTAAGCAGAACGCATCTGTTCACCATCCACCTACTGAACGTTGCCAGTGTACTGTAGAAAGCACTGGAGAGCTGATCCCTCGGAAAAGGATTCGACAGAACCTCAACTGCCGTAGACGCTAATAAATAGGCTGCACACATAAGCAAGAAAAAAGTGTAGAAGAGAAATCTTCAAAACAGTCACACATAAGACTTAAAAAAGTGTACTTTGCTGATCGTCGAGGTTTCTTCGGAAACTGACGTGAAGCGGCTTAGCTTGAACGATGATATAATGTAAATAATTGATATAATTGAAATAAAGTATATACGATATATAACTTATGTAAGTTATATATCGTAGTGAAAAGGGGGCTACCATTTGGGGCGAAAAAACAAATCATACTCGAAGGATCTGCACCAGCAGGCGTATGAAAAATTGACATCTATGCTGGCGCTGGGCGAAAGCAAGCGCGAGGCAGTTTTGAATGGGACAGCCGATGATAAGATCTTCTCGGTCAACACATACAAGACCTACTGGAAGCACATAAAGTACTTCTTGAAGTATGTCAAGGAAAAATACCCGGAATGTACGACGCTGAAGAAAGCAAAAAGGTATGTCAACGAGTGGCTGCAAGTGCGAGTTGACCAGGATCTATCTGCTTGGACAATTCAGGCCGAGGCGAAAGCCCTGGGAAAGTTGTATGGCATAAAACCAGACGATGAAGACTACTTCAAGCCGCCGAAGCGGAACCGATCAGAAATCAAACGGAGCCGGGGAGATGCCAAGCGGGATCGGCACTTCTCGGAAGCCAACAACGATGAGCTGATAAAATTCTGCCGGGGAACCGGGCTGCGGCGCAGTGAACTAGCAGATCTGAAAGGAACGGATCTGGTGACGCGGGAACAGATCGAGGCGCAGATAACGGCACTGGAACAGATTCCAGAGCAGCAGCGGACGCCGGGTGACACGAAGCGGCTTCAGATGCTGCAGGACACGCGAATGTTTGAAGGAGAATATTTCATCCATGTGCGAAACGGAAAAGGCGGTAGGGAGCGCGTAAGCCCCATTATAGGGAAAAATCAGACGCAGATCATTGACCGGATGAAGAACACGCCGCCCGATGAAAAGGTCTGGCAGTTCATTCACCAATGTGCGGACATTCATAGTTACCGCTCGGATTATGCAGTTGCCATCTACAAAGCTCATGCGAGGAAGATTAGCGAAATTCCATTTGACAGGGTGAATAAGGGAACCGGGAAAAGATATCAGAGCGACGTCTATACTTGCCGCAAGGATGAAGCGGGTAAGAAGCTGGACAAGGCTGCCATGCTGATCTGCAGCAAGGCGCTGGGGCATAACAGAATTAGCGTAGTCGCGGACAACTATATCCGTGGCCTTTGATGGGAGGCGAGTGAGATATCGAGTATGTAAAAAAACAGTGGACGGGCGGGTATAAGCCCGTGGACAGTCTGGCCGACCAGGAGTGTTCCCATGTGATTCAAACAAAGCAGGAATATGAGACGCTTCTAAATCAGTGCAATAGAGCCAAGCGCGAAAAAGAGGAAACAGAAAGAGCCGCTGCACGGGAGATCTCCAGAGTAAAACAGGAGGCGGCACACGAGGCCGACAGAGCCGCACAGAGGGCGCAAGCGCAGATAGACGACCTTTTACAGCAGGTGGAGCGGAAAACGGCTGAAATCGCCGACCAGCGCGCCCTCAATGCGAACCTTCTCAGAATTTCGCGGGAAAGAGCAAATGCGGATAGAGGGCTGCGACCGAAAAAGGTACATACCGGGTATGTTGTCGTGACATCGTCTGAAAAAGAAATACGCTACAGAGGCGGCAGGAATAAGCTGCTGACGGCAAAGGTATGGGAGACGGTGCTTCAGAGTCCTTACTCGGTCGATTTTACAGAGAGCCAGGCAAGGCAACTGATCGAGGAAAATCTTCTGACCGAGAAAAATGGATTGCTTGCAGATGTTGGCATTACGTTGATTTGCCACGGAAACGGTTATGAGACTCTGACGGAAGTAGAAAACTGGAAAGAGATTAAGATTTTGCACAATGCGCTGTTCTCGAGGCAGCTTCGGGCAAACTATAGAGTGGGCTATTGGGAATATATCATTCAGCACACAAAACCGCTTGGAATTGTCCCCATTGAGATGCGGGCTGTAGCAAAAAACGGTTAGCAAAATAGCCTGTCCGCAACCCTTGGAATCGCGTTTTGGACAGGCTATAATAACGGTCAAAAAATAGGGAAAAAGCTATTGATAATCTAAGCCCCCGTATAGGGGTCTAGGGCTAGGACAGGGGCTAGATTTTTATTGCGAAAAAATAAAAAATTTCTCTTTTTCGGAAGCAGGCAGGGGGCAGCAGTTTGTATCGAATTGCTAGGTGCTGGAGGGGGGGGCGCAGCCCATCCGATAGCAGGGTAGGATTTGTCCACGGTCTTTTCCAAGGTCGTCCATCAGGATTCTCCACGCCTTTATGGTGTGGGGAATCCTGTGGGCGTACCGGCAGGCGTAAGCCTGTGGGAAAGGCGGTGGGCAAATCCGGATGGTTTGGGATCCCCGCCGCAGCGGACTTTTCTTTTTGCTTCTTTTTCTTTTACTGGGAGGACTTGTGTATGACACAGAATTATACTGAAGGCTATGAGTATTTGAGTTCTCAATTTCCGGAGGTCAGCGGCTATGATTTTTACAGAGAGATGTTCCCGAATAACGAGCGTTCTGACGAGCGGCATATGGATTATTCCCACCCTAATGCAATTTATCTGTATCGGGAACAAACGTCCGATGGTTTTAAGCGAATGCGCCGAAGAATCATGTTCTCTGATCAGTGGGAAAATGATTATATGGAATTTATCGAACAGAATCCGCTGACGCTGTGCAGCGGACTGTCCTATCGCGGGAAATCCAATAAGCTGGAGCACGCGCAGCGGATGAACGCACTGATCTTCGATTTGGATGGTGTTGGCTTGAAGGAGTTGCGGAATCTATTTTTACGTTTTGGCGGCGATCCGACGCGGCTTCGCCGCTTGCCGATGCCGACGTATCTTGTTCTATCTGGAACTGGTCTGCACGTTTGCTATTTTTTCCGGGAGCCAATAGATCTATACCCGAATATTAAAATTCAGCTGAAAAGTCTAAAGTATGATCTTACGTTTCGGATGTGGGAATACAAGGCGACGTCGCAAAACAAAGAGATTCAGTATCAGTCCATCAACCAGAGCTTCCGCATGGTTGGCAGCATCAACGAAAAGCATGGCAATCAGATTGTGGCGTTCCGGACCGGCGATCCAGTGACGCTGGAATATTTGAACGCTTATGCCAGACCGGAAAATCGGGTGGATGTCAATAAACCGTTCAGACCATCGAAGATAACGAGAGAAGCAGCGCGGGAAGCGTATCCAGAGTGGTATGAGCGAGTTATTGTCAAGGGTGAAAAGTACCCGAAGAAATGGGATATTGCGGGAAAGGTACATGGCGACGATCCGTATGCACTTTACCATTGGTGGTTGCGGCAGATATTATCCATCCGAGGCGGACATCGGTATTTCTTTTTGATGTGTATGGCAATCTACGCCTACAAATGTGATGTTCCGAAGGCGCAGCTTCGGAAGGATATGCAGATTGCGTTTGAGGATCTCCAGATGGTGCAGCATGAGAATGCGTTGACTGAGGATGATATTAAAAGTGCGCTGGAGGCGTATGACCGGGAATATTACAACTTTACGATTTCCGATATAGAGGCTTTAACGGACGTTCATATAGAGCGGAATAGAAGAAATGGGCTGACGCAGGAAAAGCATCTCTATTTGGCACGAAGGCGTAAGGAAGATATGAAGGCGATTGGAATCCCAATGAAGGCTGCGGATGGTCGCCCAACGGCACAGATGAAAGTCTATGAATGGAGAAAGACAAATCCGTCTGGTAGAAAAGCTGATTGCCATAAAGAAACTGGGCTGGATCCAAAGACGATCCGAAAATGGTGGGAAACAAAATAACGTATATACTTTGCATAGAGTATATACGTTATATAAAATATTTACGATATATAGATTTATGACAAAGTTGCTTGGTGATTGTTTTAGAAAAGGACGCTACTTTTTCGGTGTATCTGTGTCACCTGAGATGAAGCGGGAATCAGTTTTGCGGATGAGCCGATAGAAATTTTTTTGTTGTGCTGCCGTTAATTCCGGACAGTCTACATCTGCGGTCGATGGAGAGGCTGCGAGAGCCGTTAGCATTTCTGTTTGTGGCGTTGTTAGCGGTGCAGCCAAGTCAATTTCTTTGCGTGTAATCATAAATGCAGATTCCCTCCTATTACATCCTCATGGAGCGCAATCCTTCTTCTTTGCACGGAAATAGTATAACAAGTACTGAGCCAAAAAGAAATAGCGGATTTATGTGATATAAAGTATATATATTATTTAATTTATATACTTTATATCAATTATTGATTGCTTTTGCGGGGCATATTTGCCCAAAAAATGGAAATGAGACTGTGCAGCGTCTTCATAATAAGTGGCACAATGAAAAGTACAAGAAACAATGCAAGGAGTGAGATAATATGATTGACGAAACTGTAATTGACACGCGGAAGAAAGATAAGAACGTGGTAATCATCAGCGAGGAACGGTACGGTGAAAAGGAGAAGACTGAAAGAAACTCCGTGTATCTGCGGAAGCTGGATCGCGGTCTTACTCAGGTTCGTGCCGGGCATGGTGTCGTGAAGTCTATGGCCGAGTTGGAGGCAATGGAACAGACGTATTGACAATGTAAATAAAATAGAATACAATAAAAATGTTAAGAACAGAAAGGAGCTGCGATAATGGCAAGCACAAACATCAATATCCGGATGGACAGCGACTTAAAAATGCAGTTTGAGGCATTTTGCGCAGATATGGGAATGACGATGACGGCCGCAATTAATATTTTTGCGAAGAAGGCGGTGCGTGAATATCGCATTCCTTTTGAGATTGGCGGCGAAGTGCCGAATGCTGTAACAAGGAAAGCAATCGAGGATGCAGAGAATGGGATTGGTATGAGCAGATCTTTTTCCTCCGTAAAAGACCTGATGGAGGATCTGAATGCTGACAATTAGGTATCAGACGGCCTTCAAGAAGGACTACAAGCGGATTGTTCGGAGAGGCTATGATGTGCGGCTGTTGGAGGAAGTAATCACTATTTTGGCTGAACAGAGGCCGCTGCCAGAAATCTATCGGGATCATAACCTGTCTGGAGACTATATCGGATGCAGAGAGTGCCATATAACCCCAGACTGGCTCCTGATTTATGAGATCAAGAATGATGAGCTTGTTTTATGCTTAACCAGAACAGGAACGCATAGTGATCTGTTTTGAAGAAACAACGGCAAATGTTATATAATTTATATAATGTACGTATAATATATAAATTATATAATCCAATACGGGAACGCCGCCAAGCGACAGGATCATCCGTTGACAAAATCAGCGGAATCTGATAAACAATAATTGACCGAGCAAAGGCGGTTAAGTACGACAAGGCGTTCACCTCCTTCCGCTGGAAGGAGTCGCAGCGAGAGAATTATATCAAAAATGGGCGAAAAATTAAAGGGTGAAGCAAAAATATAGAAAAAGCAACTGCCTGTTGCCTACATGTAATGTCTATGTGGTTTACGACTAGGACAACTTGGTTGTATAACCAAGCAGGAGGATTTAATACATTTCCTCAATCAACACAAGGCATTGGTACGAAGAACTCAAGAAAATGTATGGACAAAACAGGAAGGAGCAACTATTATGGCATATGGAACATTTGGAAATTCGATTGTCAACCATTATAACCGAACGACGTATACAATCGGAAGAGACAGCTATACTGTACATATCTTTAAGACGGACAGCGCAACAGAGAAAGTTGCGCCTGCGGTTTACGTGAATGAAAATCTTCAGCTTCTTAAAAATATGAACGCAAACGGGATCGATAAATCACTCACAATTGCAAAGACCAACGGAAATGTAATGGGTGGGAATGCTGGCTTCTTTGGCTGGTTTTATGCTGATGGGAAACTTTATAAGCAAGGAGAGGAATGCACAACCGGTTCTTATGGTTATGGGTTTAGAGATTTCCCTACATTCTGCATAAAAGATGATGATAGCGTAATCATTAGGTGGTTTACAAGTGCGCAAAAACTGTCTGTCGCTATGGCGCATTGCGTTAGTATGATTAGTGGAACGGCTGCGCTTGTTTATAATGGAATGTCTGTTTTTGAGAATGACGTTAATTCAGAAGACTCTAATATTTTGATTGTAAATCGTACAAACTACGAAGACACAAATTGCCATTTTAATACGAGCCTTAGCCTTTATTCAGGAAGTGGAGAAAAAGCAATTAGAACTATATTGGGACACTGCAGCGATAAGACGTATTATCTTGTCGTGGTTGAGAGTAGTATTACGCTGCGTGACTGTGCGAAAATGATGGAAGATTTGGGATGCGATTTCGCACTTAACCTTGACGGAAACTACAAGAGCCAAATGCGCGTAGCGCCTAATTATACAAATAGCGTGACAAATGCAGGATATAATCTCAACAGCACCACAACATATGGGTCGGCTGTTGTTGCATATAGAAATAATTAAAGGATGAAACCACACGGGAAAAAAGCAAATAGGTGGATACTACTTCTTTTCGGAGTTTTGATGAGCCTTTCTGCCTGTGAAACTGCAAGTGAAAAACCAATGGATAGGCTCGGAAATGAAGAGCAAAAACTAATAGCAAAGAGCGAAGCAATCCAGATAGAAGATGATGATAAGGAAAACGATTCTCTATCAACGGTTTTGCAGCCTTCGGAATGGGATATATTATGCAAAAACATCCAAATGCTTCCGCAGGATTTCACCTTTGCTGTTGATCTCAATGACGGGTCAAATGTGACGGTGTGCGGGCAGAAAGTGTCTATGCAGAACCTGGTCATCGTTCCTTCTGTGGAAACTGTAACGGTTGACACATTGCGGTCGGAAGTTTTCTTTCCTTTACAAGAAGCATTCGATTTAATTGGTATTGCATGGGACATTCAGAATGATGTGCTGAGTATGGCTTGCCAGTATCATATCGAAGCGGATTACGGAAAAGATCTGCCGCACCTGTGCAGCGTCAATATGCAGACGCTGCAGGTGTATGATCGGGATGGCGTCAGCTACATGACGCTTCCGCAGAAAGCGCAGGAGCAGGACGGAGTTTTATATATCCCGCTTTCATGGCTGGAACAGTTTTTTGCATTTCATGTATCGGATACCGAACTGATTCTCGATACGGAACAATATCTTGCGTCGCAGCCGATCAAAAGCGACGACGGAACACTGAAAAAGTGGGTCTATTTGAACCAAGACGAAATCCCGGAGCGGTTTGCAAAGATCCAGACAGAGGATTGGAATGGGATGTCGGTAGAAGTGTGGTCGGACGGCAGCTTGGAACTGCGCGTATTTGAGGGAATGAACAACGTGTTTTCTGTTACGCTGCTGGATGATTCCCACGAAACAAAACGAGGCATCCGTGTTGGCGACAGCGTTGATCAGCTATGGGAATGGTATTTGGAACAGCAACTGGACGGAATGGTCACAAGGAACGGAAAAGAAGAATACAAGCAGAATCAGGACAAGCAGCAGTTTGCACTGATTCCATATGTCCTTTCCTACACACAGGAAGACGGTTTTTTGACAAGCATTACAATTTCAGCACCAGAGTAATTAAAAAATAAAAAGGCAAGGCGCTCCAGAATATCATTCTGGGGCGCCTTGTTTTGGCTTTTGATATGATTGACAAAAAATATAAACTTGATATAATGTAAATAACTTATATAAATTAAATAAAAGGAGATGCTGCAATGAAAGTAATCGCAATTGCAAATCAAAAAGGCGGCGTGGCGAAGACGACCACGACGCACAATTTGGG
>OGRH01001437.1_pt1 | contig 15079 bp, 11 predicted proteins | sample 1553461 | NCBI WGS metagenome assembly OGRH01 (sample SAMEA2580092, study PRJEB22360) | human gut metagenome | biome: human gut; feature: human-associated habitat; material: faeces | place: Denmark | collected 2008/2010
AGCGTTTCGTCGCAGTAGGCGTCGAGCCGTATGCGGAGGTTTCGGGCGTTCTTCATTTTAGGCATGTCCGCTTCGGTAATGGTAAACGATACGTCGCTGACCGCGCCGTCGGTTCCCTGTCCGCCGCCCTCGACCTTCTGCGGAGAGAAGGCGATCCCGACCGGAACGTCCGCCGCGTCCGTGACGATCAGGTTCATGTCGAAATTCAGCGGCAGGGAGTTGGTCACCTGGCCGTAGATTTCGACCGAGCCGCTGGAGAACAGGTAGTCGATCATATCCGCGTCGAACGCTTCGTCGACCGTCTGGTCGGTCCGCCCGTGAAAGTCGGCGGCGGGAGCGAGCGGGACCTCGACCGTGTAGGCGATCCGGGCGAAAGCGTCTTTCGGATAGAAGCAGGCCCGCGAGTCGGCCGCGCCGGCGTCCGTGCGTACCGCTGTACGGATCGAGACGTGGTCCGGAGAAATCCTGAGCAAGTCGTTGACCGGGCATGCCGTGAACGCGTATGACGCGGGAACGTCGCGGTCCGAAGCGCCGAGCCAGATGTCGCTGGCTGCCGTCTGTCCGTATGCGTCGGGGGCATTCACCGCGATGCGGTCGGCTGCAACCGATTCCGTAGCGCCGGAGCGGCTGTTGACCGAGCGCATCGCAAGCGAAGCCTGCAACGGAATGCCGACATTGGTATACGTCGTCAGCCGGATGTGCGGATCGGCGAAGCTCAGCACGCCGTCGTCGCCGTCGAACAGGTCGTCGAGCCCTTCGGTTTCGATATCGACCGGCTCCGCCGTGATCTTGTCGTCGATCAGCCCGTAAATCACCCGGTAATCGGGGGACGAGATTCCCCCTGCGATCCGGAGCCCGGGGATACCCGAGACGGACAGCGAGGCGTTCTTTTTGATCCGCAGCGAGGCGCCGTACACGATCTGGTCGTCGGTCCCGGCAACCGCTTTTTGCAGCAGCAGGCGGATGCTTTTCTGCCGACCGGTCAGCTCGCGCACCGGGATCGTGCAGGAGTATTCGGAACCGGCGAAGCTTCCGTCCTGTCCGGTTTCGGCGACCATGCGGTATCCTTCCGGGAAAGACGCGCGGAACGCCACTTCGGCGTCCCCGTCGTCGAGACGGAGGTTTTCGACGGAGAGTTTCAGTTCGAGGCGCGACGCTCCGTTGCGGTTGTCGAACAATACGGAGTCGAGTCGGACGATGTTGCTCGTCGCCAGATCGAGTCCGACGGAGGATTCGCCGAGTTCGATCTCGGCATCCTCCGGATAGTCGTAGGGAGAACCTGCCGGGGCAAGCGGAATATCGAGCCGGGATTCCGAAAAGCAGGACTCTCCGATACCTATTTCGCCGGGCATGTCCACGCCGATCTGGCCGGAGTACCGTGCCACGTAGTTTCCGGCGTCGTCGACCGTAATCTCGTCGTTGTCCTCGATGTGGACGATATCCCCGGCCGCGATGATTCCCGTTCCGAGCGGCAGGGTCAGCTCGTTGCCGATCGTCACGTCGTCCGTGTCCAGATCGGACAGATCGTATTGCTTGTCGATACACGAATACTGGCCTGCGAAAATTGCGAGGAAGGCAATTCTGCAAGCGCATCGGAGCATGTGTGCCATGTTGTTCGTAGGTAGCGTTGTACGAAAGAAATGCGAAAGACCGCTATCTGAGCGATGGCGGCCTTTATCAGAGCGGAAGACGAGGCTCGAACCCGCGACCCTTAGCTTGGAAGGCTAATGCTCTACCAACTGAGCTACTTCCGCAATTTTCCGTTTCTCCGCAGGGCTTCGCTTCCGTCCTTTCGGGGGAGGCGACGGCCCGGCGGACCGTGTGGGCGGAGATGGATTCGAACCACCGAAGTCGAAAGACAGCAGATTTACAGTCTGCCCCATTTGGCCACTCTGGTATCCGCCCGAATGTTGAAGAACCGCTCGCCGTCGGGTGAAACCGCTTCCGGCGAAGCCGCGATGCTTTCCCCTGACTCTCCGGGGAGGCGCAACGCCCTCGTCGGGATGCCGGTCCTCCTCGGCGGGCACAAAAGTAAAGATCATTTTTCAATTCTGCAAAAGGGAGCGCCATTTTGCCTGAAATTTATTTACTTTTGCGCTCGGAAGTCCGGCAGGCGGCATTTCCGCTGCAGGAGCGGATTTCCCTGCGGCCGGCTCAGGATGCCGTGCGGGCAAACGAATACCGAGCATTATGAAAAGAATTCTGATCGTAGGGGCCGGCGGGCAGATCGGCTCCGAGCTGACGACATTTCTGCGCGGCCTGTACGGGAATGCCAACGTCGTGGCGGCCGATGTCCGCGAGTGCCGCGCGCTGAGCGAGACGGGGCCGTTCGTCGTGCTGAACGCACTCGATCCGCATGCTTACGGCTATACGGTCAACAAGTACAAGGTCGATACGATTTTCAACCTGGTCGCGCTGTTGAGCGCCGTGGGCGAGAAAGACCCTCAGCTGGCTTGGAATATCAACATGGGGGCGCTGATGAACTCGCTCGACATCGCCCGCCAGTACGGCTGCTCGTTGTTCACTCCCAGCTCGATCGGCGCGTTCGGCCTGTCGTCGCCCAAGGAGCGTACGCCTCAGGACACGCTGATGCGACCGAATACGATCTACGGCGTCTGCAAGGTCACGGGCGAGCTGCTGAGCGACTACTATCACAGCAAGTACGGAGTCGATACGCGCAGCGTCCGTTTCCCGGGCATCATCTCGAGCGTCACGCTACCGGGCGGGGGCACGACGGACTATGCCGTCGAGATTTTCTACGATGCGGTGAAAACGGGCCGCTTCGCCTGCCCGATTCCGGGCGACGTCTATATGGACATGATGTACATGCCCGACGCGCTGAACGCCTGCGTGCAACTGATGGAGGCCGATCCGGCCCGTCTGGTTCATCGCAACGCTTTCAATATCACGTCGATGAGTTTCACTCCGGAGATACTGGCCGCCGAAATCCGCAAGCATATGCCCGATTTTGAAATGACCTACCGGATCGATCCCGTCAAGGAGGGTATCGCCCGTAGCTGGCCCGACTCGATGGACGATGCCTGCGCCCGCTGCGAATGGAACTGGGCCCCTACGTGGGACCTCGCTTCGATGACTGCCGACATGCTCCGGAACGTGGAGCGGAAGCACCGCGAGGGAAAAGTCTGATTTTCGTGATCGGATTTTCTTCCGTGCGGCTGTACTCGGACGCTGCCGGTTCCGATATTCCGGTTTTTTTAGTTTTCAAGCCGTGCGGCAGTTGCCGGAGGAGGAAAGGGGTGTTCGAACCGGGCTCGGACCGTACGGCCGGACGGAAACGGCAAGGCATACGCTGGCCCTTTCGGACATGTGAGCCGCTCGCCGCAACGGCGTCTCCGACGTTGCACGATGGTATGAAATGGGCGAGCCGTCGGAAGCCGGGCTTTCCGATCAGTCGAACACGAGCACTCTTCCCTCCAGCGGCTGGAACTCTTTCGGGCCCGGTTCTCCGGCCGGGGCACCGAACGGCATCTGCGCTACCAGCTCCCATTCCGGATCAAGACTCCATGCCGAACGGACGGCTTCGTCGATCAGCGGATTGTAATGTTGCAGGGAGGCTCCGAGGCCCATATCCTCCAGCATGGTCCAGATCGCCAGCTGGTGCATGGCCGAGGTGTGCTGCGCCCACACGGGGAACCGCTCGCTGTAGGTAGGGTAGGCTTCCTGCAGCCGCTTGACTGTCGCGCGGTCCTCGAAGAACAGAACGGTTCCATGCCCGGCTCCGAAACTGCCGTCGATCTTGGCTTCCGTACCGGGGAAAGCCTCGGCCGGGACGATTTTGCGCAGTGTCTCTTTCGTTATCTCCCATAGCTTTTTGTGGCTTTCGCCCAATAGCAGTACGATGCGCGTCGACTGTGAGTTGAAAGCGGACGGGACATGCAGGACGGCGAAGTCGATCGCTTCGCGGATTCGCTCGTCGGATACCGGCGAGTCGGCTCCGATGCGGTAGTAGGACCGCCTATGCAGGAGTGCCTCTTTGAAATCTCTTTTTATCATGGCTGAGATGGTTTTGTCGTACCGATCGTTTCCCAGTCGGCACGACCGGAGTTTCTATGCAAAAACCGGGGAAATCGTTCTTATTATGTGCGCATTCTTTATTTGTGTACGTGTTAATATGTTTTACTGTTTGTCGTAGATCGTAGATCATTCGTGGGTGTCCGAAATGGATTCAGGTAGGGCAAAGGAATACTTCGTTATGAATCGTTTTCTTGAAGTAAGAATTTTTGCATAATTAATTTGATTTTACGGATTTCGATGTTTTCTACCTTAATGGGTTTTTGTACGATGACCTCAGCTATGGCGATTGCCTCTTGCTTTCGTCCATTCTTTTGGAATATTTTCCATAAATAATATAACGGCAAAAAACGATTTGGACACATTTGAGCAGCTTGAACGGCATGTTGCTCGGCAGCTTGGTAATTTCCGATCTGGTAAAAGTTGTCTGCCTGTATGATCTGCACGTCGGCATCGTCGTATATCTTGCGGCAATGGTTTAATACTTGAATGCTTTGATGATATAGAGACTCGTTGTTCAGTACAGCGCCATAGTTGTATAGAAACAACGGATCGTAGAAATTCTTTTTCAAGTACAGTTCTGAATACAGACTGATAATCGCCGGCCGGTTTGTTGAATGCGGATATTCTTTCATGCATATTTCCCATTTCGATGTCATTTGAAGTTGCTTCGCAGTATAAAAGACTGCCCAGCTTGATACGGGAATTGAAATGAGAGTTAGAATCCAGATGGGTACATGCCCGAATGAAGTGTGCTGTTGATTGGAAAGAATGAATAAGTCGATACCGACCAAACATAAAATCGCGTAATAATACAGAGGATAAGAAAAGAGACTGAAGACAGCCAAAGCGGTTAAAGACAATAATGCGCAGCGTTTTACAGGGGATAAATGGACTGCTCGTATTTGTTTGTAGAATAACAAGGCGATGCATCCTAAAGCCAAAAAGCCGAGAATTCCATATTGAATTAATGCACCAAGGTATTCATTAAAAGGATGCTTCGTGTTGTCTGCCAGAAAGGACAGGGGGTGATCTTGATGATTACCGAGAAATTTCGCTTGAGAAGGCATGTACAAAGCTTGAAAACTTCCGGCTCCATGGCCTGAGATCGGTTTTTCTCGAAGCAATTCCATAGACGCTCTCCAGATCAGTAAACGTCCGTTGGCAGATGCTTTTTTCTGAAAGTAAAGAGCTGTGAAAATCGTCGTGAGTAAAATTAGCGAAGCGGTGAGGAATCCGATCCTGAATTTTGGGGATTGTTTCGACCGAGTGAAATCTCGGTATCTCTGATATAAGATAATGGAAATAACGCAAAGGACTGATACGATGCCTGCCCGAGATTCGGAGAGAATCAGGCCTGTTACGAAAACCGCCAATATTCCGAGACCTGTCCACCGCTTGTACCGATTGCGGGAGCCGATCAGTAGAAAACAATAAGGCAGTATCATAATGAGAAAGGCGGCGAAACCGGCCGGGTTGTCGAAATGGCCGCGTATGCCGGTTGCCTCGTTTCGGGAACAAGCTGTAGCATATAGGATTTCTGCCAAACCGATCCATAACATAACTGTCGATGCGCTATGAAACAACGTCGGTATTTTGCCGTAAATCACTTTGAGCAAAAAGAATACGCTGAGGACTATGCCGATTCTACTGACTGTACCGCCAAAAGGGAAATCGGATAAAACTGACCACAGGACGAGAACGGTCAGAAATAATAAGACGCTTATCTCGCTTTTGTTGAACGATAATTTTCTACGGAAATGAAAGCATAGCCATAGGGTTACGATCGTCGAAAGAAACGAGGCGATCAGTAATGACATAATGTGTTGATTGTCAATAATGTGAAACCAGTTGTGCCATGCGGTAAATATTTCACGAAACATGGAAATACAGAATTTATATAAAGCGACAAACCTGATGATTCTGATCAGTCGTCAATGGAAGTCAAGTTTGTCGCTTTAATAGTCAATCTGTTCCGATTATTTCAAAAAATGGATCGTACGGGGATAGAATAACCGAATCTGACGTGTGGTAACTAAAATTAGGGTGTTAATCAGCGGATATATGAGGTTGACGGCTATCGCCAGAACGACGAATACAGCCAAAAGTTCGGAACGATAATTCTCCGATTGTGACATTCGGGTAATGGCATAATACCAATAAACAACCATAAACAAACAGAAAACAATGGACCAAACGATCTGGAAATTCACGATATTGGCTATGTGCGGTCTGAGAAACTCTTTTCTTTCAGGATACAACTTACCCATCACCCACGGCCCCCATATGTTTCCGAACGGTAAAAAGCATCCTAAGATGACCGACAGATGGATTGGTATCAGGTATTTATAGTCTTTCATGGGATTGTGATTTAGTCAATTATACAATATACTCCGCATGCGACACCTACCGAAATCGTGCAAGTTCCATTGAGATCAAGTAAATCGCACATCATTTCGCAGGGACCGCTTCCTCCGCAGGCTTCCTTGGCATAATGGTAGCATTTCGTCGTACAAGCCCACCAAGCGTCGTCCTCCGTCGGCCATTCGGCCCCCGCTTTTGTTAGAGATGCGGGGGAAACGTCGGCGACTTCGATAAGCCGGAGGGTCGTTTTCCCGTTTTTAGCCAGTGGAGAGCATGTGTATTTCGCTACCGGTCGCTTGTTGATTTCCACCGACATCTCCCCTCCTGTTTCTTCCCTGAAGTTTTCCATGTTTTCGTAAATCGTCCGGTAGATCGCTCCTCCGGCTTTGGAGAATACGATCAGTTTCCCCATCTGTTTATCGCCTTTTACGACCGGGATTGTAAAGCACTTGACTCCGTTTTCTTTGAAAGAGGACGTTGTAAAGTCCTGCAGTTTCAGATTCGATTTGCTAAAACCGTAAGCATGGACGAATTCCGTGTAGCTGCTCGACTGGAAAAAACCGTTCAGCTCCGTGTTTTCGGTATCGGGGTAGTCTTCGTATTCTTTTGAACAAGCGAAAACAACGATACTGATCAGGGTAATCGCGCCCCACAACCCGATTTTCCAAAAGTCGAAAAACATTCTTTCTTTCATAGCGTTTTAGTGTTTAAAATTTAATAGTTGAGAAATATAGGTGAGTTAATTCGGGAGTTTGCAGTTGAGGTGTATACGGTAGGCGGACTTCGTTGTCGGTGGTCAGTATGAACAGATACGGGATTTTGGCTTGCTCGATAGGAAGCCCCAAACTCTCGGTACGATAAACTTGTTGGTGTATGTTCAATATATCTTTCATTTTTTTCATTTGTTCGTCTTCTTTGATATCCGATATGAAAACGATGCTTTTCCCGGGATACAAACTGTCTATCTTATTGGCTAGGGTAGCCATTTCCATAATGCAGCTGAAACAACTTGTACTAAAAAAACGATAGATTACGGTTCCCCGTTTGGACAAAGAGGATAGAGTTATAGAGTCTCCTTGTTCGGATTTTACTTTTATCGTTTCATCTATTTTGTGATGATCATTTTTAAATAATGTGGATAATGCTTGTTGGAGATCGAAATTCTTTGCTATTTCGCGACCTTCATTTTCTCTGCATAGTGTTAGGTCGGAATGTAAGGATTCAATATTGCGATATTGTATTGTATGAACAGCAATGGATGTGACTAATAAGCCGATAAATACTGTATAATATATTTTATTTTTTGCCGTCATAAGAAAATGATTTGTGGGATTGTTATGTGTCAAAGATAGGGAAAAAATAAAAAAACAAATAATCAACAAGATTTTTTTTGTAAAAAATCAATCAGAGAAAATATGGCGCAGTATAAGAAAATAGAGTCTTTGTTTTTACCTTTTCAGCTTCAGATAGATCTCGCGGCCGATCCACGCGTCGGTCGCTGCGTAAAGCTGCTGGGCCGGGGTAAGCTGCTTGGCTTCCCAGTTGCTCAGACGCTGGGCTTTCGATATGCGGACGCCGAGCACGATGGCCGCCAGCTTGCGCAGGCTTTTGTCGGTGATGCCGTACTCGGGCGCTATGTTCTGCAGCTCGACGAATCCGCCCGGGGTGAAATGCCTCAGTTGCCTGAGTACGCGGATGTCGTCGCGGATGGCGACTCCGGCCTTGACGACCCGGTCCGAGGAGAGCAGTTGCAGCAACGGCTTTTCGAGCGCGATGCGGTTCAGCCGGAACAGAAAAGCCCGCTCGCCGGACGAGAGTTGCAGCAGCGACACCTTGTTCATCACGCCTTTGGTGAACGACGGGCGGGTCTCCGTGTCGAAGCCGATTACGTCGCATTCCGACAGGTACGCGCACGCGTCGGCGATCAGCTCGCTGCGGTCCACTACGACGATCTCGCCGGGGAAGGACCCCGTCGGGAGCAGGTTGACCGCTTCGCTGGTGATGCTGTCGGCGTACGTTTTTTCCATAGATGGCCCAAAGTTACCGATTAATCCGGAGTTTCCCATCCTCCCGCTCGATAATTTCGCCGTTGTCGAGCAGGGAGGTCACTGCGTCGAGAATGGTCGAGGCATCGCCTCCTAGGCTCGAGACCAGCGTCTTGACATCGGTCGGCCGGTTCTCGACGAGTTCCAGAATCCGCTGCCCGAGAACGTTCCTCCGCGAGCCGAGGCCGCTTTTGCGTCGCTCCCGGCATCGGTCGCAGATGCCGCAGGGAGAGGGTTCCTGTTCGCCGAAGTAGCGGCGGATGGCGATGCTGCGGCACTCGTCTCCGTTCAGGTAGCGGAGCATGGCGCCGAGCCGTTTCTCGGCCGCTTCCTTTCTCAGGGTGTAGCTTTCGGGAGATATGCGCACGTCGTCCGCCGGCAGGCGCTCCTCGGAGAGAATCAGCATCGGGCTGCGATTGCCCGGAATGTACTTGACGATGTGCAGTTGCCACAGCTTTTTCAGCAGTTCGCGTACCCGGCCGGCCGTATAGCCCGTCAGGTGCGCGAGTTCGTCCTCGGCGATGGGCACGAAGTCGCTGAACAGGCCGCTGTACCGTCTCAGCAGCACCGTGATGAAGTGGTCCAGCTCGCGGCGGTCCACCCGGATGCGGTACAGCTCGTCGCGCTGGACGATGAAACGGATGCGGGGCGGATTGTCCGTTTCGTCGGTCAGGATCAGGTAGCCGTTCTGTTGCAGTATCTTGATCGATTGGAGAGCCGTCGGTACGAAAAAGCGGAACCGTGCGGCGAAGTCGAACACGTTGAACGTGAAAGAAGCGCCCCGGCCGTCGCCGACAGCTACGCCCAGGTAGTTGAACAGCGCTTCGTATACGCGGCGGATCGTCTGTTTGGAGGGAAAGTCGAGCTCCATGCGTCGTCCCGCTTTCGATGCGTCGTCGTCCGAAAGCAGCGTGACGGCGTAAGCCGGCCTGCCGTCGCGTCCCGCTCGCCCGGCTTCTTGGTAGTACGCCTCGAGCGAGTCGCAGGCGTCGTAGTGCACGACGAAACGGACGTCGGCCTTGTCGATCCCCATGCCGAATGCGTTGGTTGCGACCATGACGCGCGTCGTTCCTCTGATCCACTCGTCTTGACGCACGGAGCGCATTAGGTAGTTCATGCCGCCGTGATAGAATCCGGCCGCTATGCCGTGCTCGTTCAGAAAAGCCGTGATCGTTTCGGCCTTTTCCCGCGTGCGGACATAGACGATGCCCGGGCCGGGCACGCTTCCGACGATGCGCAGCAGTTGACCGTGCTTGTCCTCGGTACGCCGTACGACATAGCTCAGGTTCGCCCGCTCGAAACTCATGCGGCGGACGTGCGGCTCGCGGAACTTCAGGCGGCGCATGATGTCCTCGGCGACCTCGGGCGTCGCCGAAGCGGTCAGCGCGAGGACCGGCACGTCGGGCTGCAGCTCCCGCAGCCGCGCGATACGCAGATAGGAGGGCCGGAAGTCGTAGCCCCATTGGGAGATGCAGTGCGCCTCGTCGACGGCCAGCAACGACACGCGCATTTTCCCGAAACGGGTCCGGAACAGCTCGCTGTCGATTCGCTCGGGAGCTATGTAGAGAAACTTGACGCTGCCGTACACGCAGTTGTCCAGAATGCGGTCGATGTCGCGCGGCGACATGCCCGAGTGGATCGACTCGGCCAGAATCCGGCGCGAGCGCAGACGGTCGATCTGGTCCTTCATCAGCGCGATAAGAGGCGTCACAACGACGCATACGCCCTCCGAAGCCAAGGCGGGTACCTGATAGACGACCGACTTGCCGCCTCCGGTGGGCATCAGCACGAGCGTGTCCCGTCCGGCGCACACGTCCTCGATCGTCTCGAGCTGCAGCGGGCGGAAACGTTCGTAGCCCCAGTGGCGCTTGAGAGTCTCGAGCAGTTTTTCGCGCGGGATCATCGGCTGGCGGGGAGGCCTACGCTCTGAGCGAGGACGATATGCTGCGAGGCTCCGAGCTTCAGCGCGCGGGCGATCACGTCGCGGTTGATCGACATGTGCACGACGACGGCCAGTCCTTCGGACGCTCCGTACAAGTAGACGTTCTGCGCGATCAGTCCGGCGTCGATGCCGGCCGTGACGGCCCTGTCGGAATCGCTACCGCCCGCCATTTTCGAGTAGTCGGCGACATAGACCAGAATCCAGTCGCATGTTTTCGTGTAGTCCTGCGAGTTGACGTCCCTGCGGAAGTCGCCCTCGGCCACGCCGACCAGTTCGTGTTCGGCCGCATCGTAGCGGTACGCGTCGCGGCGGCCGATCAGGTAAATATCGATTTCCTGACGGTTCAACGCCGAAGGGGCCGTCCGGCGGCCGTCGGGGCGATTGATTCCCCATGCCGCCCACAGCAGGTTCGACAACTGTTGTTCGTCCAGCGAGCGCGCGGGGTCCATCAGCCGGTCGGTCGCCCGTTTCGAAAGCGCCTCCATCAGCGGCATGCCTCCCGTTTTGACCGGGGCGGGCAGTTCGATGCTGTTCTGTCCCATAGCCATGGATGTTAAGATCAGGGCCGTAAAGGCCAGCAACACGGTTTTCATCCCGAAGTAAGGTTTTAGAGGTTATGGGACAAATTTACATTTTTTTCGTATCTTTACCTACTCGCAAAAGCAGTCGATGACCCGAATGAAACCGAATACTCCGATGAAAAGACTTTTCGCCGTATTGGCCGCCTGCGCGGCTTTTTGCTGCGCACTCGAGGCTCAGACTCCGCAGCCTCTCTATCCCGACGGCCCCGAGCGCTCGAGCGGGATCGATCCTGCGTCGACCGTCGATCGCGACGGGGTTCTGTTCAACGTGACCGTCCCCGATTATTACGTATTCCTGCCCGAGAGGGAGCGGGCCGTAGGACAGATGGTCGTTGTCTGTCCGGGCGGGGGGTACGGATGCGTCTGCTACGAGCGCGAGGGGCTTGAGGTGGCCCGCTGGCTTGGCGACCACGGCATCGCCGCTTTGGTGCTCCGTTACCGGATGCCGAACGGCCACCACGAAATTCCGTTGGAAGACGTGCACGAGGCGATCCGCATCGCACGGCGCAATGCCCCGTCGTGGGGCGTCGATCCGCATCAGGTGGGCGTCATGGGTTTCTCGGCCGGCGGACATCTGGCCTCGACGGCGTCCACGCATTTCGACGAACGGACGCGCCCCGACTTTTCGATTCTGATCTATCCGGTCATTACGATGGGAGAGCGATACACCCACATGGGCAGCCGCGAGAACCTGCTGGGCAAAGGATACGACGCCGGACTGGTCGAACGCTATTCGAGCGAGCGGCAGGTGACTCCGCAGACCCCGCCCGCCTTTATCGCGCTGAGCGACAACGACGAGGTGGTGCCGGTCCGTAACAGTATCCTGTATTACGACGCGCTCAAAGAAAACGGCGTACCGGCCGAACTGCACGTCTATCCGACCGGCCGGCACGGCTGGATCGGCCGCTTCGATTATTGGGACGAGTATCGCGCGGCCTTGCTTCGCTGGCTCGGCCAAGTCCGGGAGGGGAAGCTGACCGAGTAGTCCGCACGGCGATCGGCCGCGTGAACTCGGCCATGGCTCGCATCCGCCCGGACCGGCTGAAGGCGAGGCGCAGGGGGCGTTTCGGCGGAAGCGTTCCGTGCGAACGTTGTACGGAAAGGCGAATCGGAGTTGCGATATTCGTGCAAATTTGCGATTATTGCGTGCCCGTTCGAGGGAAGAAGCGATTCCTGCGCGGCGAAGTTCGGCCGGAACATGGCCCGTAACGGGAATTTTTGAAATCAATCGAATAGAGTAGAATCATGAGAAGAAACCTATTGCTTACAGCGATGCTGGCTGTTTTTGCCGTCGCGGCGGCTTCCGCTCAGAGACAGGTGAACGAGGCGGACGGATACCGGCTGCTCGTGGCGCCCGACCGGGCCGACGGCTCGTACGGTCGGGGCGACGAAGTGCGCTTTCTGGTGTCGTTCGAGAAGGACGGGGCTCCCGTAGCGGACGGCGAGCTGACATGGGAGGTGACCAAAGACTCGTGGAAACCCAAGACTTCCGGCGTGGCCCGCGTCAGCGACGGACGGGCCGTGATCGGGGGGCATAAACTCGACGAACCCGGCTTCTTGCAATGCCGCGTGAAGTTCGTTACGCCGCAGGGGCACGAACTTCGGGCGATGGCGGGCGCCGGCGTCGACAAGCTGCTGATCGGGCCCAGCATGCCCGAGCCGAAGGATTTTATGTCTTATTGGAAGCGCGAGCTGAAAAAGCAGGCGAAGATTCCGATGAATATCCGCCTGACTCCGGCTCCGTCGACCGATCCGGGTATCGCGGTGTTCGACGTGCAGGCCGACTGCGAGCCGGGGAGCTTTTCGGCCTATCTGGCTTATCCGAAGGACGCGAAGCCCGGTACGTTGCCCGCTATGGTGACGCTCAACGGCGCCGGGGTCAAGAGCTCCCGGGCGTGGTGGGCCGTGTCTTGGGCCAAAGACGGTCTGTGCGTGCTCGACTTCAACGTGCACGGCTTGCCCAACGGCGAATCCGACTCCTATTATGCCGACTTGGAGAACGGTCCGATGTTCGAATATTTCCTTTTCGGCCGGGACGACCGCGACTCGATGTTCTTTCACGAGATGGTCATGCGCCTGATCCGTGCGATCGACGTGATTACCGCTCAGCCCCAGTGGGACGGCAAGACGGTCATGGTACACGGTTGCAGTCAGGGAGGCGCTCAGGCCGTGATGGCCGGCTGCCTCGATCCGAGGGTCGATCTGGTCTGTGCCGAAATCCCCGCCATGTGCGACCATACGGGCATGGCGGCGGATCGCGCTTCCGGATGGCCGTTGTTGGTGGAATGCGACGGGGAGGGCGCGCCCGACGCCCGTCAGCTGAAAGCCGCGCGCTATTACGACGTGGTCAACTTCGCGCGCCATGTGACCGTGCCTACCTATGTGACGGCGGGGATCATCGATTCGCTCTGCCCACCGACCACCGTATATGCGATGTACAATCAGCTCAAGGGCGAGAAGCATATGCTCGAGCATCCTACTACGGGGCATATCCTGACCTCGCAGGGCGAGGATTTCTCGCGGCAGGCCGTCCGCGAGTTCGTCCGGCGCGAGCGAGATACCGGGCGATAGCCTCCGGATCGTACGACTCGGTTTCCTTGAACGGCCGCCTTCTTTCACGGGAAGCGGCCGTCGCATTGGTCGCCGGGGCGAGCGCTGTCGGCCTTGGCCGAATCTTCGGCGCGGCAGGGAGCGGTCCGGTGTGCCCGGTGCGGCGGATGGCGAGGATTTACGTGTATGGTTTTGTCCCGGTATGCTGACGGGCGCTGTTCGGGCGTCGGTTTGCGGCCTTTGCGGAAAGGTCCGGAATCCGGCGGCAGGAACAATGGTTTCGGCTCGACGGGATGCGGACGGATCGGACTGAGCGGGAGCGCGGTTCGGCGGGCTGCGGGAGTCTCTGTGCATGGTTTGCTTCGGCATGCCGGCGGGCGCCGCTTTGGGCCGGTTTGGGTTGCGGATTTTTGCGGAAGGCTCGGAATCCGACGAAAGGACTGCGGTTTCGATTCGACGAGGGTACGGGCGTATCGGGTCGGAAGGGAAACCGTACACGATTATGTTGGAATGCGCGCCGGCAAAACCGTATTTTGTTCCGCGATCGCTATCTTTGCGCAGGGGTAGGGCGAATCCTGCCCGGAACGAGAACCGATATGGAAAATGATGGACGAAACCCCGTGATCTCCCTGCGGGGAGGCGTGATCCGGGACGAGAGCCGGCGCTTCCGCGAGCCGGTTGACTTCACGCTGAACGCCGACGAGCATCTGGCGATCGTCGGACCGAACGGCAGCGGGAAAACCGTGCTGGTCGAGACGCTGTCGGGCCTGCTGTATCTGGAGCGGGGCGAATTGCGCTACGATTTCGGCAAACCCGGCGGCAAGGCTTGCGATAACATACGCCATGTTACGTTCCGCGATGCGTACGGCACGGCCGATCGCGGCTATTATTACCAGCAGCGGTGGAACTCTTCCGACCGCGAGGAGGCGCCTCTGGCGTCGGAGGCGCTCGGGCGTACGGCCTGCGATCCGCGGTGGCGAGACGAGTTGTTCGCGATGCTGGACATGGACCGCTTGCTCGGCAAGCGGATCGTGCTGCTTTCGAGCGGCGAGCTGCGCCGGTTCCAGATCGCCAAGATGCTGCTGGCCTCTCCCCGCGTGCTCTTTGTCGAGAGCCCGTTCATCGGGCTCGACGCGGCTACGCGGGAGACGCTCGAGCGGCTTTTCAGGAGACTGACCGAGCGGACCGACGTGCGGGTCGTGTGGGTGGTCTCGTCGCCCGACGACGTGCCTTCGTTCGTGACGCATGTATACGTCGTGGACGACCGGCGTTGCGGGCCCAAGCAGACGCGGGAGGAGTTCGTGCGCGGCGAGTCGCTTTCGGCCCGGCGAGACGATCTGGCCGGACGCTATGCGAGGCAGGCTCCCGTTCTGCCCGAACCGCTGAACGCCGGGCCGGATTGCGACGAAGTGGCCCGGCTTCGGAACGTGACGATTCGCTACGGCGGCCGGACGATTCTCGACTCGGTCGACTGGACGGTCCGCCGGGGCGAAAAGTGGACGCTGACAGGCGCGAACGGCTCGGGCAAGGCGACGGTGCTGAGGCCGCTGTGCGGTCCATTGCTC
>OGRH01001439.1_pt1 | contig 15075 bp, 16 predicted proteins | sample 1553461 | NCBI WGS metagenome assembly OGRH01 (sample SAMEA2580092, study PRJEB22360) | human gut metagenome | biome: human gut; feature: human-associated habitat; material: faeces | place: Denmark | collected 2008/2010
GTCTCAGCGGCTTCTTCTGCCTTTTTAGCAGCCATTTTGTCCTTTAATGCAAAGGCTCCGGCAAGCAGTGTGCCTGAGATTGAATGCCATGTACATGACACTGCACAGATGATGGCTGATTCAGGTGTTGAAGCAAACTGTGCTGTAGTGGTGGCAAGGTTTGTGGCAAGACCTGCATTCTGCATACCAACCTCGATAGAGATGGTTCTCTTCTTGGCTGTGTTCATGCCTACCAGCCTTCCTGCACCGTATCCGAGCAGATATCCAAGTCCGTTATGTAACAGAACTGCCGCAAAAATTACTACTCCTGATGTAAAGAACTTTGAGCCCTGTGATGATACAACACCACCTACAACGAATGCCAGACCAAGCACCGCAATACCCGGCATGACCTTCTGAGCCTCGGCAAATGCCTTTTTCTTTCCAAGCAGGTAGTTGAGTAAAAATCCAACCGCTACAGGAAAGATTACAGTCTCAATGATTGACACAAACATCGGAAGTGCCTTGATTGAGACATGTGTTCCGCTTGCAAGCAATGATACCAGAAGCGGTGTCATAAATGGTGAGAGCAATGTGGAAACTGTTGTCATTCCAACTGAGAATGCCACATCACCACCGCAGAGGTATGACATAATGTTTGAAGAAACACCACCAGGACAGCAGCCTACGAGGATAAGTCCAAGTGCGATTCCGTCAGGCAGATTCAATGCCTTTGAGATACCAAATGCTAGAAACGGCATGATAAGATACTGTGCGATTGCACCTACACATATATCAAATGGTCTCTGTGCGAGTATCTTGAAATCCTGTGTCGTAAGTGTAAGTCCCATACTAAACATGATGATTCCGATAATGATTGACTGACATGTGAACTTGTTGGATACCGGATCCACAAACAGCATCTGATTTACCCAGGCCATCAGATTCGGAACCAGAAATGTGACTACGGCGATTGCTATGACAACTATCGATGTGTAGTCTGATAAAAATTTACTTACTTTTTGTAATGCTTTCATTGTAAGCCTCCTTAACATTTTTCTGCTCACTAAAACTCTTTTATGGAATTAAAAAATCCCTTTCCAGATTGACATAATCTGAAAAGGGACGAAATAATCCGCGTTACCACCCTGATTCCACAGTGTATTACTGTGACACTCTGCATACCAACATATGCTTTCCATATAACGGTGGACACCGGCGAGGTTTACAGACACACTTAATGCTTTCAGCCCGCTTCTTAGAGAGGATATTCCAATCTGATCATTGCCTGTTCGCACCGCCCACAGGCTCTCTGAAAATAAATACAAATCGGACCTTGTTCTCATCAACGAATTTTGGTGAACATATTTATTTAAATCTTGTTTTGTATTATAGCCCTCTGACACTATATGTCAAGAGAATGATACAAATTTGTACTATAACATTTATTTATAGCTTTTATTCATGCGCTTTATTCTTATTATTTATTCGTAATCTTTGTTGTTATACTCATCATTCCATGGCTGCTGTTCTGATGTACCGTAGGAATTTTGAGCATCTCCTCCTTGCGCTGTGCCGTTTCCATACATGTTCTGGCCGTACTGCTGATTTGTGCCATTTCCGTACATGTTCTGGCCGTACTGCTGATTTGCCCCATTTCCGTACATGTTCTGGCCGTACTGCTGGTTTGCTCCGTTTCCGTACATGTTTTGGCCGTACTGCTGGTTTGCTCCGTTTCCGTACATGTTCTGACCGTACTGCTGATTTGCCCCATTTCCGTACATGTTCTGGCCGTACTGCTGATTTGCTCCGTTTCCGTACATGTTCTGACCATACTGCTGACCATATCCATTTGAACCATATGAATTATAGTAGTTATTATTACTATATCCGTTTCCCACATAAACAATTTTTTTGTTGAAGGCAATAATACAGACAAAAATCACATTGAGGAATATAAGTCCGCAGGCAAATCCTGCTCCCTTGCCAAACGCATGTGACAGTCCGACACAGCAGAGGATACTCATAACCAATGCCACAATCATTGCTGCAATAATCAGGATAACCGCAAATATCAGCATGCCCATGTGAGCTCCGATGCGGCTTCCTGCATATCCATAGGTAGAATCATAATACGACCCCATATAACTGGATGTCATAACAGAAAGTCCTGATGCAATAATCTCATACATCAATATAATACATCCCACTATAATTCCGATAGTAGCCACAAGATATCCCCAGAACAGCTTCTTTTTCCCTGCAATCTTAAATCTGACGTATGAGCTGTAAAACGGTACAATAGCCGCCCAGCCGGGCTCTCCTGCCTTTGCATACATAATCCATGATGCAATAATTGTCAGTACCATAACTGCAAGATTGATAAACGCCTCAAAGCCGTCAATCATACTCATAATAATATAATATGCGCTCATTTTTTCTTCCTTTCATAACCAAAGTTTGTTTGTTATTCAAAGTATACATCACCATAGGTCAGAACGCAATATTTAAAAAGCTTTTCATACTTTTCACACACAGCTTTTTGCACCCTTGACAAACCCCTTCTTAAACGGCTATAATATCGTCAATTGAAGCACAATTACATTTCAACAGGCTTTGATGGGAATAAGTACATTTCTGCAATACTTACAGAGAGCTGCCGGCAGGTGAGAGGCGCAAGGAAACAGATCTGGAATACATCCCGGAGCTTTGCACCGAACGTCATACCGGATGGTTAAATATCGCCGGTTCGATTAATAAGCCGCAACGTATTGGCACACGTTATAGTGCCGGAGTGTTAGCAGAATCGGCTATTTTCACTATATAATATATGTCGAATAATGTGTGACAACTCACGGAGGCATTCCTGTGCGAGCAGGATGCAAATTAAGGTGGTAACGCGAGAAATCCCCCTCGTCCTTAAATGGATGAGGGGGATATTTTATGATTAAAGGGTCAAAAGGTAACATCGATGCATGCTTGCATGCAATTCGATGTATACCTTAGTGACCCGCACTACACCGAGAAAGTAGCAATTTGCTGCGGGAACGCAGGAAATTAGCGGATTTCGAGGTGTAGTCAGATTACGGGAATGCGTAGCATGTAGTAATCTGATTAATCATAAATGAGGGGCAAAATACCTTTTGACCCTCATATCATTTTATTTTTCAAAATACAGATTCATCTTATCAGGAGGAAAATCATGACAATTTATGACGAATTAGTTGCCCGCGGTCTTATCGCGCAGGTAACAGACGAAAAAGAAATCAAAGAGCTTATAAACAACGGAAAGGCTACCTTCTACATCGGCTTTGATCCTACAGCAGACAGCCTTCACGTTGGACATTTCATGGCTCTTTGCCTTATGAAGAGACTTCAGATGGCCGGAAACAAGCCTATCGTGCTTATCGGTGGAGGTACAGCTCAGATTGGAGATCCATCAGGACGTACAGATATGCGCCAGATGATGACAACAGAGACTATCAACCACAACGTAGAGTGCTTCAAGAAACAGATGAGCCGCTTCATCGACTTTGGCGAGGGAAAGGCTATCATGGTAAACAACGCTGACTGGCTGATGGACTTAAACTACGTGGATGTGCTCCGCGAGGTTGGTGCTCATTTCTCAGTAAACCGTATGCTTACAGCTGAGTGCTACAAGCAGCGTATGGAAAAGGGTCTTTCCTTCCTTGAGTTTAACTACATGATCATGCAGAGCTACGATTTCTACACACTTTTCCAGAAATACGGCTGCAACATGGAGTTCGGTGGAGACGACCAGTGGAGCAATATGCTCGGTGGAACAGAGCTCATCAGACGTAAGCTTGGAAAAGATGCATATGCTATGACAATCAATCTGCTCCTAAACTCTGAGGGCAAGAAGATGGGCAAGACACAGTCAGGTGCAGTATGGCTTGATCCTAACAAGACTACACCATTCGAGTTCTTCCAGTACTGGAGAAACGTTTCTGATGCCGATGTTCTTAAATGTATCAGAATGCTCACCTTCCTTCCTCTCGAGGAAATTGACAAGATGGAAAGCTGGGAGGGCGCACAGCTCAATGAGGCTAAGGAAATCCTGGCATTCGAGCTTACAAAGCTTGTTCACGGTGAGGAGGAAGCCACAAAGGCTAAAGAGGCAAGCCATGCACTTTTCGCAGGCGGAGCCAACAATGCAAATATGCCTACAGTTACCGTTACAGCTGAGGACTTCCCTGACGGAGAGCTTGATATCATCTCTGTTCTCGTAAAAGCAGGACTTTGCGATTCAAGAGGAGACGGCCGCAGAAATATCCAGCAGGGCGGTGTTTCCGTTGCAGATGAGAAGGTAACTGATATCTCTACAAAATACACTCTCGACGATTTCAAAGGTGAGGGTCTCATTATCAGACGTGGTAAAAAGAAATTTGCCAAGGTTGTAGCTGAATAGACAGAGAATCCCCGGTAGTAACTACCGGGGATTTTTACTTTCAGCCATATTTTATTTTGAAAATACATTTGCAGGAAATTCATATGGCACAAATTTACTGCTACATGTAACTGTATACTCTGTTTCTCCCGAAACAGTTTTTTGTTCTGTGCCAACACCCTCTCCGCAAATCCAGTATGAACCATCATTTTTTTCTATTACGGTATTCATCATTTCGGCAGGATATTCCCCACACTAAATTAGCATAGTGTACAATAGCCATATGTTGATAGCAGGCAAGCCCTGGGTAGCTGTAATCCATAAAACTTCTAAAACCGCTCTCCAATCCAGCCCAAAAGCTGGAAAAATTCTGGAAAAAAGTAGCTGAAACTGCTGAAATCCTCAAAACAGCTCCCTAACCACAGCGAAACAGCCGGAAAATTCTCCAAAAAAGTAGCTGAAACTGCTGAAATTCCCAAAACAGCTCCCCTAACCCAGCGAAACTGCCGGAAAAATCCATAAAAAAGTAGTTGAAACCGCTGAAATCCATAAAACAGCTCCCTAACCTAGCCCAAAATCCGGAAAAGACCAGGAAAAAAGTAGCTGAAATCACTAAAATCCCCAAAACAGCTCAAAAATATAGCCTGTTATTTATATTTACAAGATGCTATATCGTCCCATAGCTCACTTCCGTCAGAAAAAACTTCTATATTCATTTTTATCATCTGCTTTTTTTTATATCTGCAAAAGCACTGCTTCTATTTTTAACACAAAACTAAATCATCATCACATATCGCTATATTAATTAAAGTGTTTTCTTCCTTTATCATTTTATGATATGAGGGTCAAAAGGTATTTTGCCCCTCATTTATGATTAATCAGATTACTACATGCTACGCATTCCCGTAATCTGACTACACCTCGAAATCCGCTAATTTCCTGCGTTTCCGCAGCAAATTGCTACTTTTTCCTCATCTTCCCTTGACTTCTCATTAATAAGTTAATATAATTTATCTAATTGATACATCAACGCTTTAAAGCGCTGACAAAAGGAGGAATTATAATGAAAAAGAGATCTAAAATTTTAGCTTCACTTGTTCTTGCAGGAACAATGGTTCTTGGACTTGCCGGATGTGGAGATTCCGGTTCAGCAAACGGTGGCACACAGTCAGGTAAGAACTCAGATGCCAAATATCAGGTAGGTATCTGCCAGCTCGTACAGCACGAGGCTCTCGATGCCGCTACAAAGGGCTTTAAGGATGCATTAAAGGACAAGCTCGGAGACGAGGTCTCATTTGACGAGCAGAACGCCGCAGGCGATGCTTCTACATGCTCTACAATCTGCACCAAGTTCGTCACAAACGACTATGACCTTATCCTTGGAAATGCCACAGCAGCTCTTCAGGCCGCTTCAGCAGCTACAGACTCTATTCCGATTCTCGGAACATCTATCACAGACTACGCTACAGCTCTTGATATGTCAGACTGGTCAGGCACTACAGGAAAGAATATTTCAGGTACTACAGACCTCGCTCCACTCGATGAGCAGGCTAAATGCATCAAGGAGCTCTTCCCGGATGCAAAGAACATTGGTATCATCTACTGCTCATCTGAGCCAAACAGTATCTACCAGTCAACAACTATTACCAAATACCTTGAGGACGAGGGATACACTGTAAAAGAGTACACATTCTCTGATTCAAATGATGTTGCTGCAGTAACACAGAGCGCATGTGATGCATCTGATGCAATCTACATCCCAACAGACAACACAGCAGCTTCATGTACAGAGGCTATCAACAATGTAGCTTCACAGGCTAAGAAACCTATCTTCGCTGGCGAGGAAGGAATCGCTAAGGGCTGTGGTGTGGCAACACTTTCTATCAGCTACTATGACCTTGGATACACAACAGGTGAGATGGCTTACGATATCCTTGTAAATGGTACAGACATCAAAACTATGGAGGTCAAGAGCGCTCCTAAGTTCACTAAGGAGTACCTTCCGGACCGCGCCAAGGAGCTTGGAATTACAGTTCCGGACGGCTATGAGGAAATTTCAGCTGAATAAACAGCTGCACTATGGAGGTATTTAATAAAATGATTCTAATGAATTATTTTGCAACCTTAAATCCGGTTGCATTCACCAATGCCCTTCCGGGCAATATAGCCCAGGGCCTGATTTGGGGTATCATGGCACTCGGTGTTTATATCACTTTCAGACTGCTGGACTTCGCCGATCTGACGGTTGATGGCTCATTTGCAACAGGTGGTGCCGTAACCGTTATGATGACGATTAACGGCTACAATATCTGGGTTTCACTGCTTTGCGCATGTATTGCCGGTCTGCTCGCAGGACTCTGCACAGGTCTCTTACATACAAAGCTCGGCATTCCTCCGATTCTGGCAGGAATCCTTACACAGATAGCTCTCTACTCTATCAACTTAAATATCATGCAGCGCCACGCAAACCAGGCACTTAGCGCAGATAAATATAATCTGGTGCTTTCATCACGTAATCTGACACATGCGATAATTGTCGGTGTGATTTTCTCGATTGTAATTATCGCGGTGCTTTACTGGTATTTCGGAACAGAGCAGGGCTCTGCTATCCGTGCCACAGGCTGCAACCCTGCAATGAGCAAGGCTCAGGGTATCAACATCGACAACATGAAGCTCATCGGTCTTGCGCTTTCAAATGCAATTGTAGCGCTCTCAGGTGGCCTGCTTTCACAGTACTCAGGCTTTTCCGATGTAAACATGGGCCGTGGTGGAATCGTCATCGGTCTTGCCGCAGTTATCATCGGTGAGGTGCTCGGCGATGCAATCCTCGGAAAGCACATGAATTTCATGGGAAAGCTTATCTTTGTTATATTTGGTGGAATTGTTTACTACATTGTAATCGGAATTGTTCTGTGGCTGCAGATGCCAAGTGATGACTTAAAGCTCTTCACCGCAATCATCGTGGCAATTTTCCTTGCAGTGCCTTACCTGAAGGGCAAGAGCAAGGCCTCCTTTAAAAAGGCAGGCAAGCGCTCTGCCGCAGCACTTAACGCAAAGGAGGGCAAATAAATGCTAGAGATTAGAAACGTACATAAAACCTTCAATCCGGGCACAATCAATGAAAAGCATGCCCTTAATGGTGTAAACTTAAAGCTTGAGGAGGGCGATTTCGTCACTGTTATCGGTGGAAACGGTGCCGGAAAATCGACCATGCTCAATGCCGTTGCAGGCACATGGCCTGTGGACGATGGTTCAATTCTCATTGATGGAGTGGATGTTACAGGACTTCCAGAGTTCAAGCGTGCATCATTTCTGGGACGTGTGTTCCAGGATCCAATGACAGGAACTACCGCAACCATGCAGATTGATGAAAACCTCGCACTTGCAGCGCGCCGCGGAAAGCGCCGTGGTCTTGGCTGGGGTATCACAAAGGCTGAAAAGGAGCATTTCCACGAGCTTTTAAAGGAGCTTGACCTGGGACTCGAGGATCGAATGACCTCAAAGGTTGGTCTGCTCTCAGGTGGACAGCGTCAGGCTGTTACGCTACTCATGGCTTCACTCCAGAAACCGAAAGTGCTGCTTTTGGATGAGCACACCGCTGCTCTCGACCCTAAGACAGCCGCAAAGGTGCTCACTCTCACAGACAAAATCATCAAGGAGAACAGCCTGACAGCCATGATGGTCACACACAACATGCGTGATGCCATCGCTCACGGAAACAGACTCATCATGATGAATAACGGACAGGTTGTCCTTAATATTTCAGGCGAGGAAAAGAAAAACCTCACTGTGGAGGATCTGCTCATGAAGTTTGAGGAGGTTTCCGGCGAGGAATTTGCTTCTGATAAAGCACTTTTAGGATAATAAAAAACGTGCAGCCCAAAAGGGTTGCACGTTTTTTATTTATATCCGCAGCCGCTTCGCCCCGGCATATCCTCTCCGTGCACATACCTGGCATTGAACTCCATATTTATCTCACGAAGCTCCTTCTTTCCGTCAATATAGTCCTGATACATCTCGGCAAGCCCCGACATGCAGCCATCGCAGGTTGCCTCGATATTGCCAAGCGACTCAGCCACAATTGCCTCGCGTTCCTCTTTTGTTGTCTCACTAATTAAATATCCCATTTTGTATGCTTCCTTTTCGTATATTTCCTTTTCGTATGTTTCTTGTCCATATGTTTCCTGTCCGTGTATTTCCTGACCGTATGTTTCGTTTCTGTATAATGCATAAAAATGATATGAGGGTCAATATATTAAAAGTCGTAACTGTTCAGTACCTTCACAGTTGCGAGCCGCAAGCGCATAAGAATCAGCTGCGCTGATGGGCGCTTGCTCCTACATAATATACGTTTTCTTACGAAATATGCGGTACCGCATATTTCTGTACTGAACAGTTACTAAAAGCCCAGATTCTCATCCACAAGAATAATCTGGAAACGTCCCTTCACCCTTGAAAAACGTGTGGTCAGAATCTGACAGCAGATACACTGTGGGCTCTTGCAGTCAAAGCAGGTACCGTTCTTAGAGCATGGTGTGTCGATACCAAAGCGCTGTGCGTTGATAGGCGCTGCCTCATTTCTCGCACGGCTCATAGCGTCTGCCTCAGTCTTTACGACCTTGTTCATGCCTACTATAAGAAGCACATGTTTTGGTCCGTAAGCATATGCCGCTACGCGGTTTGCATTTCCGTCAATATTGATAAATACGCCATCCTCGCTCATCGCATTGACACTTCCAAGGAAATAATCCGATGTAAATGCCTTTAACGCTATATCCTGCTTCTCCTCCTGCGTAGACACCTTGTCCCTGTCATAAAACTGATATTCTCCGTTTGAGAGTGCCTCATACAGACCACACTCCTTCACCGATGTGGCACCGCCCATATTGATTGAGCTTCCCTTTGGAATCAGCTCCAGTGCCTTCTTAACAGCATCCTCCTTTGTCTCTACATAATATGCCTCCATGTTGCGCGACTCAAGCGCAGCCACAAGGCGCTTTCCCAGTAAATCGTTTCTCATTTTTCTAACGTCCATAGTGTAAACCTCATTTCATGCTTATTGCCAATTCCAGTTTGTGCAATTAGCTGTATTAATTGTTGTTATTATACTACTTTACAGGGGGTGTCTGCAATTTATTCGGGAATAAATAAGCTTATTATAAATTTTAACGAAAAATTTAGGCTGCTATGCAGATAAATATTTTTCCTGTCTTCCCCCGCACATTTTATGTTATAATCATCTGACGGAGGTACATCATGAAAATAACTACTCTATGCTACATAGAACACGATGGACAATATCTCATGCTTCATCGTATTAAGAAAGAAAATGATATAAATGAAGGAAAATGGATTGGTGTTGGCGGTCACGCCGAGAATGGTGAATCACCCGAAGAATGCTTGCTCCGCGAAGTCAAAGAGGAAACAGGGCTCACACTCACATCATACCGTTTCCGCGCACTCATAACTTTTATAAGTGATAAACAGGAGCCTGAATTGATGTGTCTTTTCACCGCTGATGAATTTTCCGGCAAGCTTATAACATGCAACGAAGGTGACCTCAAATGGGTGGATAAAACTATCGTGCCCACACTTCCTACCTGGGAAGGCGACGCTATCTTCTTAAAGCTCCTGCTTGAAAATGAAGAAAATTTCTTCACACTTAAGCTTGTATATGAAGGTGAATCACTGGTTGATCAGAAGCTTGAGATTTATTAGTATCATCCTGCCACAAGACTATTTACAAGCTTCTGCATATCTGCCTCCCAGTTTCTTTCCCTGCTATAATAAACACAACCATATATTTCCGGGTATTTGAGATTCACGCTGGAGCAGAGAATTACAGGTATTGTGATTTTGTTCTTAATCACTCTGTCAATCAGAGCATCTCCCGATTGTTCCTCTCTGCCGCCCGGCTCGTCGGGATAATACATATCAGTAATTATCAGATCATACGGATTATTACTATCTATTGAGTTTTTAATCTGTTTCCAGCCATCCGCGAGATTATTGGACCATTCGACATCTTTAATCCCACATTCTGACAGGGCTTTGCAAATATCATTGTGTTTAAATGTATCATCTTCGATATTCAGTACTCTCATGTGAATCCTCCTGACTTTATCTGTTTAAGTATTCATTCCATCTTGCATTCGTCTCCTCAAGCTCATGCTTTCGCATTATGCGGTTGCGGTCGCTGAGTATCGCAAGCATTTCATCGGCTATTTCCTCCATAGGAAGCTTTTTATAGTGTGACAGATATCCTATCATCCTTTGAGCTGTCCAGTCCGTATTTAGGTTTTTCGTTATCTCATCGCAAAACGGCTCCGGATACCCGCGCCTAATCAATATATCATATAGCTCCATACTCTTTGCTGTCCTGGGTTTCATATAGTGCCTCTCCAATATTCCTCATCTTTGATAACTAACCCTATACTCTTAAGATTTTCTATCTGTTCCTCAATTGTCAAAGGCGGCTGATGCTGTTTCATATCTCCCATTTGACATTTCTCCTTAAAATTAAAAGACCCAACGTGGTCCGCATCGTTGAGAGGCGTGTTGGGTACTGTTGATATTAGTATATGCGATTTTCATAAAAAAACAATGTTTTTTTCAAGTATTTGCGTTATCCCAAATTATCATAGTTATTGCTACCCATAGTTTTACGAAGATCCATTCAGAGCCAGAATGCATCTCTCAGCTCCTCGACCTCATCATACGGAAAACACTCGGCAGCCCTTTCGTTTTCTTCCAGATAATTGATAATCTCTCCTGCCAATTCAATCCCCTTCCGACTGTGTATCACGCCACCGTTCTCTTTCTGAACGCTCTCTTCAACTTTTCTTGCCACCCACACCTGGTCATATATTTCCAGCTGAGTAATTATTTTTCTTACGCCAGAATGATAAACCAATTCATTACTTTCCGTCGGCTCGCCGAGTGCGCCATAGAGAGCGTAAAGCTGACGCATAATGCCATCGTCATTCGAATCCATCGGCACATATATTCTCACATTGTCATCTGGTAGAATCCCACCCTCAGACTTTTTCTTTCCAGTGACTGCTTTCTCCATCTCGTCTTCCGTTTCATATGGTACTTTCACAGCCAATTAAGGGTCATTGACATAGAGCATTTCTTCCGGTATTTGATGGATATCTAATTTGTGGTGCATATAAATCACGCTCCTTTATCGAAGTGGTAAACTTTTTCGCTAGCAGCCGAGTTTTCACGAAGAAATCTCAAACGTGCAAATGCAAATGTTCGTCTGCACCTGGCACCTCTAGTGTCCTCTGTCGCACAAGAATATTCAATTGCTGATTCAATCGGTTTAAACAAAACAAACTAAACCAATCCTAAACCGATTAATCTTTTAATATCCAGTTAGCTTTACGTTGGTTTTCTCCATACTTTTCAATAACATTCTTATTTTTTAAGACCGTTAATAATGTTCCGTCCGCACCATAGATACGTCACATAATACTTGGAGCGGCTGTGAACAAATAGTCAAAATCAGAATTTCCCAACAAAAGCATTGCAGCATTTGTAACCTTGCCACCTATTAACAACTTCATCTTCGTCAAAAACTGTTCATCTGACATACCATCAACTTCTTTAGAAATGAGCTCTTGTGCCATGAGCTATTTTATTTAGTTAGTGTCCAACTTCATTATACAATCGGCGAATATATATTTTTCGACATTGATAACTCCATTATAGCAATCGTTATATGTATTCTAATTTCTACAACATTGCAGACTCTGCCAACTGCCAGCACACTAAACACATGCTTTTATTTTCAAATGATATTTCCATATACAATGCAGTCGCACCTTCTGGTTTCACCATTCCGCTAAATTGTGTAGAACGGGGATTTTCATAATCTATAGCAAAATCACAGTACTGCCTAAATATCACCTGTTCAGATCGTTTCCAAATAAACTCTGCATGAGCACGTACCAATAACTGCTCATCGCCATCTTTATACCTGCGAATATAATATTTTTTATCCTTCGTATCTGAATACACTACACCAATTTTATCTCCATAATAATTACATTGTTCTATAAATAGTCCATTACATTCAAAACAGCTACGATCAACTTTTATACGATTTCTGTATTTTACAAACAAGTTGTAATCTACACAACGCAGTTTATTCAGCAAAGACTGACGTTCTATATCATTTCTACAAACTATACAGCAGAGTGTATCTTCAATAGGGAATTCCCCAGGGTACACAATTTCTGCCTGTCTATATTTCTTTTCCAGATTCGGATTCTCCATGTAACCAGTCTTATATATTTGTTGAAAATTCAAGTTAGCAAAGGCTTCCACTCCGTTCTGCAGTTGGTCTCCAAATCCGGCTAGAGATTTCTCTGAAAACATAGTTCCTTTCTTTTTCAAAACAGATGCTAGATCAAACAAAAAAAATACAGGAACTGGTACATTAGCCTCCTGATCACGGCAATATCTTAGTCGAACATGTTTATATCCCTCATTATGATACTGTGTAGGCGTATGTGGTCTGAAATACATTCTCACATATGACTCAATATCTGAATTGGTCATATTGATTACCTGCATACTTGCATTATCATTACTCATATTTCCATATATCTCAGCGTCAATCCTGCTATATAAACAACCATCGCGAAGAATATTAACAGCATTTGACATATCAGTATAATGAAATGCAAATTCCGCCCACCATTTATTCAAATAATTCTGTGCGATAATCTCCTCATATGCCATTACTTATCCCCCTTAACCAGAAAAGCTTGTCCCTTCCATGAATTCAACTGATATCCCTTTTTTAAACCAGCTTTCATGTTATCATCTATATTTACTTCATCCAGATATCCCATATGAGCTAATAAGATATAAAAAAGGTCATGAATCTTATTATCATCCGTAGCAAAAACCCTCTTTTCACTTATTTTATCCCAAATAGCTCGGGCATCCTCATCGCTAAGTTTCAATGTTTCCTCGCCATTCTCAAATATTAGAAAATCTTCAGCGTTCCAACTTGCCGTCCACTTCATTCCTTCTACTTCAAATGTTATAGGAACCAATGCACTGCTATATGATATATCATCTTTCACACCGGCAAATGACATATCTTTTGCATTTTTTCTCAACCACTTTGTCATTTCCACTGTTTTCTTATGCTCTGGCAGCTGCTTGTCTAACGGTCGTAAATATACATACACATCTATTGGTAAATCATTAAGATATTTCTCCATGACAATCTTAACATCATCCCAGTTTAATTCACCGTTCCCACACCCTAGCTTAGGAAAAGCTATAGATGAAATATTGTAATCTGCGTATTTCTTTACAAATGAAGCAAGACCTTTCTCTATATACTCGATTTTTGAAGGATTTCGCCAATTTTCTTTAGTTGGGAATTGCAAAAGCCAATGATCCTGCTCATACCATAGCATCAGTCGACCTATTGTAAGTTTATGTTCGTCACACATCTTTTTATACTGTTTAAACATTTCCGGATATCTTTTTTTAAATTCCAAAGCAATTCCTTTTCCCATAACCCCCACGGTATTCACCGTATTAACCAGTACCTGTGCCGGACTATTGAATAAATCACCTTCTATATATGTTATCATACTTCACCATTCCTAACTTTTGAATATATATGCACTATAACACATTTTCCCTCACCAAGTATATTAATTACAGACTTTCATTTCCTGAAAAGCTTTTCTTGCCTCCTCAAATCTTTTGAATTTAGTATCCCATTCCATGCTTTTATCAGATTTATTTATAACATCATCAAATGATATGTCGTCAAAATATGTAATATCATCATGGCTAAAATATTTTTTACAATATGAATTGAACAGTGCTACAACATTGCATTGGCATACTTCTGCCTCAAATTGAGGGTCATTTATATTTACTATACATCGTTTCTCCAGCTCCAACAAGTTGCTTGCATATGCTGGTTTAGATCCTTCTGTCTATCAGTCTGGAAACTTTCAGGCTAATTTGCTTATATCTGGTAGTCCACAATACTTTTGTACAGCAGCCTGTTTTGTAAATCCGGCGCCAACCCACGTTCGATTAGGAGTGTCAATACAAACTCATCTGATTATATCTTGGATAAATTTATATAATTTGTAATCACTCATAAATACCAGGACATCCTTTCAAAAAATTACATATATCCAAATAATTATTTCGAGTAGATTCTACAGAATAATCCAGGTTCAGAATTTTCTTGCACCTTTCTACTAATTCATCTGTTTTTATGTTAGATAATTTTCCGCACTTTATCATCATTAAAATAATCTTTACATAGCCTCTATATTTATTAAATTTTCGATAGTCAAAAGTGTCACATTGTTTTACACTTCCCCAGCTTGTTACATAGTAATACAACTGTTTCTCCATTTGTTCTAGGATATCATCTATTTTATTTGAGTTTATAATCATATCCATAATATCTTCACTCATTTCAAACATTTCTTCACTTCCTGCAATAGTCGTAAAAATCTCCCACCATTCACTAAACTGTTTATTAGAAAATATTTTTTTTAGAAGTTCATCATTATATTTGCAAATATAGATAGATAATTAAATAAATCAAATTATTGCTCCTTTTTCGAATTTTTTAAATGAAAATACAATAGTTTACAACAAATTATTTGTCTTTTCAAATGGATGATAAC
>OGRH01001443.1_pt1 | contig 15056 bp, 10 predicted proteins | sample 1553461 | NCBI WGS metagenome assembly OGRH01 (sample SAMEA2580092, study PRJEB22360) | human gut metagenome | biome: human gut; feature: human-associated habitat; material: faeces | place: Denmark | collected 2008/2010
GACTTCTGGGTGCGCCCAGCAGGTTGTCGCGGTTGGCTTCCAGCGCGTCGCCGGGAATCTGCCGGTAAATCCGTCCCAGCGAGTCGAGTTTCCGCCTGCGCTCGGGTGTGTCCGGTTCGTTTTCCAGTGCCTGCAGGACGTTGCCGAGCGATACCTGCGCGGCATTCATGGCGTTGAATGCATCGTTGAGCGGCGTTCCGGTGAACTGGAAGCCGCGTACGTCGCCCGTGGGCTCGAGCCGGATGTCGGCCGCTTCGAGCAGGATCGGCGCCCCGATACGGCGGTCGTTGTGCGTCAGGTTGGCGATCGTCGGTTCGGAGACGTGTCCGCGGATGCGGAACGAACTGTCGCGGCGTATGACCGTCGTGGCCAGCACCGAGTCGTTCTCGTAGGGCGAGCACAGGCGGAGCGTGTCGCCCGGAGCGAGGCCAGCCCTGCCCGAAAGGGTGTAATTGGGGCCTCCGCAGCCGGATAGCGCCACGGCGGCGAGGATTGTCGGGCAAATTCTGTTCATCGGAAAGTCTTTATTTGAGTACTTCTGCGAGTTTTGCTTCGAGGTGTTCGCCGCGCAGGTTCTTCGCTACGATTTTACCTTTGGGTGAGATCAGGAAGTTTGCGGGGATGGAACTGACGGCATAGAGCGCTGTTGGATCGAATCCTCCGCCTTTTTTCTGTGCCACATTGATCCAGTTCATGCCTTGTTCGCCGATGATGTTTTCCCAACGGGTCAGGTCCGTGTCGAGCGATACGCCGTAGATTTCAAAGCCTTTGGCGTGAAAGGTTTCGTAGGCTTTCTTCAAATGGGGCACTTCGTTCATGCAGGGCGTACACCATGTGGCCCAGAAGTCGAGCAGCACCCAGCGGCCGGGACCTGTGAGTGACGAGAGCGCAATGGTCTCTCCGGCGGCGTTTTCACAGGAAAAATCGGTATAGGGTTGGCCGACAGCGCTCCGTGCGGTGGCCTGGGAGGCATCCTGCGACTTTTTCAACATCGGATGCGCTTGTATTCCGGGGGTGAATTGCGCCAGCCGGGTTTTGACTTTTTCGGGATTGTCCTTGATGTTTTGGAATTCGTAGCTGTTGAAGACCCAGGCTCCGAAAACATTGTCGAGGTTGGCGTCTACGGTTCGGGTATAGAGTGCATTCATTTCGGCCAGGATCGCTTGGAGCGACTGCCCCGGGGAGCCTTTGCGGAGTTTGTCTCCGAAGGCGTACATCGCTTCGTCGAATGCTTTTTTCCGGTCGTTGAGCGGTGTTCCGCAGACGACATAGCCGAATGCGGGATCGTATTTCTCGATTCGGATTTTTCCGGGTTCGAGGAAAAGCCAGGCGGGGTGGTTGGTTCGCTTCGCGTTGGCCAGGAAAACCAGGTCGGGAGTCGTAACGGTCCCTTGCAGCGAAACGGTCGTGTCGGCGTTCACGACACCGGCGGCGAGCACCGTGTTGTCGGAAGCCAGCAGATAGACCGAGTCGCCCGGAGGCAGTTCGTAGCGGCCTGTGATGGTGTAGTTTGCGCCTCCGCAACTGCATAGCAGGGCGGCGAGGGCGGCGGTCAGAAGGTCTTTCATGGCGGTGGGTAGTTTGGTGTTGGTTTTATTTGATCTCCCGGTCGGGATTCTTTTTCAGGAATTGCTCCCAGCTCTGCGAGCCGCCCTTCGAGGCGGCTTTTTTGCCGCCTCCAAGCCCCTTGACGCGTTCGTCGCCCAGCGCGGCGTTGAGCGGACTGGCCGAGGTGAAGTAGTGGCACAGGGCGACGGCCATGCCGTCCGTGGCGTCGAGCCGCTTGGGAGGGCGGTCGATGGCGAGCGTGCGGCAGACGATGGAGGCCACCTGCTCCTTGGCGGGCGGACCCGGGCCCCGACCCCTGCTCCTTGGCGGCCGATCCGTGGCCCGTGATCGACTGTTTGATGCGCATCGGGGCGTATTCGAAAACGTCGATGCCGCGGCTCAACGCTGCGGCCATGGCCACGCCCTGCGCCCGTCCCAGCTTGAGCATCGACTGCACGTTCTCGCCGAAGAACGGCGACTCCAGCGCCACTTCGCGCGGGGCGTACTCGTCGACCAGCGCTCCCACGCGCTCGAAAATGTAACGCAGTTTGGCGTAGGGGTCGGGGAGCTTATGCAGGTCGATGTCGCCCAGCACCACCGAGCGCACCGTGCGCCCCTCGATCTCCAGCACGCCGTAACCCATGTAGTTCGTGCCGGGGTCGATGCCCATGATTCTGTATTTCTCGACGGATTTCATCTGCATTTTATGGAAAAAGCCCCTCCTTCCGGCTGTACGGAACGGAGGGGCCGGAATGTTGTTGGGAAATTACTGGGCCAGCAGCTCCGAGATCTTCTCGTAGAGCGCCTCGCCGCGCAGGTTCCTGGCGACGATCGTGCCCTGACCGTCGATCAGGAAGTTCGACGGAATGCCCTGGATGGCGTAATCCTTGGCGGCCTGGTTGTCGAAGCCTTTCACCTCGCTGACGTGCAGCCAGTTCATGTCGTTCTGCTCGACGGCGCCGAGCCAGTCGCCGCGGTCCTCGTCGAACGATACGCCGTAGATTTCGAAACCCTTCTTGCGGAACTCGTCGTAGGTCTTCTTCAGGTGGGGAACTTCGCCCATGCAGGGACCGCACCACGAAGCCCAGAAGTCGAGCAGGACATATTTGTTCGCCGGATTCCTGACCACCGATTCGAGCGATACCTGCTCGCCGTCGGCATTGGGCTGTGCGATGTCGATGAACGGCTGGCCTATGTCGGTCTTGATCATCTGCTCGGCGTTCTCCTTGAGCCGCACCAGTGCGTCGGTCTGCTGCATCTCGGCCGGGAATTTGGCGATCTCGTCGAGCAGTTCCTGCCCCGAAAGCTCGTAGCCGAGCTGCTGGGACAGCAGCATCACGCCGAAGAGGTTGTCGCGGTTCTGGTCCAGGACCGTGCGGGTCAGCTGTTCGTACTCCTGTTCGATGGCCTCGCGACGCTCGGCGGTGGTTTCCGGATTGCGGAACTCCTGCACGAGGGCGCTTCCGGCTGTGGCGTAGGCGTCGCTGGCGTCGTTGGCCGGCGTGCCCGTCACCTTCTTGCGGTAGGGGTTCTGTGCGTCGTCGGTCACGTTGATCGTGCCCGGTTCGAGGATCAGCATGGCGCCGAACGTCGCCCCGTCGTCGCGTGCGTCGCGCAGAATGGCCGTCTGCGGTTTCTCGGCCACGCCCTCGAAGCGGAACACCCCGTTGGTCACGGCCGCCGAATCGAGAATGTTGTCCTTCTCGTCGAAGAGGTAAACCATGCTGTTGGCTCCTTCGACCTTGCCGTCGACGGCGTACTTGTTTTTGTTGGCGCAGCTGCACAACACGGCTGCCGCCGCTGCGAGGATCAGGATTTTTTTCATCGAATTATTTTTTTGTGAGTTCTGCAAGTTGTTTTTCCAGCGCGCGGACCTGCTGCGCCAGTTCGGGCAGGCGTTTGAACACGGCTGCCGAACGGTGGTACTGCATGCCCGGGAGGGCGGGGTATCCGAAGCGGATTTCGTCGTCGGGAACGTTCTTGTCGAGTCCGCTCTTCGAGCCGACCTTCACGCGGTCGCCGATGGTGACGTGGTCGGCGATGCCCACCTGACCCGCGAGGAAGCAGTTGCGGCCGACCTTCGAAGTTCCCGCGATGCCGGTCTGGGCCGACGACACGGTGTTCTCGCCGATCTGCACGTTATGGCCGATCTGGATCAGGTTGTCGAGTTTCACGCCCCGGCGGATGACGGTCGAGTCGGTCTTGGCGCGGTCGATGCAGGTGTTGGCGCCGATCTCCACGTCGTCCTCGATCACCACGTTGCCCAGCTGGGGAATCTTGTCGAATCCGCCCGCGGCGTTGGGCATGAACCCGAATCCGTCGGCGCCGATCACCGCCCCTGCGTGGAGGATGCAGTTCGCACCCACGATGCAGCCTTCGTAGATTTTGACTCCGGGGTAGAGCGTGGTGTTGTCGCCGATCCGGACGCCGCGGCCCACGTAGACCTGGGGGTAGATCTGGCAACCCTCGCCGATGACGGCCTCCTCCTCGACGACCGCAAAATCGCCGATGTAGCACTCCTGACCGACCTGCGCCCGTTCCGAGACCGATGCGCGGCCGCTGATCCCCTTGCGGCGGGGTTTGGCGGCGTTGTACATTTCGAGCAGTTTCAGGACGCAGGCGCCCGCGTCGTCCACCTTGACGAGCGTCGCGGCTACCGGCTGCGAAGGCTCGAACGCACGGTCGACCAGCACGATCGACGCGCCCGTGGTGTAGAGAAACGGTTCGTATTTGGGGTTCGTGAGGTAGGCCAGCGATCCGGCCCTGCCCTCCTCGATCGACGAAACGGTGTGTACCTTGGCGTCCTTGTTGCCGACGATGTCGCCGCCCAGGAATCCGGCGATCATTTCGGCTGTAAATTCCATCATATGTTTCATATGTTACAGGTATTTGTTAATATCTATTCCTATGGGCATGAACTCTTCCACGGTGCGGCCGAACGAAAGCACCTCGCGCACGGTCGACGACGAGATGTCGGCCACGGGCGAGGGGGTGAACAGCATGACGGTCGTGATGTCGGGGTAGATGCGGTGGTTGGTGGCCTCCATCGTGCGTTCGTACTCGAAGTCGGTGGTGTTCCTCACGCCGCGGATGATGGCGCAGGCTCCTGCCGCCTCGGCGAATTCGCCCGTCAGCCCGGTGTAGATGCACGCCTCGACGCGCTCATCGCCGCGGTAGATGTCGTCGATGAGCCGCTTGCGGTTCTCGACCGTCAGCAGCCCCTGCTTGGAGGTGTTGTTGCCGATGCCGATGATCACGCGGTCGAACAGGTTCAGCGCTTCGTCGACCAGAGCCGCATGGCCGCGCGTGAAGGGGTCGAACGACCCGGGGAAGATTGCAGTGCGTTCCATATCGGACAAAGGTAGAAAAAAAACGGAAAAACAGCACGTTTTCCCGTTTTTATTCATTGCAGCCGCGGCGGGTCACTCCTTGTGGAGCAGACCGCGCAGGCGACGCAGCGCCTTGCTCATCTGCGCTTCGACGGTCTTGACGGAAATATGCATTTCGGCGGCTATTTCGGCGTTGGAGAGCTGCTCGTTGCGGCTTTTGAGGAAGATGTCGCGGCAGCGGCCGGGCAGCTGCGAGACGGCCTCGGCCACGAGCTGCGTGATCTCGTCGGTCTCGATCTGCAACGACTCGGGGCTGGCGAAAACCTCGCCTAACTCTTCGAACGGAATGTAGGAAAAACGGTCGTCGCGCAGGCGGTTGAGCGCCCGGTTGCGCACGGCGCGGAACAGATAGGCGCGTACCGAGACGGTGATCCGCAGCTCGGCGGCGTGCTGCCAGACATGGGTGTAGACGTCGAGTACGACCTCTTCGGCCGAAGCGCGGTCGCGGAGCCAGAACTCGGCGAAGCGGCACAACGGCGCATAGTAACGGTCGAACAACTCCCGGAAGGCGGCGATTTCCCCCCCCCCGTTTGATTCTCAACCACAGGTGAACGTCGTATTCGTTATCTGACATGGCGTGTCGTAAGACTGTGTAAAAGTACTAAAAATCGGGATTCCCCGAAAAGCCGTTGCGGAAAAGCAGGCCGCAGGGTGGGGAGGCGACCCGCTTTTCCGCGGCTTTGTTCACTCGATGTCCTCGAAGAAGAATTCCGAGAATTTTAGTTTTGCGTTTCCGTAAAGTTCCGGCAGGAGCCTTTTGGCCCGTTTTTCGAAATCGTCGTAATCCTTCCGGTCGTATGCCCAGGCGATTTCTGCGATGGCGGCCATCCTGGGGAGCGTCATTCGCTGCACATGGCCGAAATCGGCGATATATTCGGTCCATACGTTTCCCTGAATGCCGAGGATATTCCTGTACTCGGCGGGTTTCAGGCGGTCGTAGGGATCGAGTCGGTAAACCTGCCTCATGGAGAGGTACCGTGTGGGTCCTATCGGCTCGTACTTCTCGGGATCGGAAGTCTGCGAGTAGTCGAGGTAGCAGTTCCACTTGGGTGTCATGATGACTCGGTTTCCCTTCCTCGCGGCGTCCGTTCCCCGGAACTGATCCGTCCAGGCCATGATTACCGCTGACTTCGATATTCCGCCCTGCATGATCTCGTCCCATCCGATCAACTCGCGTCCGTGCTCGTGGAGCCACTTTTCGACGCGGTGCATGAAATAACTCTGAAGTTCGTTTTCGTTTGCCAGTCCCTCCTCCCGGATGCGCCTCTGGCAGGCGGGGCACTCCTTCCAGCGCTCCTTGGGACATTCGTCGCCCCCGACGTGTATGAATTTCGAGGGGAACAGGTCGAGCACCTCTGCGAGCACGTTTTCCACGAATTCGAAGGTCTCCTCCTTTCCGGCGCAGAGCACGTCCTTGGAAATCCCCCAGTGGGTCCATACCTCGTAGCCCTTGCCCCGGCATCCCAGCTGGGGATAGGAAGCCAGCGCCCCGAGCATATGCCCGGGCATGTCGATCTCGGGAATGACCTCGATGTAGCGCTCTGCGGCGTAGGCCACGATGGCGCGTACGTCGTCCTGGGTGTAAAAACCGCCGTAGGGTTTTCCATCGTATCGGTTGCGGCTTTCGTCGGTCTTGTCGTATCGGCCGATGACGGTCTCCCTGCGTACGGACCCGATCTCGGTCAGCAGGGGATAGCGTTTGATCTCGATGCGCCATCCCTGATCTTCGGAGAGATGCCAGTGAAATACGTTCAGCTTGTGCATGGCGAGGATGTCGATGAAACGCTTCACCTCGTCTACGGTCCAGAAATGACGCCCGGAGTCGAGCATTCCGCCTCGGTGTGCGAAGCAGGGTTTGTCGCGGACGACGACCGCGGGTACTGTTCCGTCGGTAGCGACGAGTTGGCGGAGTGTCTGCAAGGCGTAGAACACGGCTTGTGGGGAGCCTCCGAGAATTTCGACGGTACGGGGCGTCACGGCAAGAGTGTACTCCTCGGCGGCGAGGGACGGGGATGTCCGGAGACGGATTTCGCCCTTCGCGGCCACGGGTATTTCGCGCCCGATGACGGGTTCGATGTCCGTTGCGAAGATTTCGGCGGGACGCCGGAGTTCTCCTTCGGCGGCGATGGCGGTCTGGGCCGTGATCCGAAACTCTCCCCTGGCTTCGGTGATTTCCGCGGGGCGCGGGATGATGTCGATGCTCCGGGCGGAGCCGGCTGCCGCGAGAAGTGTGACGAAGATTAATAAAATGCTCTTTCTCATTGGATTGGGGAAGGGTGGTGGCTGAAAAAGCCGCCTGCGGGAACGCTCCCGCAGGCGGGTGATAAGGGATTAGTCGAGGTCCAGTTCTTCGAGGTTGCCCCAGACTTCGAATTCGGCGAATGTGCCGCCTTTGTAGGTCATCGGCGTCGGTTTTACGCTCGACCCGCTGTTCCACGACATGTGGAGCGTGAAGCGGATGTAGCGCGCCCGCTGTATTTCACCCAGATAGACCGAGTTATGGAGCGAGTGGGACATGATTCCCTCGTCGGGCTTCGTCCCGGTGAACCGTTCGCTGTATGTCCAGTCCGCGTCGTTCTCCATGCCGTCGCCCGTGATGGTCTTGGCCGTTTCGATCGTGATGTCGCCCGGAGGATTGTTCAGTACGCCGCCGGCTTTGGTGCGGGCCGTGATGCGGACGCCGCGCACGGTCACCTCCTTGCCCATGTCGAAGACGAAATAGAGCGGAACGTAGACCACCGGACCGACGGATGCCTTGAAATTGTAGGTCCAATAGCTCGCCGGGTTGCCGTCGAGCACGTCCTTGGCCCACCCGGTCTTGGGATTGCCTTCGCCCGGGGTGTATTCCGAGGTGCAGTGGACCACTTTCCAGCCTTCGCGGTCGAGCAGCTGGGCGGGCGGCAGCACGCGCTTGTTGAAGAGGATGTAGTAGACGTTGCCCTCGTCGGAGGTCTGCGCAGCGTCGTCGCCTTTGATCTGTTCGATGGTGATCGGTAGCAGGTACTGCTCGCCGTCGGGCATCTTCTCGCTGTTTAGCGTCACCTGCGCCGTCGACGAAACCTCGTTGTAGCGGGGCAGGATCACCTCCTTCTTCGAAAATTCGTAGGCCTCGGCCGGCACGAGTTCGTACGACGTGTCGTGGGCCTTGTTGTAGGCGTCGACCAGCGTGCGGTCGACCTTGAAGGTCACGGTGAGGTTCTCCGCACTGACCGACCGGGCGACGGCCCGGATGTCGATCGTCTGGGTTTTGGGTTCGAGCAGCGAGATCTGGAGCGGCTCGGCCCCGGCGTTCTGGATCGCCAGCACCGCGGGCCCGTTCAGCCCCGTTCCCGGATTGTCGTCCTTGCAGCCTCCCGACGCAATCAACAGCGCGGCGGCCGCAACGAGACGGATGGAAGCATATCGTTTCATGGTCGTGTTCGTTTTGGGTTCTACTTGTTTTTGGCCGGGAGTTTGATGTCGAGCATCACCGGCAGGTGGTCAGAGGCTTTCGTCACGTCGCCCGACTTGAACCAGCGCAGGATCTGCGAGCCTACGACTTCGCACTTCGGCGTGCCCTTGAGCTGCATGATGTAGTCGATGCATTTCGAGGGATTGTCCGACGGGAAGGTCCCGAATCCGGTGATGGTCAGGATCTCCCAGTCTTTCTGGAGCAGTTTGCCCGTCTCCGACGAGGGTGTGGCGTTCATGTCGCCGCCCAGGAAAACGGGCTTCCCGGAGTCGCCGTAACGTTCCTTCATCGTTTTGGTGATCAGCTCCACCTGTCCCAGCTGCGCCTCGGAAGAGACATGGTCGAGGTGCGAGGTGCAGATCACGTAATCCTCCATCTCCATGACGACCAGTACGCGCGGCTCGGCGCCCACGCCCTTGGGCAGGGCCACCGAAAACTTATTCACGGCCTTCTTGCGGGTCGTCACGCCCTCGCCGTATTCGCCTCCGTCGTAGGGCATGGCCGCACCGTATTCGAAGTCCCAGCTGCCCATCAGGGATGCGAAATGCTTGAGCTGGTAGACGTGGCGCGTGCGGTTGGTGTTGTTGTCGAGCTCGTTCATGCAGATGGCGTCGGCGTCGATCTCCTTCATCATGTCGGCGATGAGCTGGTAGTCGTCCTTGATGTATTTGTTGAAGATTCCGACATTGTAGGTCACCAGACGTGTCACACCCTCGCCCTTGGAGTTGTCGATCGAGGCGTGGGGCGGAATTTCGGTGTCGTAAAACGGTTCGTCCTCCATGCAGGCTGCGGCATTGCAGGCCAGGCCGAGCGTCAGCAGGGTCATCAGGTATTTTTTCATGAGTTCCAACATTTTTCGGTTTGTTTTGCGGTTAAAAATTCAGTCCGTCGTTCCATCCGGGGTTCTGGGTCAGGGCGCCGCCCGTCAGCGAGCGGTCGTCGGTCGGAATCGGATAGAAATAGTCGCGGGTTTCGTCCCAGATGCCGGGGTTGTTCTTGTGTGGCGAGATGTAGCCGTGGTCGCCGTCGGAGAAGAGAATGTCCTGGTCGATCACCAGCGTCAGTTTGGCCGTGGTCGAGGGCGTCTCGCCCTTGGTGGCGAAATAGACGTCGGGCGTTCCGTCGCCGTCGATGTCGTACTCGCCCTTGGCGGGGATGTAGAGGCCCAGCAGCGGTTGTTCGAAGGTCTTGCCCTCCTTCCAGCGCATGATGTCGTAGTAGCGGAATCCCTCCATCGCCAGCTCGATGGTGCGTTCGCGGCGGATTTCGAGGATCACCCCCTTGTTCGCACCCGTGACGTTGGGATAGCCGGTCTTCGCATCCGACAGGTAGGGGTCGGGGTTTTTGTTGGCGTCGTCGAGGATCAGGTTGGACATGCCCACACGGTCGCGCAGCCGTTTGACCGAGAGGTTGATGTCCTCCTGCGTGAGGGTTCCCAGCTCGGCCTTGGCCTCGGCGAAATTGAGGTAGACCTCCGCCGAGCGGAAGATCGGCAGGTCGTTGAACGACTTGTTGTAGGCGTCCTGCGCCGTTCCGGTGACGAACTTCACGACGTGGTAGCCGGTGATCGAGTTCGCCAGGTCCGGCGCCAGCTTGGTCGTGGCTCCGATACGCGTGTATCCCGGCGTGCGGATGGTCTGGGCCAGGCGCGGGTCGCGGTTCGAACACTGCTGCTTGAACTCCATGGTTTCCCAGCCGGCCTTGTCCGTGAATCGCGAACCGTCGGCCATCAGGTAGCTGTCGACGATCTTGCGCGTCATGCCCGGTTTGCCGTACGAGGCGCTGATGGTGTAGAAATTGGCGTTGTGGAAGACGCCCAGCGCCGAATTATAGTCGCGGGCGAGGATGACCTCGACGCTCTGCGCGTTCTCCGAGGCGAACAGGTCGCGGTAGCTGGTGGCCGGTCCGGTCGCGGTGTAGAGCGAATAGCCGCTGTTGGTGATGAATTCCTCGGCTGCGTCGGCGGCCTGTTCGAGATACCATTTCCAGTCGTGTTCGTAGCCGTCGATGCCGTGGTACTTGCGGAACGTGCCTTCGAAGAGGCAGAAGCGCGACTTGAGCGCCAGCGCCGTCCATTTCGTCACGCGGTAGAGATCGCGTTCGGCCGGCAGATAGCGGATGGCGAAGTCGATGTCCTCGATCATGCGCTGCATGACGAATTCGCGCGAGTCGCGGGGACGCTTCAGCTCGGGGTCGGCCGAACCGAGGGGCTTGGCATACCAGGGCACGTCGCCGAAGCGCTTCACCTTCTCGAAATAGAAGTAGGCGCGGAAGAAACGGGCCACGGCGTCGTAGCGGTTGCGGATGTCGGTGTCCTTGCAGTTGCCCGAGTATTCGAGCAGGGTGTTGAACTTGCGCAGGTCGGTCCACGTCCAGCCGCCGCCCGAGGCGGGAATCGTGCGGCCGTCGCGCATTTCGGCGGCGATTTCGTTCTTCACGATGTTGTCGTAGCCTTCGTTGTAAAGGCCGTCGCCGGGGAAGATCGTGTAGAAGGTGTTGCTGAAGGCCTGCAACTCGTTTTCGTTCGAGAAGAAGGTCTCGGGCGACATCTGCGCCAGCGGATATTTGTCGAGCCAGTCTTCGCACGACGAAAGCGTCAGGGCGCAGCCTACGGTCAGTATCGATAGAATCTTTTTCATAACTCTTCTCATTTAAGCGGTTAGAAGGTGACGTCCACGCCGAACATGTAGGTCCGCTGCCAGGGGTAGAGACGCAGGTTGCCGTTCGTGGCGGCCATTTCGGGGTCGATGTAATCCGAGCGGATGCCCGACCAGGTAAAGAGGTTTTCGCCCGTGAAGTAGATGCGCAGGCTCTCGATCAGCGCCTTGCGGGTCCATTGCCTGGGCAGCGTGTAGCCCACCGTGAGGTTTTTCAGACGGCAGTAGCCGATGTTTTGCAGGTAGCGGTCGTTGACGGCCGTCAGCTCGCGGTTGGTTCCCTGCAGGGCCGTGTAGCCGCGCGGACGGGGGAAATAGGAGTTCGGATTCTCCTCCGACCAGATCTGCGTGTGGAAGTTCTTGGGGAGGTAGGTGGCGTAGGGACGTGCGTAGGGACCCCAGAAGGCCAGTGCGTTGGCGGCCGGGTACCAGTCCTGGCGGCCGATTCCCTGGAAGAAGATCGAGAAGTCGATGCCTGCCCATTGCAGCGCCAGCGTGGCGCCGTAGTGGTAGCGCGGCTGGCTGTTGCCGATGATTTCGCGGTCGCCCGGATCGTCGACGGTGTTCTTGCCGATGGAGATTACGTTGTTGCCGTCCAGATCGCGGAATTTCAGGTCGCCGGCGCGCAGTCCCTTTTCGGCTCCTGCCGAGGCGTTGATGATCTCGTTCACGGTCGTCTGGTCGACGGGGTAGTTGCGGGCTTCCTCGTCCGAGGCGAACAGTCCGTCGATGCGGTAACCCCAGATTTCGCCCCAGCGCATGCCTTCGTAGTATTTCTTGGCGAAGGAGCGGTCGGGGTTGTCGAACTTGGTGATGTTCGAAACGTAGTCGTTGAAGGTCAGCGTCACGCTGTACGAGAACGGACGGCGCAGCAGCTGGAACTCGTCGCGCCAGTTGAGCGAGAGCTCGTAGCCCTTGGTGCGCAGGTCGGCGCTGTTCATTTTCGGCGAGTCGGCGCCGTAGGTGGCCGGCAGGGCGATGCCCGCGGTGAGCATGTCCTTCGTGTCGCGGATGTAGAAGTCGGCGGAGAAGGCCAGGCGGTTGTTCAGGAAACTCATGTCCACGCCGAGGTTCTTGTGGATGCTTCGCTCCCACGAGAGGTCGGAAGCCACCGGGGCCGAGATGGTCGCCGTGGTGGGCTTGTCGCCGCCGAACAGGTAGTTTTGACTCCCGATCGAGATTTTGCGGATATAGTCGTAATAACCGACGTTCTGGTTGCCCAGTTGGCCGTACGAGAAGCGCAGTTTGAGGTTGTTGAACTGGTCGCGGATGCCGTCGAAGAAGGCCTCTTCCGAGACGCGCCATCCCAGCGAGAACGAGGGGAAGAAGCCCCAGCGCTGCCCGCGCTTGAAGCGCGATGTGCCGTCGTAGCGGCCGCTCGCCTCGACGAGGTATTTGCCCTTGTAGTCGTAGTTCAGACGGCCGAAGAAGCCCATCAGGGCGTATTCGTTCTGACCGCCGCCTACCTCCATGCGTTTTTCGCCGTCGGCGCCCTGGCCCACGAGGTTCAGGTCGTTGAGCGTTTCGGAGAGCAGGTTGTAACCCGTTGCGGCCACGTCCTTGAGGAATTTGGTCTCCCAGTTGAAGCCGACCATCGCCTTGAAGTTGTGGTCCCGGGCGAAGGTGCGTTCGAACGTGCCGTAGAGGTTGGCCTGATAGTAGGTGTGGGTCATGCTCTTTTCATAGAGTTTGTCCTCCATCTTTCCGGACGTGAGCGTGTTTATTTCACCCGGATACTGCGAGTACTCGGTGTTGACCTGACGGTTGGTGTAGCGCGTGGTGTTGAACATGTAGGTGAAGTTACCCTTGATCTCCAGCCCTTTGACCGGGGTCCAGGTCAGCTCCGTCGTGGTCGACATGTTGTCCGTATGGTCGTCGTTGGTGTGGCCGTCTTTGTTGAGGATCGTGGGCAGTCCGTCCATGATCTGGTAGTTCGAGAACGACGTGTTGTAGACGCTCGTGCCGTCGGGGTTGACGGGAACGAACGAAGCCAGTCCGTGTACGGTGCTCCACGAGAAGGCCGTATTGACATCGCTCGGGCCGGGGTAGAAGTACTTGTAGTTGTAGTAGCTGGTGTTGTTGCTCACCTTCAGCCACTTGTTGATGTCGAAGGTGATTTTCGACCGGAATGTGATCTTCTGGAGCTTGTCGGGATGCTGGCGAAAAAGTCCCTCCTCGCTGTAATAGCTGCCCGAGAGCAGATAGTCCACACGGTCGTTGCCTCCCGAGAGCGAGATGCTGTGGCTCGTGTTCGGGTGCTCATCCTTGAACAGGTAGTGATACCAGTCGGTGTTGCCGTAGTAGACATAGGTGTCGCGGCCGTCGCGCTGGTCGATCTTGACCCACGGGCGGTCGGGATGCTCCGTGCGGTCGTTGCGGCGCGCCCACAGCTCCATCATGTCCAGTTCGGTGTAGCGCGTGTAGTTGTTTCCGGCGTAGGAGCGCCAGAAGAGGTCGTTGAGGTAGACCGAGTAGTAGCCGCGGGTCTCGTAGTCGGTCGAGGTGGTGGGTTCGTTCCAGCCCCAGCGGCCGCTGTACGAAATGCGGGTCTTGCCCGAGGAGTCGCCGCTCTTGGTCGTCACGAGCACCACGCCGAATGCCGCACGGGCGCCGTAGATGGCCGCCGCCGAAGCGTCCTTGACCACCGAGATCGAGGCCACGTCGTTGGGGTTGATCTTCATCAGGTCGCCTTCGGCGCCGTCGACCAGCACCAGCGGCGAACCGCCGTTGATCGAGGTGATGCCGCGGATGTTGAGGCTGGCCGGATTGCCCGGGCGTCCCGACGAAGTCGAGACCGTGAGTCCCGGGACGGAGCCTTGCAGCATGTGGGCCACCGAAGGCGCCGACCGGTTCTGCAGCTGTTTTTCGTCCACTGTGGCGATGGCGCCCGTGAGGTTCACCTTTTTCTGGGTTCCGTAACCCACGACCACCACATCCTCCATCTTCACGGCGTCCTCCGTAAGGAACACCTTCACGTTGTTCTGCGTGGCGGGGACGGCGACTTTCTTGCTCACGTAGCCCAGATAGGTGAAGCTGAGCGTTATGTCGGCGTCGGGGACCGTGAGCGAGAAGCTGCCGTTGGCTTCCGTTACCGCACCGCGGGTATTGTCGCCCACGAGCGTGACGGCCACGCCCGCCAGCGGCGTTTCGGACGAGTCGTTGACGACGCCTGCGATCGTGCGCTGCCGGGCCGCGGCCTTGCGGGCCGGGATCAGGGCGATCTGGCGTTCGGTGATGGTGAAGTTCAGCCCTGTCGGGGCGAGCATTTCCTTCAAGGCGGCTGAAATCGGCATTCGCTTCGCCTTGAGGCTCACGCGTTGGGAGAGGTCGGTCTGCTTGGCGTCGTAGAAGAACGTGTAGCGGGTGTTCTTCTCGATACGGGATATGGCCTCCGAAAGCGGGATGTCCGTGAACTCCATGTCGAGCGCCGGTTCCTGCTGCGTCTGGCCGGATACAACCGTCGTACTGCCTGCGACCAGCAGCAAGAGGATTGCAAATAGTCTGAAGTGCATCATGGTTGAAATTTTAAGTTTGTGGAAAGTTTGCGGCGGCATTGGTCATGGGCCGCTGCGGTAAGGTCGGGTAGGGGGTCGGTTTATCGCTTCATAGGCAATCGGGTTTTTAAAGGTCGTAATGCAGGGTTTATTCGAGTTCGGAAATCGTGACGGTGTTGTCTTCGGCGAACGTGTAGGCGATGGGGTTGATGCGGCTCATGATGCGCAGGATCTCTTCGAGCGGTTCGTCGGTAATGGTGAACGTGTAGGCGTAGTTGTGTGCGAGGGCCGGGGTGATGTGGATTTCGGTGTCGTACCAGCGCGCCATGTAGCGGCAGATTTCGCCCAGCGACTGCCGTTCGAACGCGAGTTTTCCCGCGGCCCAGCAGGACTCCATCGCCACGTTGCCGCGTCCGATGACCACTTTGCGCGTGTCGGGGTCGTAACAGGCGATCTCCCCGGGACGCAGCAGTCTGCGGCTGCCGCGCCCGGGGGCGAGCGGCACCGCGACGGTCTG
>OGRH01001467.1_pt1 | contig 14864 bp, 9 predicted proteins | sample 1553461 | NCBI WGS metagenome assembly OGRH01 (sample SAMEA2580092, study PRJEB22360) | human gut metagenome | biome: human gut; feature: human-associated habitat; material: faeces | place: Denmark | collected 2008/2010
TTCACGTGGAGAGACTTCGGCAGAACCGATATTGAAGAATACGGTACGCGGTGCTATATCCGGATCGGGAACAATCACTTCGGTTTCCGTAACTTCGGCCACCGGCTGGTTCTGTGCAGCCACCAATGCATTCTGCAGCTGCTGGTTGGCAGCTCCCATCTCTGCAAGCTGTGCCTGCATGGCAGCCAGCTCTACCTGAGAAATCAACTGAGGCATCGGGCGACGGAATCCACGGGCGGGGAAACGGTATGTCAACCCTACCGTTGCACTCAGCACGCCATCATATCCATGATCGCCGCCAACTTCGCCATCGAACTTATCTTCAACGCCCATTGCGCTCAGCTCCAGGTTAATATCTATCGCATTGGAAATACGGAAGCGATTGATGATACCCGCGTTTACAGACAGAGCTTCGCGGTGAGGCTTTGTGTAGTTGTGAGTGAAGCCAGCACCTACATAAGGAATGATTTCATACACACGGTGCTGGTTGTATCCTCCAAACAGCGCATTCAGATTGAACATCACATCTCCGTGCAGATTCATATAGTCGAAACGCTGTTTGTAGTAGCCGTCATCCACCTGAGTGCCTTTCACGTAGTCAGCACCTGCATCATACGTATATCCTCTTGCCTGAAGGCCGCTATATTGCAGACGTACTCCCAGTCCCGGGGTGAACCATTTGCCGATGGCAAAATTCAGCGTCGGACTGATACGCTTGCCAAAACTTCCTGCCTTATCATTATCTCCAAAAGTTGCTTCGGCACCACCGCCTATAGAGAAAAACCAATTACTCCAGAACGGATTAGTGATTACCTGATATTTATCCTGAACCTGGATAACACCAAATTCTTCCACAACTTCAGTCTTTTGCTGCGCCATGGCAACAGAAGACACACCAGCTAAAGCCAGTAACATTAGAATCTTTTTCATATACCTTAAAATAGTTAAGTGGTTAATTAAACTCTTTATCATTCAAACTGTCTAATTAACGCCAACAGAACTAAAAGGTTCTGAATATTTGTACTTTTTTTGCCTTGATGCAAAAGAAAGTACTCTTCCTTATTTGGAGAAAAGCTTTTCTATGTCGTCTTCTTTAATGGTCGCCAGCACCGTCTTTCCGTCCGGAGTATAATTCGGGGATGGGCATGCAAACAGATTGTCCACGAGATTGGACATTTCCTCGTTGCTCAGCACTTGTCCATAGACGATGGCCGCAGCACGTGCCAAGGTCGATGCAAGAATTGTCTGCACCTCTTCCTTAACGTCATTCCCTTTTTCCATAGCAGTATGTACCATATTCCGGACCAATTCTACCGGGTTCAACCCCTCTATGCCCGAAGGTATGCCGTTGATGGCATAGCTGCCGCCACCCAGCGGGCTCAAATCGAAGCCTACTGCCGACAAATCTTCCAATAGACTTTCCAGTACGGCAGCTTCCGAAGCCGGCAACTGGATAATCTCCGGAAACAATACCCCCTGGGATACGCCTTGTTTCTGTCGAATCTGGCTCATATAGCGGTCGAACAATACCCGGACATGCGCCCGGTGCTGGTCTATCAGCATCAGACCCGATTTAACGGAAGTCAGAATAAAACGCCCCTTGAACTGGAAGTGTTGCGCTCCTTTCTCTACCGTTGCCTCATTGCCATAGAAAGAGGCGCTTGCCCCGGAAGGAACCGTTTCCTGGAAATAAGGAACCCTCTCCTCCTCTCTTGGAGCCGTACCGGTAACCGTATCCTCTACAAAAGGCTCTTCCTCCATCGGCTCGTTCATCCTGCTGGCTTTTTCCAAACCGGAATAAAGCCCCTCCCACTCCACTTTGGGGCGCGAATAATTGCCACCGCCTCCATAGGAAGAAGCGGAAGACGTCTTGAAGGGATTGAAATCCGTGTTATAGTGTACCTTCGGAGGCTCTATCGGACGAGCCTGCTCGAATGCAGGAATATCCGGCATGTCCTCGGTATCAAAATCGATAGTAGGTATAGCGCTAAACTTGCCTAAGGATTCCTTGACCGCAGCCGACAGAATCTGCCAGATAGCCTGCTCATTCTCGAACTTAATCTCCGTCTTCGTCGGATGGATGTTCACATCGATATTGGCAGGGTCTACCTCGAAATAAATAAAGTAGGAGATTTGCTCACCGGCAGGAATCAGCTGCTCATAAGCGTCCATCACCGCTTTGTGGAAATAGGGGTGACGCATATAACGCCCGTTCACAAAAAAGTATTGGTGCGCTCCTTTCTTGCGCGAGGTTTCCGGCTTGGCAACAAAACCGGAAATCTTTATCATCGTCGTATTGACGTCTACGGACAGCAACTGCTGATTCAGTTTCTTTCCGAAAACTGCCATGATGCGTTGCCGCAAAGGCATTACCGGAAGATTGAACAATTCCGTATCATTACTATACAGATAGAAGGCTACCTCAGGATGCACCAGCGCTATACGCTCGAATTCCGTAAGGATATTGCTCAACTCCGTAGAGTTGGCTTTCAGGAATTTACGCCGGGCAGGAATATTGAAGAATAGGTTCTTGATGGAAAAATTGCTTCCCTTAGGGCAGGAAACGGCTTCCTGGCCCTCGACTTTAGAGCCGGCAATCAACAGTCGCGTCCCCAGTTCCTCGCTGGCTGGGCGTGTTTTCAACTCCACTTCAGCTACCGCAGCAATGGAAGCCAACGCTTCTCCACGGAAGCCCATGGTGCGTAGGGCAAACAAATCGGCAGCTTCGCGTATCTTTGAAGTTGCATGGCGTTCAAAAGAAAGACGCGCATCCGTTTCGGACATCCCCTTTCCGTCATCAATCACCTGGATGCAGGTCTTGCCCGCATCGGTAATCAGCACATGTATTTCCTCTGCTTCGGCATCAATTGCATTTTCCACCAATTCCTTCACAACAGATGCCGGACGCTGAATCACCTCTCCGGCAGCAATCTGATTGGCAACCGAATCGGGCAGCAAATGAATGATATCGCTCATGATAATGTTTAATGATTAGAGATTAATGATTAATCATTATTAAATGATTCCGTTACTGATGGCATACCACAGATAAATCAGCACAGCTATGACAACAAGGATTATGCCCAAATGCATCGGCTTACGTCCGCTCTCCTTGCGCCGCTTCAAGTGAGTTGTTCCTTCTATGAATTTGCCCCGTATATCCTCGGGCGAGAATTCCTTTTCCGGCAGCATACCCAGGTCACGCTTGGCGTTTTCTTCCATCTTCGCCAACTTCTCTTTCCGCTCATCCACATAGATATAGCTATGATTGAAGCCACGAGGCTTCCGCATTGCAAACATTCCCATGACGCTACTTATTATTTCGTTTAATATGCATATTCCTTGGCGAAGTTACAGGTTTCCGGTCACTTTTCTTCAATACTTCACCTGCTTTTTTAGCCCTCCACTCGAAGATGTCCTCCTTGTTGAGCGGACGGATGTAGTCGAACCAAACAAAAGAAGGCAGCCTGCTCTTATCTGGTGGAATCTGGTCCAAAGGATAGGCTGTACCGGTAGTCTTTCCAACAAAGACTCCGCGCTCCATTCTTCTCTCCTTCAAGTACATTTTCAAAAGTCCACCTTCCGAATAGTTCATCATAATCAGCGAACTGTCCTTCTCCTCTACCGGATAATACACCACCAATACATTGCCGTTTACCTCCACCAGACGCATGTCTCCATCTATGAAGAAAGCTTTCATCTCCTTACCGGAAACTTGGTTATAGTGAATACTGTCCTTTTTCTCTACCGTCAGGGCCTGATTGATGATATGTGCCCAGTCGATGGTACTATCGTTCATGTAAATTTTAATTTCCTCGCCCAACAACTGTTGTTCCCCGTGCCACAAGATAGGGTCGGTGTACATCGTCATGCAAGAGTCCTTGGAATTATACACCAACGAATCGCATACGGCCTGCACATCCGTGCGATAAGCACGCACCTTATGATAGGCACGCATCTCCCGGTACATGGAATCGGTATTCATATGGTAGGTAATCAGCCGCAAAGTATCACCGTGCATAAACAGACTGTCGCCCTGCGAATAGTCGATAGCTACGGCACGTTTGGTGGCAACGGCGCTTCCGGTCAGTTCGTTGTAGAAACAATAGTCGCCAGTCAACATGTTCCGGTTGACCGTATCATTCATCTGTACATTGTCAAAAGCCTCGCCGTATCCCAAGATGCGGTCGTAGAAAAGGCTGTCACCGGTCAGTTTCTTGCCTTCGTTAGTCAGTACGGAACGGTCGAGCAGTTCTGCCTGCTCAGTAGTCGTATTGTACACGCCACGTTCGGAATAAATATGATTTTGGTCACTCACAATGTCGGAGGGGCCTAAAATAGTAGCAATCTTGGTAGCTGTACTATACTTCAAGGTATCCGAAGTCAAGACAAACTTCGGATTGACCAGCTTCACGTCGTGATTGAAGACAGCCAACTTGGTGGCAGGGCTATATTCTCCCCACTCGGAAGTCAGCACATTATCCTCGTCGGTCAGCGTACCGCCTTCGAAGTAATAACCCAAATCGTACAGACGGTCATAGTTCAAACTGTCGGTTGTCAGCACCGTATTACGATTTATCATACGTACATTCTCACGCAGCATGGCCAGCTGCGACATGCCGTCATAATACAGATAGTCTCCATAGATAAACAAGGTGTCGCCCTGCTCCATACGCACATTGCCGAATGCCTCCACAGAATTTATCTTTTCGAATATCAGCGCACTATCACAGAACATGTACATACTGTCATGCTTCATCCTCACCGAACCGATGAGTACCTGCACATCAGGACGCAACTGTTTGTCCGCCTGCGCCTCATCTGCGTACAACAAATCGACGCGCGTCTTCTTCTTTTCCGACGTCTCCGTCTTTTTCTGTTCAATCGAGTCCACTTTCCTCTTCTCCGGTGCACCAGTACTCTTCTTTTTGTCCTGCGCACTCAGCAGACAGATGCCAAACAAGCATAGAATGCCTACCAGGAGGTATCTATGCTTGTTCAGGAAATGATTTTTTGTATTCTTCTTTTGCATACAAATCCATGTAAATCCTTCCGGATTATTCTTTGATCCAGCCCGGATACTTGAACGTACAGTTATTCTTCCAATTATCCTTGATACGGACATACGTGTGCTTCTGCTTCTCACGAATCCACTTGTCCAGCACTTCGTCGCGGCGTTTCTCCAACACAATCTCTTTCAAGTTCTGATAGTCATCGGCAATGGTAGCCTTGTGTCCCGTCGTACGGCTCTTCAGTTTCACAATCACACACTCTTCTTTTCCGGTCTTTTGCGGAATCATGGTGAAGGCTTCGGAGATTTCGCCCACTTTCATCTTATCCACCACCTTGGCTATTTCAGGGGGAAGTTCCTGCATCTCAAAACGGGAAGTGTTCGTATTGGGATTCGGCAACAAACCATGATTGTTACGCGTATCCTTATCCTGCGAAAGCACTGAGGCAGCCTCTTCAAAAGAGAACTTGTTATTGCGGATATCATCGGCAATAGAATCCAAACGGGCACAACCGGCAGCCAGAGCTTCTTCCGGAATATGCGGTTTCAACAGAATGTGGCGTGTTTTAATACGGTCACCGCGCTTCTCTATCAACTGAATGATATGGAAACCATATTCAGACTCTACAATCTTGGAAACCTTGCTGGGGTCTTGCAAGTTGAAAGCTACATTGGCATAAGCGGGGTCCAGCATACCGCGTCCCGAAAACTCTATTTCACCGCCACGCATGGCCGAGCCACGGTCCTCGGAGTACAGACGAGCCAACATGGAAAAGCTTTCGCCCTTATTGACACGGTCGGTATACTCACGCAGACGCCTCTTTACATCTTCTATTTCCTCCAAAGGAACCTTGGGCTGCTGAGTGATAATCTGCACCTCCACCTGGGTAGGGATATAAGGAATGCTGTCCTGCGGCAAATCCTTGAAGTAACGGCGCACCTCAGCCGGAGTTATCTTAATCTCACCCACCAGTTTCTGCTGCATCTTCTGAACTTTCAATCCTTCACGGGCATTCTCGCGCAGCGTTTCACGAATCTGGCTGGAAGTCTTATTGAAGTATTCCTCCATTTTCTCACGCGAACCGATGTTGGCGATATACATGTTCGTCATATAGTCCACACGCTGGATAACCTCACTCTCGGATACTTCGATACTGTCGAGGGCAGCCTGGTGAAGATACAGCTTCTGCACGGCTATCTCCTCCGGTATCACGCAATAAGGGTCACGGTCAAATTTGCGTCCTTCATACAATGCACTCATGCGTGCTTCTTCCACTTCGGACTTCAGTATAGCCTCGTCACCTACTACCCACACTACCTCGTCAATTACGTTGTCTTGTCCATAAACGGTAGAACCGACTAATAGCGTCAAGGCAAATAAAATTACAAACTTAAAGTTCATACACTGTTTCATTCTTGGTGTCTTATTCTAAATAATATTTAATCTTGTCTCTTTTCACCGCCCGTTGGTACAAATCATCCTTCACTTGCTTCATGAATTCCACCTGCTTCACGTTCAGCAGCATATCCTTCACTTGCCTACGGGCAAACTCATAGGGTTCCTGCTCTCCCACCGGGCGATAATCGCTCACATTCAGGAAATAATGGAAAGCCGTATCCTTCAGCTCTACATGGCGATTCTTGTCCAGATACTCGTCCACATTAGGAACCTTCAAGGGCAGCATATCCAGCACTTCCGATACCGGCACCCATTTATCATAAAAATACTCATACTTCACAGCATTCTGCAGACTGTACTTTTCCAGATGTTCCACCGCCTCACGGGTTTCCGTCTTGTACCAGCGACGAACATTGCCCAGCTGCGGGGCTGTCAAAGGAACTTTGATGAACAAGCCTTTCATCAACGGACGTTCCACCTTGAAGAGCGCCTGGTTCTTCTCGTAATACTCCGTCAAGTCTTGTTCTGAAATCTCCTCTGATAGCCGCTGATGTATTAAAGCCTGCTGATAGGTATGCATTATCAATGCTTTGCGATAATTCTCCACAAGTTTATCAATCTCACCGTTATTGGGAATATTGCTCTGCGCTTTATCGTACAGCAAAATATCTTCCACCCAATTACGGATATAATGTTCTGCAAACAACAGACTGTCGTCTTTGGACAAACCGGCAGGAAGTACCGATTGCAAATCTTCCCGGTAAAGGAAATTGCCGTCCAACTCCACTAACGGTGTCCACCCTTTATGGTCGTGCTGCTCGCTGCACGCCGCACAGAGAAGGAAAATTAAAAGCCCAAAGCAGGTTGTTCGCATCACCAACTGATATTTACTTCGTTTTGAGGTACGAAGATAGTGTTTTAATCGGTTGCATCAGTGATTATTAACGGTTTTTAAAACCTCTTGGTCAATTTCAACCTTACCGGCAGCACGCAACTTTGCCACCCAATGCGTTTCCAAATAGTTCCGATAAGCGGTTACGAGCGGCTCTCGCACCTCTTGCCAACTATCTGGTCCCTTCTGCTTACGACCTTGTACAGCAGTAAAGGGAAATGACAAAACCGGGGTTGCATTCTTCCCTTTGAACACCAATTCATCCACATATGCATTATCACCGGGAGCAAATAATCCTTGCTCTGCCCGCACCTTGGGAGTATCGCCGGCATTGAAAGTGAGACGGATGGCATCCATCCACTCCTCTTCCGGAATCTGTTTCAGAAATTTCCGTACTTGCTTCGCCACCCGCTTGGTAGTACAATGCAGCACAATACCCTTATAACGCGGTTCGTCCCAATGGAAGTCCGAACGGTGCGCCTCAAAATATGCTTTCAATCCCGCTTCATCCACCACACTCCTCTTTCCCACTTCACGGTCAGTGATTTCGGCAAGCAACATGCTGTCACGATGCCCCTGCACCAACGCACAGAATTCGGGATGCTTCAATTCCAGACGGGAGTTTTCATAGTCCAGAATCGTTTTTACTGTAAAAGCCTCCAACTGTCTGCGCGTCCCTGCCGGATAAACAGCGGCAAATCCGGCAAACTCTTTTCCACCGTATGCCTTGCCATCCAGTGTAAACAATACACGGGAAGTGCTTCCTTTGGCCAGCAGTTCGTCGATACCGGCTTTATCCGGCATATAGTGATATTCTTTCTTCAGTTTATCCACAAAAGCCCGCGTTCCTTTATCCATTCCATGACGACGGGTTTGACAACGGATTATCTTGTCCTTCATCCTCTCAAAAGGAAGGATTTCCTGCTGTTCGAGTACTTTCACGATATGAATGCCTTGAGGAGTGAGGAACGGACGGGAAATCTCTCCGGCATTCAACCCGAATACAATATCCTCAAACTCCACCGGCATCTGCAGCCAACCCACCCAAAACGCTTTCTTCTCATCGGAAAATTGCTCGACGCAAGCATCGAAAGACGGCACAGCTCCCCCTTCCTTTGCAAGAGCCCTGTAGATAGAATCCATCCTGGACTCCATCTCACGCAAGGTATGACCGGAAATATTCTGGGGAAGATATTTAAAAATATGCTTCACATATACCCGGCCCGCACGCCGGCCGGATTTCATCTTGTCATAATACTGCCGTGCCTCCTGCTCTGCCGTCTCCTCATCTGTCAAGTATGATTTAATCAGACAGCGGCGATACTCATCCTGCTCCTTCTGGAAGACACGGGAAGTATCCAATCCCGCAACTTCGGCAGCCTCTATTTTCAGCCTGAAGTCTATAAACTTATTCACATATGCATCCAATGCCTTCCGGCCTGCACCGACAGAGGTACCGCCCTTATTATAGCTACGTTCGAATTCAGAACGGAGGACCTCCTTTCCATTGATACGCATCAGTACCGGATCGTCCTGGGCCAATCCGAACCCGAGGAAGAAAAACACCCAAAACAATCTAACCATAAGCACCATCCGTTCTTTTTATACGGCTGCAAATATAAACAAAATGCCCGGAAAGCGGCAATCTCTCTCCGGGCATTCACTATTATTTTGTTATTATCTTACTCTGGACGGCTATAGTTCGGTGCCTCACTGGTTATAGATACATCATGCGGATGGCTTTCGAGTACACCTGCATTAGTAATGCGGGTAAACTTGGCATCGTGCAGTTTCTCTATATTGGCTGCACCGCAATAGCCCATACCGGCACGCAGACCGCCAACCAACTGATAAATCACTTCATACAAAGTACCTTTATAAGGAACGCGGGCAGCAATGCCCTCTGGAACCAATTTCTTCACGTCACTGGTACCGCTTTGGAAGTAGCGGTCCTTGGAACCATTTTCCATAGCTTCCAGCGACCCCATACCCCGATAGGACTTGAACTTACGACCGTTGAAAATAATCGTATCGCCCGGAGACTCTTCCGTTCCGGCAACCAGCGAACCGATCATCACGCTGTAACCACCGGCAGCCAACGCCTTCACCACATCGCCCGAGTAACGCAAACCGCCATCGGCAATCAAAGGAATACCCGTGCCCTTCAGTGCCTTTGCCACATCATAAACCGCAGACAACTGAGGAACACCCACACCGGCAACTACACGGGTAGTGCAGATGGAACCCGGACCGATGCCCACCTTTACTCCATCAGCACCAGCCTCGACCAATGCCTTCGCAGCTTCACCGGTAGCAATATTACCAACAACAATATCAATATGAGGGAAGTTAGCCTTGGCTTCTTTCAATTTTTCAATAACCCCCTTGGAATGTCCGTGAGCCGTATCAATGACAATGGCATCCGCCCCTGCATCCACCAAAGCCCGCATGCGCTCCAAAGTGTCATTCGTCACTCCCACTCCGGCAGCAACGCGCAGACGACCTTTGCTATCCTTGCACGCCATAGGTTTATCCTTTGCCTTGGTAATATCCTTATAGGTAATCAGACCTACCAATTTGTTGTCTTTATCTACTACCGGCAACTTCTCGATTCTATGTTCTTGCAGAATTTGAGAAACAGCCTCCATATCCGTCGTAGGATTGGTAGTAATGATGTTCTCCTTAGTCATTACCTCATCGATACGCTTATTCATATCTTTCTCAAAACGAAGGTCACGATTGGTAACAATGCCTACCAAATATCTTTCATCATCTACCACCGGAATACCACCAATCTTGTATTCAGCCATCAAAGCCAGCGCATCAGCTACCGTAGAACCTCTCTTGATAGTCACCGGGTCATAAATCATACCGTTTTCGGCACGCTTCACAATAGCTACCTGACGTGCCTGCTCCTCAATGGACATATTCTTATGAATAACTCCGATACCACCTTCGCGGGCAATGGCAATAGCCATCTTCGCTTCGGTAACCGTATCCATGGCAGCAGTTACAAACGGGATTTTTAACTCAATGTTTCGTGAAAACTTAGTCGAGAGTTCGACTGTTTTGGGCAAGACTTCAGAATAAGCGGGGATTAACAGTACGTCGTCATAAGTTAATCCATCCATTACAATCTTATCAGCAATAAATGACATAGGGCTATGCGTTTAAAATTTATTGCGTGCAAATATACGGTTTTTATTCCATTCCGTATACTTGCACGCAACATTTTTTTCTTTTTTATCAACTAAAACCAATCAGTTTGCCATCTCTGAAATAAACTTGATGCGTACCAAACGTACCTCTTCTTCCGTAAAGTCATCACCCAACTCATCCAGAGCATCGTCAATCTTATCAGTGGTAGATTCCTTGAAATAATCATAGATATCCAGCAAGTGGTCTTCATCCATAATATCCTCCAAGAAATAGTCGATATTCAATTTCGTTCCGGAGTAGACGATAGCTTCTATCTCATCCAGCAGCTCTTCAAACTCAATGCCCTTTGACATGGCAATGTCATCCAATGCCACCTTACGGTCAATGGCCTGAATGATGGCCACCTTCATTTTTGACTTATTGGCCACAGTACGCACACGCAAGTCCTCGGGACGTTCAATCTCATTCTCCTCACAGTGCCGCTTAATGAGTTTACAGAATTCCTCGCCGTAGCGTTTTGCCTTTCCGGCTCCTACACCCGGTATGTTCTGCAACTCGTCCAAAGTCACCGGATATATGGTCGCCATCGCTTCCAAAGACGGGTCTTGGAAAATGACATAAGGAGGCACTTCCAACTTCTTGGACAACTTCTTTCGTAAGTCCTTCAACATGGAGTACAATGCCGGGTCTACCGCACACGCACCGCCTCCACGTGCAGGTGCTTCCTCTTCCACATCCTCAAAGTCATTGTCTTCCACTATTTTGAATGATTTGGGATGTTTAAGGAACTTCTTACCGTCATCTGTCACTTTCAGCAAGCCATAGTTTTCGACATCCTTACTCAGGTAACCGGCAATAAGTGCCTGACGGATCACAGCATTCCACGTTTTGTCTTCTTCGCCCATACCAGAGCCGAACACTTCGAGATCTTCATGCAGATGCGCCTGCACTTCTGAAGTTTCCTTACCTTGTATTATGTCTATAATATAGTCCGCTTTAAAATTTTCTTTCACCGCGAGAATAGCTTCAATCACGGTACACAATAATTCTTGAGCTTCCACTTGTTTTTTCGGATTTAAACAATTGTCACAATTACCACAATTTTCTTCTATATATTCTTCGCCGAAGTAATGAAGCAATGCTTTTCGGCGGCATACGGAAGATTCGGCATACGCAGCAGTCTCCAGCAGAAGCTGCTTGCCAATTTCCTGCTCTGCTACAGGTTTGCCTTGCATAAACTTCTCGAGCTTCTGCAAGTCTTTATTGGTATAGAAAGTAATACACTGCCCTTCTCCTCCATCTCTTCCGGCACGTCCGGTCTCCTGGTAATATCCTTCCAGACTTTTGGGTATATCGTAATGGATGACATAGCGCACATCCGGTTTGTCAATCCCCATACCAAAAGCAATGGTAGCTACAATCACATCAATTTTTTCCATCAGGAAATCATCCTGGTTCTGTGTTCGTGTAGCCGAATCCATTCCGGCATGATAGGCACGGGCATTGATTCCGTTTGCCTGCAGGATTTCAGCAAGCTCCTCCACTTTCTTCCGGCTCAGGCAATAGATAATGCCTGACTTTTCGGGATTGTTCTTAATGAACTTGATGATGTCCCGGTCTACATTTGCAGTCTTGGGGCGTACCTCATAATAGAGATTCGGGCGGTTGAACGATGACTTGAACACCTGCGCATCCACCATACCCAGATTCTTCTGGATGTCATGCTGCACTTTCGGTGTAGCCGTCGCAGTCAACGCTATCAGAGGGGCTTTTCCTATTTCATTGATAATGGGACGGATGCGGCGATACTCAGGACGGAAGTCATGACCCCATTCAGAAATACAATGGGCTTCGTCCACGGCATAGAACGAAATCTTCACCGTTTTCAGAAACTCCACATTCTCTTCCTTCGTCAGTGATTCCGGAGCTACATACAACAGCTTTGTCTTACCACTGAGTATGTCGGACCGGACCTGGTCTATCGCGCTCTTGTTTAGGGAAGAATTGATGAAGTGGGCTATCCCATCCTCTTCGCTGAAGTTACGCATCGCATCGACCTGATTCTTCATCAAGGCAATCAGAGGAGAAATCACGATACCCGTGCCCTCCATCAACAAGGACGGCAGTTGGTAGCACAAAGATTTTCCACCACCGGTAGGCATCAACACGAATGTATCATTACCCGCCAACAGATTCTCTATGATTGCTTCCTGATTTCCTTTAAATGTATCGAACCCGAAGTATTTCTTCAGCTGGTCTATCAAATTAATCTTCTTCCCTGCCATGATTCATTAGGTTGTTGTTTATTGAGTTAACTTTTAATAGTGGTACTCCGCCTTGTTTTCACAAAGAACCCTAACAAAGTTATAAACAACTTCTTAAATTTCAAGCATAATCCATCGAATATTTTTCAATAAAAAGTAAAATAGTCGGTTTTACCCCGTATTACCATCTGATTCTTAAGCACTTTGCAGTCGTGCTATATTTGCCTTTTCAAGCTGGCGCTTGGCGTAGTCCAACGTCACAACAAAATTGTCCTTCTGTTCTGACGGAATTTCGAACATGGCATCCATCATAATTGTCTCCACAATGGAACGCAAGCCGCGGGCTCCCAACTTATATTCTACCGCTTTATCCACGATATATTCAAATACAGCATCTTCAAACGTCAGCTTCACATTGTCCATCTCAAACAGTTTGATGTATTGCTTGATGATGGAATTCTTCGGTTCCGTAAGAATGGAGCGCAATGCCGCACGGTCCAACGGATTCAGATAAGTCAGCACCGGAAGGCGGCCGATAATCTCGGGAATCAGTCCGAACGACTTCAAATCCTGCGGAGCAATGTACTGCATCATGTTGCTCTTATCAATGGTTGCCGTATTGCGTACAGCGCTATACCCGACAACGTGCGTATTCAGCCGCTGGGCAATTTTCTTTTCAATGCCATCGAAAGCCCCACCGCAAATGAACAGAATATTCTTGGTATTGACCGGAATCATTTTCTGGTCGGGATGCTTGCGCCCACCCTGGGGAGGCACATTCACCACAGAACCTTCCAGCAGTTTCAGCAATCCCTGCTGCACGCCTTCACCACTCACATCACGGGTTATGGAAGGATTATCACCCTTGCGCGCTATTTTGTCTATCTCATCAATAAACACGATACCTTGCTCTGCCTCGGGCACGTTATAATCCGCCACCTGGAGCAGACGTGTCAAAATGCTTTCAATGTCCTCACCCACATAACCTGCCTCTGTCAGAACTGTTGCATCTACAATAGTAAAAGGAACATGCAGCAACTTTGCGATAGTACGCGCCAATAACGTCTTTCCCGTACCGGTACTGCCTACCATGATGATGTTCGATTTTTCAATCTCCACATCATCACCGCCGTCCTTCTGGAGCAGACGTTTGTAATGGTTGTACACCGACACAGACAAGAAACGCTTGGCATCGTCCTGACCAATGACATATTGATCGAGGAACTTCTTTATTTCTACGGGTTTAGGAAGTTCTTTCAGATTCAGCTTCGTGGCACTTGCCTTCTTGCCAGCCCCCAAAGCCTCCTGAGTAATCTCATAAGCCTGGGTGGCGCAACTGTCGCAGATATAGCCATTCATCCCCGTTATGAGAAATCCGACTTCATCTTCGGTGCGACCACAAAAACTGCATCTATTTTTATTCTTTCTTGAATCTGCCATATTTATTTTTTAATCAAAACCTCATCTACCATACCATATTCTTTGGCTTCCTGGGCTGTCATCCAGTAGTCACGGTCAGAATCTGCCCATACCTTGTCAAAGGGAGTGTGGGAGTGGTCGGCGATAATGGTATAAAGTTCTTTCTTCAACTTCTGGATTTCACGTGCCGTGATTTCAATATCCGAGGCCTGCCCCTGGGCACCTCCCATCGGCTGGTGTATCATCACGCGGGAGTGGGTCAATGCGGAGCGTTTGCCTTCGGCACCGGCAACCAGCAATACGGCTGCCATGCTTGCCGCCATTCCAGTACAGATGGTAGCCACATCACTACTGATGAACTGCATGGTATCATAAATACCCAGACCGGCATATACCGAACCGCCCGGCGAATTGATATAGATGGAAATATCCTTACCCGGATCCACCGAATCCAGATAAAGCAACTGAGCCTGCAAAGTATTGGCTGTATAGTCATCAACCTGCGTACCGAGGAAAATGATGCGGTCCATCATCAGACGGGAAAACACGTCCAACTGCGTTACATTGAGCTGGCGTTCCTCGAGGATATAGGGATTCAAATAGCCGGCTTGTGATTTAATCACATCGTCCAGCACCAAACTGTTCATACCAAGATGCTTGGTAGCGTATTTTCTAAAATCATCCATTTCTTTCTATTTTTTAATTTATAAGGATACAAAG
>OGRH01001491.1_pt1 | contig 14718 bp, 10 predicted proteins | sample 1553461 | NCBI WGS metagenome assembly OGRH01 (sample SAMEA2580092, study PRJEB22360) | human gut metagenome | biome: human gut; feature: human-associated habitat; material: faeces | place: Denmark | collected 2008/2010
GTCTTTCGCACTCTGCTGAACTGTCTTAAATGCATTATTTACGAGGATTGCTATAGACGGTCGTAAATTGTAGGCAAGATATGGAACATAAAAAAGTATCTGATAAGGGGGTATTAGATCATGTCTGCTTATCAGATACTTTGTTTATGCTTCTGGCTGTGTTCGTGTCATCAGTTGATTAGTTTGATATTTACGATCAATTCTCGAAAAATGTGACAGTAAAACCATCAGTTCCTATAGTTACGTCAGAAATAGTATCATTATCCCAGAGAGCATCCGTAATGACCGACTTTAAGGCTTCGTCCAGAATAAGATTAAATTCTTCTTCGATAAGTGAGAATGGAACCAATTTCTGGACTTCTGCACATTCCAGAATAAAATTAAGTATTTTTTCTTCCATGATAAATCCTCCTCGTAAAATTCCATACAGCATATATTACAATAGACAAAGCAATCTGTCCACCTTAGATTTTATTTTTGATAATTCATTATGGTACGATACAGGTGGCGGTATATGACAACCGATTAGAAATTACTTCTCCAGGAAAGCTGCCAATGGGACAAACATTCATATCGGATGTACCTTGATGGTGGAGATATATAGCTAATTATTCAGAACTTTCATAGACAAAACGGATTCCATCGTATATACTTTGAGTAGAAACGAAAAAAGAAAAGTAACTGTTCATGATAGTTTGGAGTATCTGCGTAATGAACAGCTACGGGAAAAAGGGGAACAGTTATGTTATTGGTAAAGAATGCAGAGATTTACGCACCGGAATATCTCGGTAAAAAGGATCTTTTGATTTGCGGGGGAAAGATTGAATGTATACAGGATTCCATCAGAGAATTGCCTGTGGAGTGCGAGGTGCTGGATGCAGAGGGCAAGATTCTTACTCCCGGATTTTTAGATCAACATGTACATATCACCGGAGGCGGTGGAGAGGGAAGCTTTCATACGCGGACACCGGAATTACAGATGTCAGAACTGGTAGAGAACGGTATCACAACAGTGGTGGGACTTCTGGGTACGGATGGTATCACCAGGAGTGTGGACAATCTTTATGCGAAGACCCGGGTACTCTGTGAGGAGGGCGTGAGTGCTTATATGCTCACAGGTGCTTACGGATATCCCAGCCCGACTATCACAGGTGAAACAGACAGGGACATCGTATTCGTGAATGAGATTTTGGGTGTGAAGCTGGCGATATCTGATCACCGGGCACCTAATGTGACTGGTGATCAGTTGGTTCAGATTGCAAGTAAAGCTCGTGTGGCGGGAATGCTCAGTGGAAAGCCAGGCATTGTGGTGCTTCACATGGGAGATGACAAAGATGGTCTTGCGCCGGTATTCCGGGCATTGGAGGTGAGTTCTGTTCCTGTACGGATTTTCCGTCCCACTCATGTCAACCGGAATGAAAAGTTGCTGGAAGAGGGCTACGAATTTCTGAAGCGGGGAGGTTATATTGATCTGACCTGCGGTATGCACACTTCACCGGGAGAATGTGTTCTGGAGGCTAAAAAGCGGGGACTGCCCACAGAGCATATCACAATGAGCTCTGACGGACACGGAAGCTGGTCTAATTATGCTGAGGACGGCAGCCTTCTGGAGATAGGTGTATCTGGTGTGGATGCACTTTATAAAGAGTTGAAATATATGGTACAGGTTCTGGGAATGACTCTGGAGGAAGCACTGCCTTATATGACCTGTCAGGTGGCAGAGGGGCTGGATTTACTGGGAATCAAGGGAACTGTGGCAGAGGGGGCCGATGCGGATCTGTTGCTGTTTGATCAGGATCTGACGCTGGATACTTATGTAGCCAGGGGAAAGATCTTTATGAAGCATGGAGAGGTGATTCGAAAAGGCACCTATGAGAAGTAAAAAGAAAATAAAAACGAAACCGGATATATGGCTTTCTGTTGGAAACCTGTATATCCGGTTTTGTTTTTGGGCTAAAAATCAGGATGGCAAAGTGTCGATAAAAATCTGCCGTTCAGATGGTGATACACTATCGATGACAAGACAGGATGCCAGAATATTGAGCATAGCCATAGGTGCAGTCATAGAGTTATAAAACAGCTTCGTAGATGTGGGACAGAGAAGCAATAGTGTGCTGTGCGCAGCTGCCGGTGAAGTATCACTGTCTGTGATGGTCAGAATCGGTACCCCTGATTTAGCTGCTTTTTTAGCAATATTTCGTAATGAAGCAGATGTGAAGCCTTTTTCAAGAAATTCCTGTATAGCAGCCGATAAAATCATCTGCAATGTCGTTTTTTCTTCGTTGCTCATTTTTAATCCTCTTTTTATAACACTGTTATATAACATCGTTATAATAGCACCTCGCAAAAACTTTGTCAATTCCCCAATATTATTTTCCACTATCCAAATATCATTTTCTGTCTGCTCAGAGATGTAAATTTCATTATCTTTTTGTTTGAAAAGGTGTTAAATGACCGTCTTTCAGTTAACACCCCTTGAAAGTGCGTTTACCCCCCCCATATATTCAAGGACTTTCGCCTGTTTCGTCCATTTGCCCTCGTAAATTGTGCCCCTTGTTAGATAACGGGGACTTTGAATGGCTTGCAAGCATGACGGGATTACTTCGCCAGTTGCTGAAATTGTGAGCGTATCCGTTAAGTATATCAGGTAAAATTTAAAAATTGTTTTACTTTCGAGCAACCACACAAAGCCAGCCTTTAGCATTTTTGTTCGTTTCTATATGCGTAAATCCTGCTTTTTCCAAAGAATATTTAATCTCTTTGGAAGTATAAATTTTCATTCCTTTTATAATCTCTGTCCATTTTTTATCTTTGTCATTTTCGCCATTTGACTCATTACAAACCATAAAAATTCCACCTTTTTTTAGCACTCTATATATCTGGCTAAAACTTTGGTCAATATCAGACCAAAAATATATTGTTTCAAAAGCAGTTGCTAAGTCAAAGGTTTCATTGGCAAAAGGAAGTTCCTGCACATTTCCTTGCAGAATTTCACAATGCTTTCTTTCTACTGCAAATTTATTAACTTTTTTTGATTTTCTAACACTAACCTCTGAATAATCAATGCCAAAAACTTTACCCTTTGGACTTTTTTCTAATAGTTTTTTTATATTTGCACCACCACCGCAACCAACGTCTAATGATATATCGTTCTTATTAATTTTTATATGCTTCAATCCCCATTCTGCCATAGGAGAATGACCTATATTCATCATATTAACCATAAGGCTTCCGCCAAGTCCTTTAGGTTTACAAGTGTTTTGAAAAAAAGACATAATTACACCTCTCCTTACATCAATCAAGTTAGCTTTGACTAATTCATTCTATCATTATTATAAAATTCGTGCAATAAAGTCTTAAAATAATTGCAGAAATGAGATAGTGTATTTACGCAAGTTTTCTCAATTTAGTATCTGTTTTCAAGTCAAAGAGGGTAGACAAAAAATATTATCTGCCTACCCTCTTTTTCATCTTATAAGCGTTACATTACTATGCGTAGATAATTTCTGCATTGACGATTTCTCTTGCTCTTGCCTGTATCTCGTTTATTCTGCCAACCCACAACATCGGGCGTTCTGTTTTGAGCTGTTCAGTAACGCCCTCCTTATCAGCCATTTGCTCAACCAATCGAAACATCATCTCCGTTGCCTGTTCGTCAATATCAGCAAGATAACTGTTCAATCTGCCACTTGTGAGTAGCGTGATGTAAACTGCTTTCTTGCATTCCTGTAAATAGCGTTTGTGTCGCTGTCCCCATAAGCCGATAGGCTTGTTTTCTTTTTCGGTTGGTAAAGTAAGGCAAGGAATATAATAATCCCCCTGCAATTCATACCAAAGTCCGTTGCTTTCATCGTAAATATATTTCTCCATAGTGTTATCCTCCAAAATAATCTATTCGCACATACATCACAGTTTCCCGATTACCACACTTTGTTATATTGTGTTATCAGATTTTTCTGCCCTTGATTTTGCCCTTATGATTGTGCAGAACAAGGGTAACATTGTGTGAAATCATATAAAGGGATAAGGTGGACTGATTGCGATAAATCCTTTATTTTCAAGGTTTTCGGAGGATTTTATTAAAACTCTATGAGGTGCGATAAACACCTGTGAAATTATGAATTTCTAATTATGATTTTGTAAAAAAGCGAGTGGTAATTTATGCTCGTGTTTCAACCGAGCACGAAGCGCAGATTTCAGCTCTTGAAAATCAGATGGATTGGTACAAGCCAATCCTTGCCGCAAGACCGGAATGGACTTTGGTCGGCCAGTATGTCGATGAAGGCATAACGGGAACTTCGGCGGCGAAGCGTCCGCAGTTTATGAAAATGATTGCAGATGCGAAGAAAAAGCAATTTGATATGATTATCACCCGTGAGGTGTCACGCTTTGCGAGGAATACGGTTGACACCTTGCAATACACCCGACAGTTGAAGTCGCTCGGCGTTGAGGTGTTCTTTATCAATGATAATATAAAGACTTTTGACGGGGACGGCGAGCTGCGGCTCACCATTATGGCAACCTTGGCGCAGGACGAGAGCCGTAAAACCTCTGTCCGTGTAAAAAGCGGTCAGCAGACCTCTATGAACAACGGTGTCATCTACGGTAATGGTAATATTCTGGGCTATAAGCGGGTGGCTAAAATCGTAGATGATAACAAAAAGGAAGTTGAGTGGACGGTAGATCCTGAGCAAGCCAAAACGGTAAAAATGATATATGCGATGTACCTTGACGGAATGGGACTTATGCAGATCAAGGACGAGCTGGAACGCAGAGGTCGAAAGACCTCTGCGGGACTCGACAGGTGGTATTGCACGGTCATTTCTCATATTCTCAAAAATTCCTTTTATTGCGGTATCATCACATACCATAAGGAATATACACCGGATTATCTGACGCAGAAGAAGGTCAAAAATTACGGTGAAATTGAATTTACAAAGGTACAGGGATCGCACGAAGCATTGGTGTCGGTGGCAGATTATGAAAGGGTGCAAATTATTATGGAAAGCAAAAGAAGCAAATGCAAAAACCTTGACACAGGAAGAAAGGCGACCGGCAAAAGGCCACGCACTACCGTATGGGGAAAGCTTCTTATTTGTGAGTGTGGGCACAAATTCAGTATGCGGGTTTGGGATAGAAAAGACAGAGTGGCAAATGCCGCATACCAGTGCTACAGCTCTGTTCATACCGGCTCCTATGAAAGTCGGAAAAAGCGCGGACTTTCACTGGATGGAATATGCCAAACTCCGATGATACCCGAATGGCGGCTACAGATGATGGCAAATTATATATTCAGGAATTATCTCACCGAAAAAGATAAGGTTTTGGCATTGGCAAATTCTATGCTTGAAGCGCATATAGGCGACACCGAAAGCCGAGAAGATCATACAGAAACTCTGCGATGCAAAAGAGCAGAGCTTGAAAAGCTGAATACCAAGCTCGATAACTTTATTGAAATGCGGGCAGAAGGCGAAATCAGCAAAGAACTGTTCAAAAAGAAAACATCCGAGCTTGAATTGACGATGCAGAAGCTGGATTCAGAAATCAAGGAACTCGAAAGCAAACAGGAGCCTGAAATTCAAATTGAAGACTATGCTGAAAAACTGACCGTTCTGCAATATGCGTTGGAGCAGTACACAAATTGGGATGACAAGGATGTTCCGGAAAGTGTAATTGAAGCCTTTGTTGTTAAAATTGTTGCTTCAAAGGACGGCTTTGATTGGTATCTCCGCTTTAGTGGCAATCCCGACGATCCGCTGCATTGCACGGTGGGAGGAAAAAGAAAAAGCACAGCCAAAATCAGCGTAGCAGGGGAATGTTCCCCTGCCATACATAAGGGCGACACAGGCAGCTATCAAGGAACAGCGCCAATAAAAAGTTGACGCAGCAGCGTAGGTAAAACAACTGATATAAATACGGTCACACAGTCCGTTGGGATTGTGTGACCGTTATTTTTGCCATGCAAAAGCATGGCAAAAATAAGAAATGTGCCATTTCCTCGCCCCTGTGGGGCAACCGGAAATGATGCACAAAAACTTCATGCGCCGGCATTTGCGCATTTCCGTGGTGCGATGCTCAGGCATGAAGTTTTTTGCCCATTTTCAGCTGAATACACCGCAAATCAAGCCGTTGGTTTCACTATGAATCAGCGGTTTTTTTCGTTCCCATAAAAATTTTTGAAATTTTTTCGTTTAGGGGGTCTATAAATGAGCCTTCTCGCTGCCTACCTATTGAGGGACGAAACAAACGCCCTCACGAGCCTTGAAAATCGAATACACATTCAACAGGTACATTCCTGATCGGGGGCGAAAGCCCCAGCCGGATGAAGGTGCGCCACGAACTTCCTGCCCACAAGGGTTATCACGGAAAGCAAGGTTGGTAGCGATTCCGAACCATTCTGAAATATCCGCTTGCTGCGGATAAGGCGATGAAACGATTCAGGGACAATGATACTTCCCTATGGGGCTGGCGGAGTACCCGGCAGAGGTAAGATTCCTATGAGTTCGGTCAGCAGCCGAACGCCTGTTGATTTCCTTTTACGCATTAGGGGGATGAGATCGAGTTAAATGCGACCACCAAAGCACAGGACACGCTTCCTGTGTTTTGGTGGATCAAGCGATCCAAATCTCATAAGAAGGAGGAAAAGCGAAATGCCAAACTGTAAAACCATTGCTATCTGCAATCAGAAAGGAGGCGTGGGCATCCTCCACGAGCTGAACCCGGAGGAGATGGAAGAAGCCTTCCGGCAGCACCTCACCCAGCGCAGCAAAGAGAAAACGGCGTAACCACAAGGGTTACACCGTTTCAGAGAACTTATTAACCCGAGATACAAGAGCCGCCCCGGGACACCTTCCTTACGGAGGGTGCCTCGGGGCGGTCTTTTTCTGTGTTTATCGCTTAGTTATCATTATGGACAAAACATGCTGCGGTGCGGTACAAGTGGAGAACGGTTTTCCTTTCTGGGCCGCTGCGGCAGAAAAAACACGCCCTTGCCAATCGATGGTACTGTATTGCTTTATTATCTGTTGTGTTTTTTCTTTCGGCTTACAACCGTTGTGCCGATAACAGCGCCGCCGCTGATGAACAGAAGTGCGTTCCACAAAACGAGATTGCTGCTGTCACCGGTTTTTGGCGAGGTAGTATTTCCCAAATTGTCGGGCTGGTCGCTCGGCTTCGCCGCAGAACCCGTTGCGGGAATTTCAACAGCGGCCTTCTTATAGCCACAGACGGTGCATTCCTCGTGTTTGGAGCCTCTCGTGGTTGCGGTGGCTTCCTTATCGATCACCCACTTGAAGCTATGCGCCGCCGTGTCCTTCCTGTCACCGCAGGGGCATTCATGCCAATGGTTATCTGCGTCTGACTTCCAATCTGCTCCATAGCTATGGGTATGCGGAATACTCTTGTATGTTACAATAACGGTCTTGTCGGCGTCCATGATAACTTCCAGCGTATTGGAGAGAACCTCTGCTTTAACACCATTCACCGTAACAGTGTCAATTTCATAGCCGCTATCGGGAGTAAAAACAATTGTTTCATGCGATCCGGCCGCCAGCCCTGCTTTGCTTGCAGAAATCGTTCCATTCCCACCATTCACCTGTGTTGTCAGGCTATAGGTCGTCTCGATCTTCTGCGTTTTCGTCACATTAGAGGGAATGATATAGTCGAGCTGTCCAACAGTGATTCTCAGCTTTGCAGAGGCAAGCAGGAAGTCTCCTGCCTTGAACTCGGAGTGGGGCAGACTATATGTCACCTGGATGCTTTCCCCATTGAAACTGCCGGGATTTCCTGTAAGGCGGACATCCTGATCAATAGTAAGAACATATTCAGCCTCACCGCCCGATTGTTCAATAATGCTTTCCATGCTTTCAGACATATCATACGTTACAGTATATGTCACGGGATAGTCTGCACCGGTTTTATTTCTCTCGATGGTTTCAGGTCCATTTATGACCAGTGTGCCGTGGTTCTGCGAGGGTTGAACGATGGCTACAGCATGGCCGTTTCCAGACACATCCGGAAGCGTGATGTCTATATCTCCTGTGTCCGTCTTCTGAGCTTCATAAACCTGCACTTCCGAAGCATCGAGAACCTTTCCGGTTTCATCCACCGGCAAGGACAGCACATAAACCGGCAGATCGTTCACTGTCAGGCCGCCTATCGTCAGTTCAGCTGCGCCATCACGCTGAACCCAGAGGGTCGTCAACGGATCATTCCAGCCCATGCTCTTTGAAGCACCGGTTAGAGCGGTCACATTTGCAGCACTGGTGTTCCCCAGCCTGATGTCGAGGCTGCTGTCATCCGGGGTTACGGTCTTACTGCCAGTCTGGAAATAAACTGCCTTATCTCCAACAGCTGCCTCACGGGAGATATAGAGGTAACGATCGCACTTTCCATAGTCTTTACCGGTGACAGCCAAATCATTTGATATGCCGCCTGTGATCTGATATTCGTCACCGACGGTGACCTGCATGAGATTGTTTCTGATGGTACCGGCATTCAGCTCGATCTTCGGCACCGTGCCGCCATAATCACTGGCATCAAAGCAGACACCGCCGCCAAAGGCTGTTGTTGCGTTGTTCTCGATTGCGCCGCCATTCATAATGAACTGGCCGCCTCTGCGGACAAATACGCCGCCGCCGATCCGGTCAGCTTCGCCTTTTGCACTGTTTGTACCGGAAATGTTGCCGGAGATTGTACCGCCGTTCATTGTGAAGACGCCTTTGGATATCATGGCTCCGCCGCCTGTTTGCTCGGCTTTGTTGTTGCAGATCTCAGCGCCTTCATACATGGTTGCATTGTGGTTTCCGCCATTATTGGACAGCACCACACCGCCGCCACGATTCGCACAAATATTACCGTTGATTTTCCCGTAAATGTCTAAGTGCTCATCCGTTCCATTGATATAAACTGCGCCATAGTATGCGTGATTGTTGAGAATCCTTCCGTTTTCTCCAATTGTCACCGCTGTGCCGCCGTCGGTTTGCAGGATATGGTTGCCTGTGGCATACACATTGCTGATTTCACCGTCAATCACGACGGTGCAGTTTTTTGCATAGATGACATTGCCGTTCAGCTTGGGGCAATCCGTGATTTTGGAGCCGTTTTCCATTTTGAAGGATTTGGCATCACCCGCACAGTAGATTATGCTGCCGCTGGAGATTTTCTCAATCAGCGCGGTGGAGGTCAGCGTTCCCTCTGCGTTATTGCGCAGATGAATTACGATGCCGCTATTCGCCTGCCACATTGCACTCTTGTTTGCGGCAATGCTGCTGATGGCGCCGCCGATCTCAACCTTCCCGCCGTCTGCATAAACTCCACGACCGTCCATATTCCGGATCTTCGAGCCTTCCTCCATCACGAGTGTACCGCCCTGAAGCCAGATCGCACCTGCCGGACCGACTGAGTCTGCCCCAGAGCCTTTTGTTCTTGTATAACCAGTCAGGGTATCCTCTATCACACTGCCGCTTTCCATGACGATTTTTGCCTGGTCGGTGGCGCGCACAGCGGACATGCCGCCAAAGTTGCGCAGCACAGCATCCTTACCCAGCGTCACGGTGCAGGGCACAGTGGCGTTGGAGGCAATGATAGCGTCCTGCACATAAACTGTATTATCCCCGTTGCCGTCACCGCTGACAGCCTGTGCGAATACAGTACCCTCGTGCATCCCTGCATCGTTCAGAACGATGTCGGAAAGAGTCAGGCCGACAGAACTCGCCGATGAAGACTGAACCTCGATCATGGCGGGATTATACCAGCTGCGGGCTGTGTCACTTTGCTGCTTAAAATCAGCGCTGCGTGTAATAGTGTAAGGACCGCCTTCTCCACTGGTGATTTTAAGACTCTTATCGTAAAAACGGGCACACTGATCCATGGTCAGATCGCTCATGACATAGATTGTTGTACCATCAGCCGCAGCATCGACCGCCTTAGCCAGCGTGGCGAAGGGGAGATCTTTTGTGCCGGTATTCTGTTCGTCGTTACCGGTGCTGCTGACATAGATCTCCGCAGCACCATTCTGTGCTGTCGGATCCGCTGCCTTCGGCGCATTTTTCTGTTCTCCATATTCGGACAACAGCTCCTCGTTGACGTTTTGTTCCTCCAATGCGGAAGTCGGAGCCTCTTCCACCGCCTCAGGGGTATTACCCAACTCCATCGGAAAAGCGGCAGTAGGCAGTAACCCCATCACCAACGCAGCGCAGAGTAAGACACTTAACAACAATTTTCGCACAAAACATTCCCCTTTCTATTCCTTGTTTTGTGTTCCGTTGTAATTGCAATCGTCCGATGAATCGAAAATTATAATTGGGCAATCGTCTAACTTTTGCATGAACATCCGCTTGTCCATTGCCGTTATCAAGTTCTCCTTCTGCAATTATTTTGCGGCACAAACGGTACAAAACTCCTTCCCCCGCAAGTGTATAGTTTTAGTATGGCATATTTTTATCAACTTTTCAACCGTTTTTTTGGAAATTCACGCTGCAAATACAAAAAGTCCGTCTGCCGCAGCGAAAAAGAGGCTCATGGAAAGCCTTGTATCAGGTTCTTTTTAAACCGCAAACATTGCGGGAGAAGGTAATTGCACCTTCTCCCGCATTTTGGTAATTGTGCTGTTCTTCTTCGCTGTCCGCCAGAAAGCTGATAGGGCCGCAGGGAGAGGCCGGGGCTGCTTTTTTGCGGTGCGTGTGGTAGGATAAGAAAAACAAGAGAGGAGTTGAGAGGATGAACCTGATTTCCTGCTGAATGTTGGCACGATACGGCATCAGCCCCAAGCGCTCCGCCTCCCTGCTGGACACCTTCTCCTGCATCTTTCAGGGCATCATCCCCTACGGCGCCCAGATGCTGGTGGCCATTTCCACCTGCGCAGCCCTCGGCTACGCCATCAGCGCCTTTGACATCATCCCCCTGCTGTTCTATCCCTTCCTGCTGTGCCTGTCCAGCCTGCTGTTCATCCTGTTTGACAAGAAATAAAGTGTCTCATTTCATGTGCTTACAGCGAGAGCCCACCTTCTCAAGAAGGTGGGCTCTCGGCGTAATGCTTCTGCGATACCTGTATGACGCAGTGCTGTGGCCGCTGTCCGCTGAAATCGCCATGTAAAAAAGACAGCCTCCAAGGGATATAGGTTTAAGTGCGGCAAATGCTCCGGCACACACTCTGCCAGAAGCCGCCGGTTGGCTCCCCCTTATTCTTCCTTCAGGTGCTCCTCCATCCAGTGCAGGATCTCGCTGAGTCGGCTGATGCGGTTGGAGGGCTTTCCCTCTCGGCTCAGGCCGTGGTTCTCGCCGTAGAACATGCACAGCTTGCTCTCCACGCCATGGAGCTTGAGTGCTGCAAACATTTCCAGACCGTTGGCCAGCGTGCAGCGGTAATCCTTATCTGCGTGAATAAAGAGTGTGGGCGTCTTAACACGGTCGGCATAGGTGAGGGGCGACGCCTTCCACAAACGCTCCGGATGCTCCCAAATGGTGCCAAGCTGCTGGTCAGGCACATAATAGTAGCCGATATCCGAGAGGAGATAATCCCCCACATAGTTGGCAATGCTCCGCTGGGACACGGCACAGCGGAAACGATCCGTGTGACCGATGACCCAGTTGGTCATAAAGCCGCCATAGGAACCGCCGGCAACGCCCATTCGATCTGCGTCGATTTCGGGATACCTCCGCAGAACCTCATCCGTGAACTCCATCAGATCCTGGAAGTCTACCTCTCCGTACTTGCCCTGAAGATCGGCAAAGGCATTTCCCTTGCCGCAGCTTCCTCTTGGGTTGCAGTAGCATACGAAAAAGCCGGAGGCCGCCCAAAGCTGCATCTCATGGTGGAAGCCCGGGCCAAATACCATCTTCGGCCCACCGTGAATATGAAGGATGCCCGGATACCGCTTGCCCGGCTCGTAGCCCACCGGCTTCATCACGAAGCCGTCGATATCCACGCCGTCCGTGTTGGTAAAGGTAAGCCGCTCCGGCGTGGAAATGGTCACGCCCTCCAGTGCAGCTCCGTTGAAATCCGTCAGCTGCTCCAGCTGGCCGCCATCCCAAAGGTACACCTCAGGAAGCTTCAGACCCACAGCTGCGGAAAAGAGGAACCTCTTTCCGTCCTTAGTATCGAAATCAATGAGGTAGTCGTCGCCGCCGAAGAGCGTCTGTACACCGGTTTCCCGCGTCCATACACACAAGCTGGAGCCCATGCCGTCCGTGTTGAGGAAATACAGCGTCTCGCCCACCATTCTCTGTCCCGTGACGGAGCCGGAGAAGCAGTCGGTGACCACCTCGGAGTTGACCCGGCGGTCATAGCGGCCCAGATTTTCCTCGCCATTTTCGTCCACCACAAAGAATGTGGGGTGCTCGTACACGCCATAGTCCCGCATGACCAGTCCCAGACAGAGCGCCTTCCGGCCTAAATGCCCCACATAGTCGATGCTGTATTTGTCGGGCGTGATCAGCGTCTCCGTCTCGTTCCGCTCCGCATCCCAGCGATACATTCCCTCGGTGACCGGCTTCACATCCCGGAAGGGGAACGCAGTGAAAAGCACCTGACCGGGCCGGACATTCACATGATTCACATCATAGTCCTCCGGCGTGATCCGGCGATATTCTCCGGTAGCCTCCAGATAGAGAAACAGCGTAATTCTGGTCTGATTAAACATCCCAACCCCGTTCTCACACAGGGGTAATTCCGTCAAAACCTTATAGCCCTTGGTCTGCTGACGGCGAACGAGCTCCTTCTCCAGCGCCTCTCCCGTCAGCTCCAGAAGATTCGGCCGATCCAAATGGGTCTCGCCCGTGAAAACATAACGGCCCTCGTCCATTTTCCAGAGCCCGGATACGGACATGGGGAGACGGAATGCCTCGCGCTCTTCGCCTGTACATACATTCAGGCGGTGATACACCGTCCACTCTTCCTCAAAGCCCCGTGCCCGCATAGCTTCGTCCGGCTCTGTGGTTTTATAGAGAATATGGGTGTTATCCTCCCAAACCGCCTGCCGCTGGTCGTCTCCTTGGGTGATCTGCCGGCTCTCTCTGCTCTCCAGATCATACAGCCACAGATTCCACCGGTAGCCGTCCCCTTCCCTGTCGACCTCCTTGAGTGCAAAGGTCAGATATCTGCCGTCCGGAGACAGCTCCAGTGCAGAAGGATACCGATACTTGGCAAAATCCGTCAATGCCAGCTTCTTCATACCTGCGTCCCCTCCTTTTCCATCACCTTGAACGTCTCATAAAGCATCCGCGTGCCAAATCCGATGCCGCCCTTTGTATAGATCCCCTCACATTCGGTGGTCCAAGCGGTACCGCCGATATCCAAGTGGATCCAAGGCGTCTCCTCGACAAACTCCTTAACGAACATGGCGCCCACCGTGGCATATCCACCCACGCTGGAGCCCATCGCACTGTTTTTCAGATGGGCTACACGGGAGTCCAGCACCCGGCGGAGATTCTCGTCACAGGGCAGCTCCCACATCCGCTCACAGGCGGCGGCGGCGCCCTTCTCCACCTGCGCGGTCAGGGCCCGGTTATTGCTAAAGGCTCCGCAGCGGCGATTTCCCAGCGCCGTCTGGATACCGTCGGTGAGTGTGGCAATATCCACGATGCGATCCACGCCGCAGCACTGCTTGGCATACGTCACGGCGTCGGCCAGAGTGATACGGCCCTCGGCATCGGTGTTGTTCACCTCAATATACCGCCCGGACATGGAGCGGATCACATCGCCCGGCACATAGGCCGTGGCGGAGAGCTTATTCTCGCAAGCCGCCACCACACCGGTAATATTGATCCGAAGGCCCCGCTTCTGCGCCGCCCACAGGGCGCCCATCACGGCGGCTGCGCCGCCCATATCATGCTGCATGGTTTCCATAAACTCAGACGACTGGAGGGAGTATCCGCCGCTGTCGTAGGTAAGGCCCTTGCCGATCAGCCCCAGGCGGCTCTCCACGTCCTGTGCGCCGGTATACTCCATGACAATGAGCTTAGGCTCGTAAATCGAGCCCTTCCCGACCTCCAGAAAAGCGGTGAGCCCGATGCGCTCCACCTCATCTCTGCCGTAAACGGTCACCTTCACGGGCGTCTCCTTAAAAAGCTCCTGCGCCGCCTGCGCCAGCTTGGCGGGGGTAAGCACCGTGGGGGGCTCATTGATCAGATCCCGTGCGATGCAGGTGGCCTCAGCAGACACCTCCGCCTCTACCAAGGCGGCCTCGTAGCGCTCCGGCATCTCGCAGAGAAACGCAGCCGTTTCGATCCCCGGCGCCGTAGGGGTCGTCTTGTACTTGTCAAACCGGTAGCCGGTAAGAGCGGCAGCCTCTGCCGCCTTTTGGAAGAGCGCCGGCGTGAACTGCGGGCACACGCCCCGCAGATCGGTACACACCGCACGCAGATCCAGTTCCTGACACTGACGATACACCTTGGCACAGCTCTCCAGCACCTGCTCCAGGCTCCAGTCTTTCCCCAGACCCAGCAGGAAAATTTGGGTCAGCACGCCCTCTGAAAGAACAGAAAAGCGGAAAATCTCACCCGTTTTCCCTTCAAAGCGCCCCGAGGCACGAACTGCGGCAAGCTCCTGCTCCCAAGGTCCCTGATAGCTGTTCAGGTTGCCTTCTCCCAGCGGGACCACCACACCGTCCCATGCTCTGGCGTCATACTTTTTCACAAGTTGCAGTTCCATTTTTTCTTCCTCCTTCTGGTCCATTCAATGATAGAGAATTAAAAAGCGGGGGCGGCTATGCCGCCCCC
>OGRH01001494.1_pt1 | contig 14677 bp, 17 predicted proteins | sample 1553461 | NCBI WGS metagenome assembly OGRH01 (sample SAMEA2580092, study PRJEB22360) | human gut metagenome | biome: human gut; feature: human-associated habitat; material: faeces | place: Denmark | collected 2008/2010
TTGCCTGTGCCGTGCAGTACCCTGGCCTCCACCCCCTGATGGAACGGTACGCCCGGCTTGCCATGCGGCAATATGAGCAGTACACCAATCTCAGCGATGAGCAGTGCGCGCTCCCCGGAAGTTTTGCCGTGTTCGCCCTGGGAATGCTGGGGCAAGAATGGTGGCAACTGGTATGGGATTATCTCGATCTCTGCGATGATGAGCACTCCCACTTACAGGAAAAATTCCTCCGGGAGTATGTGAAACAGTTCGGATTTACCGCTGATACCGTCCCTGTATTTGTCCGTGGGGTGCTGTCCATGCAGAACATGAAGTATTCCAAGGACTATGCCGCGTGGATGGCAAACGCAGAAAGCCTGGACGCTCTGCTGGAGGCAAAAATCCACCTGTCCGAGATCGTTCCAAGCGGTTTTTCCTCTGACGAGGATGACGATGATGACGAGGACGAGGAACCCGCAGAAGAAACAGAAGCCAGCCCGGAGGAAGTGCTGCAATACGCATGGGAAACGGTCTGCTATGTGATCTGGGGCAAAGCCAGCGCCAAGGGTGGTCAGAAAGTGGTGGAAGCAGCTCCGGAGGAACTGAAAAAGCGTTGCCGGCAGATTTTTATTCCAATCACGGAGAGCCTGGAGGAAAGAGGTAGCCTGCTATGAGTTTACCGAAACGAGACGGCGTACACGGCCGTTATTACCTGATTCATAAACCAGATACGGCCCCCGAAGTGCTGGAACAAGCCGATCAGTGCATCCAGGATGTGTTGGATGGAACCGCAAAAGAAAACCATTCCGGCTCCCCGCTGGTCGTTCGGAACCAAAGCGGAACGCCCTTTCTGCCCAGCCAGCTGCTGGAGCGGTATCTGTCCAAACTGCCTTTGAAGGGATTCCCCTATGAGGAAGCTGTTATTTTCTGCGATGCCCTGCGGCGGTTGGCGGGCTGGAATGAGATCCGCTATCAGTTGGAGAAGTACATAGAAAAGCAGGTGCAGGAGCGGTTCTTCCTTGTGGGAGAGCGGGATGATGGCTTTACCGTCTTTCCGCCCTGCACGGTACTGCCGGAATTGCGCCCCGAGGATGCGGATGAAGAGCTGCTGCGCTTTGCCTGCTATGTGGCGGTCTGCTGCACGGTGTATGGACAGAGCTTTGAGTATCTTAAAACCGAACACATCCTCGGCCTGGTTTCCCAGCTCCGTCCCGACATGGTGAAGCAGCTGAAAACAGCTGGCAGCGGCAAATTGCCAAAGGACATCCAGCGGCGTAAGACGGAGCATTTCACCGCCTCGGCCAACGACGCTTTCGCCACCATCCGCATTACCGCCAGGGACTGCGGCGAGGGGGCCTGTGAGGAGGCTCTCAGCTATCTGATTGAGATTTTGGAGCAGCCGGAGTTCCCCCGCAGCTACTCCATCGAGTTTCGCGGACCGGAGAAGATCTACCTGCCCATCCCCGGCCTGCCCAAGAAGGGTGTCCATCAGCTTTTTGCCTGTGCGGTGCGGTATCCCCGTCTCCATGTCCGGATGGAGAATTATGCTCGGCTGGCCATGCAGGAGGACGAGTGGTACAACAACCTCTCTGATGAGTCCTGCGCCATGCCTGGCACCTTTGCCGTGTTTGCCCTGGGACTGGAAGGGCCGAAGTGGTGGCGGCTGGTGTGCGATTACCTGGATCGCTGTGATGACGAGCACTCCTCTTTGCAAGAAAAGTTTATTCACACCTTTTTTAAGAAGTACGGGTTTACTGCTCAGTCCCTGCCGGTGTTGGTCCACGGTGTCCAGTCCATGCAGAATCTGAAGCCCGCAAAGGAGTTCCGCACCCTGATCGCCAATGAGGAGAGCCTGGATGCTCTGATGGAGATCAAAGGGCATCTGGAATATTACCTGCCGGAAGAATCCGGCAATGACAAAAGGGCGCTGGCCTACCTGTGGCGTGATGTGCTCTGGGCCATCTGGGGCACAGCCTCTGAAAACGGCGGCAGCAAGGTCATCAAGACGGCGCCCAAGGAACTGAAAGAGAAATACCAGCAGGTATTTGCGTAAGGAGAACGCCATGAAAAAGAGAACGGTCAAGGACTTTATTGCCCTGTACGCCCCGGAAGATGAGGAAAAACTGGTACTGATCCAGGACGGTGTCAGCGCAGACAAAACCTTTCTGGATACCTACTGGGCGGCGCATACCCATGCCCTCGCCATGGCGGATGCCCAGACCGGACAGGTGATCTCCGGTCGATGCTACCTGAGCTGGCCGCTGACGGACAAGGAACGGGATGCCGGCGACTATTCCAAGCGGTTTACCAAGGGCCAGATCTACCGGATCAAAGCCCGCGGCTGGAAAGGTGATGCCCTCTACGAACCTCAGTGGTATGTCACTGAGGTACTGGAGGAAGGCGTACCCTGTCCGGCACTGGAGGAGATTTGGGCGGAATACACAAAGCCCATTCTTCTGGAGGACGAAGTGCTGGGAACCCTCACGCTGGATCGTGAGATGAGCATATTCGAGGGGACCTGTAAGTGGATGGGAAAAGAAGTCCGGATCTCGTTGGATGTGGAGATTGAAAAGAAAGCGTCCTGGACCCGTGTCACCAATGTGATGAAGAAACTGGTGGCAGATCAGGAGGTGTGGGACAAGTCCCTGCGGGCGATGGCTGCCCAGAAGCTCACCGCTCAGGCCAACGAGTGGCTGGCGGACAATGACCAGACCGACCGGGAAGCGGAGAAAGACCCCATCACCGAAGATGAGTTCGCCCGGCGCATCCTGCTCACCGAGTTTACAGTATCTCCCGGCGGCCGTTTTACCGCCTGGTACGAGGACGACGATATGTTCTGGGGCCATGTGATCACTGTGGATGGAACGCTGAAAAAAGGCCCCGTTGACGCTGATATACAGGGCTGACAACAACCGTTTACAGGAGGAGGCATCCATTATGTGCGAGCACTGCCGAAACATTCAAATATGGAGAAAATTTGATGCCCCAAAGGACTACCTGGCCTGTATTGCCTATATCCAGCAGTTGGTAGGACAAGGCGAATTTGAACTGATTGCAGAGGAATCCACCTGTCCGCTGGAGAAGGTAAAGACTGAGGATGGATGGGCAGACGAAATTATGGCTCACATGATTAGGTGCAAGCACTGCGGTCAGATATTCACCTGCGTAGTCAACACCTGGCGAGGCAGCGGACACTTCAAAAAAGGCAAAGGATGAAACAGAAAAGGCGGTGAAACGATGAATCAGGCAGAAAGAGCAGAGCTGCTGGAGCAGATTGAGAAGTGGAATGATGCGGACGAGTTTGCCCGATGCATTGAGGCTATCGAAGCCATCCCAGAACGGGAGCGGGATTATCTGCTGACGCTAAAATTGGGCCGAGCCTACAGCAATCTGGCGGTGCTGAGTGACCGCGGTGCTCTTGGCGAGAACGCTGAAGTGGATGGAGATCTTCTCCGGCACGCCATTGATCTGCTGGAGTCCGTCCGCACCCAGGGTGAGAACGATCCCTACTGGAATGCTCGGATGGGCTACTCCTGCCTGATGGCATACGGCTCCACAGCCACCGCTTATGAATACGCAAAACGCTGGCTGTCCTTGGCCCCGGATGACATAGACGCCCAAAAGCTGGTGCGAGACTGCGAGGAGTATCTGGAGGAGGAAAATTCCTTGGAACTGGATTGGAACGAGCGGGAGAAGATCATCCGGCAGGAGACCATTCCCCCTGCCGATGATGACATCCTCGGCCATGTGAAAGTACATATCGACCAGCAGTTCGGTGTCTATACCCAGCTCCTCACGGACGACAGCGACCCAGATCACCCGCTGGAGATCGCCATCATCCCGCCCCGGCCGGAGCATGACTACTACACTCTGGTCACTGTCGGCCTGAGCCGGCATAGGATGGGTTTCCCGGAGGAGCGTTGGGAGGAAAAACTGGAACGGGCGGAGCTGCTCATCAATCTGCCCCGAGACTGGAAGCTGACAAAGGCGGACTGTCGGGAGGAGCGGTGGAGCTGGCCCATCCGGATGATGCTGGCCACCGCCCACTTCGCCATGGAGGACCCGGAGGTAGGGCTGGAATCCAGGACTACACTGGATGAGGGTGAGGATGGCATCCCCTTCGCGGAGAACACGGAGCTGCGTGGTGAGATCCTACTCTGTCCTGGTGTGTTTGGGACGGACTCCTTTTTCTGCCGCCTGCCGGACGGGGACGAAGTCAACTTCTATCAGGTGATTCCCCTCTATCGGGAGGAGATCCAATACAAGTTGGAGCACGGCTCGGACGCCCTGCTGGACCTCTGCCCGGACGAGAGCTTGGAGGTCATCAATCCGCACCGGCTCAATGTGGTCACAGACCGGGAGAAAATCAGTTACGACCCGGCGGAGATGGACAACGCCGCAGAGCAGATCAAGAAAATCCGGGCGCTTCACCTGCCAGTAGATGAATTGGATGCCTACAATCGGATGGCCTTCTTCCTGGGCTGGGCTATGAAACGAGGCCAAATGAGTAACCCATTCCTCTCCCGGCATCGGGAGGTGGTGGAGGCGGTTTGGGCCGGAAAGGGGCCGGACCTGCGGGCGTTCATCCTGAACAAGCTGGATGGGAAATTGTCCACTCAGTTCTTTGACCGGAGAGGCTCTGGCTTTGCTCAGTGGTACGCTCAGGACAACCGCTCCAATCCCTATATTTACCGCCGGGACTGCCGGAATATCGTCTTGGCCGAGTCCACAGACCGTGTCTGGAACAGTATTGCGGAAAAAGATGCGGCCTACCTGCTTCTACCATACACTGAAAAAAGCCGTCAGCGTGTGGAGCAGTTGCTGGATGAGCGGTATCAACAGTATCTGGAAGCGGAATTTGCAGATGACCCCGAGAAGCGGGTGGCGCGGGCAGCGGAAGGGAAACCGGCTGTCATTCCCGACTGGGACGGCCCTCTGTTTTGCTACGCTTCCGACCGCGTCGCCCAGGATGGGTGCAAGGTGCAGATTATGGACCGGCTGTTCCCCGAGCGCGAGGATATGGGCTGGGAGAGCGGTTGGGCCTTCTACTCCGGGGATGAGGGCGATGTGTACGGCGAAGGTGATGAATACTACGAGTCGCACTGCGGCTTCTATGATATCCGGGACATCTGCCGCATCGATCCAGACATTATCCCGCTCCTGAACCTGCCCTATGGTACCATGCAGATGCGCGGAGAAGACGGAGCGTGGTATGAGGTGATACGCGACGACGAAGGCGAGGAGGAAACCTAAATGAACAGCGAGCAGATCACAGCTTTTTTACAGGAGCATTGGTACATTGCCTCAGTGGTCATCGGGGCCGTGATTTTGATTGGAGCGGTCCGCAACTGGAACTGGCTCTGCGACCCCACTGGTACGCGGGATGCCCACCGCCACAGCAGAGGATACCGGCGTGTGGTTTTCTTCCTGCTGGGCGTTCTTCTGATTGTAGTGAGTATCTGGGGATTTGTGCTGAAATTGAAGTAGGAGGATCAAAGCCATGACTCAAGAAGAACAGATCCGACTCTATCGGCTGATGGAAAAACTCAACTGGTTTTTCCACCAAGAGATGCACTACCTGAATAGAGATATTGCGGAAAAGACCGCACGGGAGTGTTACCCGGAGATTCGGGATTTTACATACGATATTTTGTGGAATGACCTGCCCAAAGAGGTGCAGGGACAACTTATGAAGGAGGACGAGACACTATGAATACTCTGATGATTTTAGAACAACTGCCTCCCAAGGGCGTAAAGAGAGAACAGGCCATTTTGGAGCTGGGCAAGGATGAAGCAAACGGCGAACTGCTGTTCCAACTTGTGAATACAGAAAAGGGTAAGTGCAAAACGGCTGCTCAGAAGGCTTTGGCGCAGCTGGAGTATGCCCCTGCTGCCCCACTGTGGGCCAAGCTGGTCAAGGGCAAATGGATGGGCAGCCATATTATGTCGGATGCCTGCTCGGATTGTGTATCGGAGCAGATTGCCCCAGTCATCCTGAAAACCCTCTCCCTGCTGTTGGATGAGGCGGATACAAAACCGCTGGAAGAGGGACAGGTGGAACAGATGAATTTCTGTTTTCATTTGATGCTGGGCAAAGCCTCCCCCAAGATGTTGGAGGTGTACCGTTTTCTGGCGGAAAATGCGGAACGGATCGGCCATCTCAAGCACACCCCCTTTTATGATGGTGACAAATGCACTACATGGCACATTTCCCAAGGACTGGGGCTCTATAAAGTAAAGCCAAAGGAAATGGAGAAGATTCCGGCTTTGATTCTGACCGCCTCCTTGATTCGAAACCCGGATACACGACTACAAGCACTGGCCGATGAACTATATGAACGCTATGGCGGCAGTTGGCTGATTCCAGTCTTTATGAAAGCAATTATCACCCAGCCCAAGGAACAGGTGTATGAAACCTATTCGCTCCTGCTGGGCACTCCCAAAGAAATCTACCTGTTCAATGCTCTGGGGATGCTGGATTACCGCTGTTATCCGGAGGACTGGACCTATGAACGCCTGGGGCCTGATGGAATGACTGCGTTCATCTTTTGGGGCCATGACCGCTACGGGTCCTATGACACGACCTTTATGTTTGAACGCTATGTGGAGCTGGATGAGCGGTGGCTTTTTGATCTGGCCAAAGACCCTGAAGGTCGAAAGCCTACGGTGACTTGGCAAAGTTACAACCGGAGTGGTGTTCTGTACGAAAGCTACGACGAAATGTTCATCAGCCTGCTGCCCCGCAAGGTGGAAAACCCGGAACTGAAGCGCATTCTACGGGACTACTTCCGCATCCGAAGCCAGAAAAAGAAGGTGGCCAAAAGCATCACCGTTTACCAGGATGCCGCCGAGCGGTTTGGCGATTAAGCAGGAATGGAGCGACTGGCATGATCGGGACAGATGAAAACCGGGCGGTGCTCTATGTGGAGGTCATCTTCTGGAGCGGCAAGCGAAAGACTCCCCCCAGTCTGATGAGTGGAAAATATTGTCCCCATTTTGTCGTCAAAGGAACCACGGAATATCTGGGGGTATGCTTTCTGGACGGAGACGAGTGTGCATTTGATGAACCGGCTTTGGGGAATGCCCAACCCCTCTATCCAGATACCATTGACTACGCTCCGCTGGAAAACAATGCGGAGTTCTTAATCTATGAGGGAGCCAATGCCGTTGGCAAGGGCCGGGTGCTGGGCCGGACCGTTCCCTATCAAGTGAAACAACAACGAAAGTAGGTGTCTTATGTACCAAATTGCATATATTGGCCGCTGGGAGACTCTCCCAGAAACGGCTGCTGCCATCTGCGACCATGACACTCCCAAGCTGGAAGCGCTGCTCCAAGGCGGTCTGGATTTAGATGTTCCCATCCAGCTCAGCGAATACATCAAACTGATGCCGCTGGAGATCGCGGTTTTTCGGAACGATGTGCCCATGATCCACTTCCTGCTGGAGCATGGAGCTGATCCCGGTCTGGCAGAGGAACAACCCCTGCTGCTCACCGCTGCCCGCTGTTGTGGGCCGGTGGTGGTGGCGCTCTTTGCTGGACAGGCCGCAAAACTCAGCCCGAAGCAGAAAGAGCGGGCCTTCCAGGAAGTGCGCTGGGGACAGCGAGCGGAGAATATCCCGGTGCTGGAGCAAGCCGGGATCACCGTGGACAAGTTTGGCGGCGAGGCATTCCGGGCCGCTGTGTCCGATGGACAGGCCGAGCTTGCCAAACTGCTGCTGGAAAAAGGGGCGGATATCAATTACCACAAGCCGGACATGATGTTCCCTTACGCCTCCACCCCAGTCACCGAGGCCGCCCGCTCCAACAATTTCCCTATGGTTCGCTGGCTCATTGAGCAAGGAGCCGACATCACCATTGCTGACAAATACGGCGACCGGCCTTACACCGTGGCAGTGCAGAACAAAAATCAGGAGCTGGCCGACTACTTAAAAGCCCTGGAGCCGGAGGACTGGCACAACGAACAGGAAAAAGCCCGGCAGCTCATGCCCTATAAGCTGCCCGCCAAGCTGGTGGAGTATCTGAAAACCGGCCCCCTTCGGCTGGAGTTTCCGGAGCAGGAATGGGTGAAGTGGGCGGAGCTCTACTCCTTCATGGATGTGCAGGAGATGACCTGGAAACGAAAAAAGCTGCTCTCCCTCATGGCGGCCATGGACAATTACAGTGACTACCTGCTGCTGTGGAGCCCCAGGGACAAAAAGCTGTGGTATCTGGATATCGAACACGAGGAGTTCCACCCTCTGGCCAAATGGGACGACTTCATCGCAGACCCTGGCCGGTATTTGAACGGAATGATCGAGGGCGAGTTTGAGGAATAAGGAGCAAACCGATGACATCAATAGATTTTTTGAACAAAGTACATAAAATCCTGGACTCCCAGGAATACAACCTCTCTTACTCTCCGGCCAAGTCCAAAAACTATATGCTGTACTGCAATGGTAACTTTATCGGCGGCCTGTTCGACGAGGAGTTGTGCTTCGTCTATGCCGACAGTGTGAGCGAACTGCTGGGACACCCGGAACCCGTCTACCGTGGCTACTCCAGTACCGCCCAGCACAGGATGCTGGTGATCCCGGAGGAACACTGGTCAAAGGCGCTGAAACTACTCTATGCCGAGAAATTTGACTGGAGCCGGTTGGTGTACGACATCACATACACCAGCATTGGCGCGGCTGTGGTGGAGGACTTCTACGACGAGAATGTGGTGTTTCTGCGCTTCTGCTTTGAAAAGGAACTGCTGAAAAAGAACCCTCTGGATCGGCAGGGCCGTATCCTTCGGATGGTCTATCTCAATCAGGATCTGACAAAAGCGGGCAAATATCTATTCCCCAGACTGATGCAGAAGTTTCTTGTTTTTACAGATCGCAACGGAAAGACCAGTCTGGAAACCATGCTGAAACGGTGGTACACCCAACTGGAGAAGGAATACCGCAATCAAACGGCGGGATAAGGAGAATGATCTATGTTTGAAGAATTTTATGAGATGTACGAGCCCGAGGAGCAGGAAGTGGTCGCTCTGATCAATCGCTGCATTGGAGGCGGATATAACTGGAAAGGAAACTTTTGGGAAATGACCGTTGTGACGCTGGGCGTGGTATTTTGTGACACCGGCAAGGTCAGCACCAAAGAGGAGCGGCTGGAGTGGCCGGTCACCGATGAGGAGCGTAACAGCGAAAAGGGCTGGGAACGCTTTCAAAACGAGCAGATCTGCCGCCTGAAGATCCGCCGGATGAAAGAGGAATGGGCAAAAGATCTGGTGGCATGGCCCTGGTGTATCTCCCAGGTGGTCAAGGCCCACGAGGACTGTCCGGAACTTCAAGCCGTTCTGGACGAGTACCACAAGCCGGTGGTGATCCAGGACCAGGTGCTGGGTGAGCTGAAGCTGGACAAGGACTATGATACCTTCGAGGGCGAAATCCAGTGGTGCGGAAAGGATGTGCTCCTTTCTCTGGAGGTCAATGCTGAAAGCAAGCCCTCCTGGACCCGCGCCCGCAGTGCCGCCAAGAAGCTGCTGGCCGACTGTGAAACCTGGGACAAAGCCATGCGGGAGCTTGCGGCAAAGAACCTGACCGAGCTGGCTAACAACTGGCTTTCCCAGGATGAGGAAAACCCCCGCGATCCGGAAACAGACCCCATCACAGAGGAAGAACTGGCCCGGCGGATCAGCATGACGAGCCTGTCCGTCACCTCCGGCGGCAGCTTCACCGCCTGGTTTGACTGCGACGAGATGTTCACCGACCATGCGGTAACGGTCTACGGTTCCTTGAAAAAGGGCCTCAAAGCTACCAACATTGAGGGGTAAGGATACGCCTATGAAACTGTATGAGTATTGGCTTGGGTTGTATCCCCTTGATTGGGAATTTTGCTTTATGCCAGTGCAAACCTATAAAAACTTCATCACAGAGCAGTATCATAAAAACCCCACTTTTTACAACATCTCAGCGGGTTCCATTGAGAAGGTATTGGCACACATTGATGTCATTTTATCTGCTGCCATGGAAGATTGGAATAATACCACGAACCATGCTGCCCTGCGTTGCCCCCCAATGATCTTTCCTCTCCCAAAGGGACAGGACAGCAATACAGCGGAATTTGCTATCATTCTCAAGATGGATAATGACGGAGATACAGTGGTCTATTCACCAATCCCATTACCCCATCTGGAAAACCAATGAGGAGGTGTATCTATGAAACTGAATTGTAAACGCATTGATTTTACATATACCCCTGGCGAGGAAATCTTCACCTTTCCCGATGAATCGGGACTGCCCTTTCTCTTCGATGTAGAGAAAGAACTGACAGCTGATCCTACCGCCATGGATGCGGTGGGAGAAATGCTGGATGAGGCGGAGAAATTGGCGGAGAAGGCCAAAGCCGCCATCAAAGCGGCGCTGGCAGACGAGGACAGCCGCTACCATAGCGTTGTGACATTTTTCATGGAGTTCCATCGGGACGATGTAGGCCCGGATATTGTGGCGGAACTTTTTCCGGGAACCGACCCAGCCAAACTGTCCTTTGCTGAGATGGTTGACTTTTTGAAGCTCAAGCGGTTCGGCAGTCTGGTGGATAGCGAGATGAACCAGCAAGTTTTCATTCTGGATCTGTCCTTTAACCCGGAGATTACCGACGAACTGATGGTAATCTACTTTGATTTGAACAAGGAGATTTTCTGTATCACACATGAGAGCTGAGCGTGACTGACATACACGAGGAAAGGAGCAATCCCTATGAAAGCATTTGACCCCAATTACAAGCTGCTGGACGAGATGTATCAGGACGATTACTATCCTGCTTTTCTGGTGGACAAGGTAAAGGACGAGCTTCAGAAGGTCATCGCCCTGCTGGAGAGTGGCGAAACCGACACCGAAGTGGTGCAGGAAACGCTGGACGAGGCGGTCTGCGGCATCAATGATCTCCAGGAGGAGTTTGACGAGAACGACAGCGAGATCGAAACGGTGGCGCGGGAATGTATTGCGGCAACCGTGGCCTACATTCTGGAGTGGTTTGGCATCCCCATTGACACCGAGGAGGCCATCCGGGAACGGGACTGGTGAACCCTATGGCAGAAAAAGAACTGGCCCTTTGTGATGAGTGCGGAAGCCTGTTTTTCAAAGGCTCCTCACAGATGATGGGGCTGTGCCAGAATGTGCCCATGTTCTCTATGGCTACCCGAATTGTGACCATCATTTTCAGGATGGCCGGTGTGTGAACTGCTATTGGGACGGCTCAAAGAGTGTGTACATCAAGAAGCAGAATCAACAGGAGGAAACTGATATGCCTACAACTGAATGGCTGAACAAATACGAAGCAATCAAGGATAAATTGACCTGTAAAGATGACTTGGAGGCCCATTTCACAGAGAAAGTGATTGGGAACATGGCGGTGGATGTACTGGACATCGGTGCCGTCCATTTCCCCACCGGGCAGATCTTCGCCTGCGATCCGCTGGTGGAGCTGGAGGACACTCTGCCGTTCCTTCAAACGATCCCCGCCGGAACTTATCCCGTAAAAATCTGCGTGGTGCCCAGCGAACAATACGGCGACCGCTATGCCTGCGTCAAGGTGGAGGTTTCTCAGGAAAAGCCTGTCCGCTATGAGCTGGGCATGGTGGGCAACGAGGATCTGGACGAGGAATTGGGCGAGGACGAGTATTTTGGCTTTGGCGTAGACGCTGGAATGGGCTGTGTTGCGGACATCCAGACCCAGGCGGCCTTCAAGACCTACTGGGCCAAGCGGCTGGAGGAGGACCCGGACATCGACCCCTACAACGACCTGTTCTGCGATCTCCTGGAGGAAAACGCCAAAGCCCACCCCAAATATCAGGGAGACTGCGGCGACTGGCTCAACTGGACGGTGCCGGACACGGACTGCAATCTGCCCATCTTTGCCTCTGGCTGGGGTGACGGTTACTATCCCGTCTACTTCGGCTATGACGCAAAGGGCGAAGTCTGCGCCGTGTATGTGCGCTTCATCGACATTGAAGCCAGTTACAAAGAGCAGGAATAAGGAGGCGCGCTATGGAATTACCAAAACGGGCGCGGACAGTGAACTGGGAGAGCGGTGTCCTGACCTTAGACGGAGAAAAGCAGTTTGAAGTCCCGGAACTGACCGTAGAGATCATGGAGCAGCTGGCCGGTTACACCCTGGTGGGCTTCCATGTGAAAAGCTATCCGGTGACGGATGAACTGCTTGCCCCTTTTGCCGGACATAAAAGCATGGCCAACTTCGGCGTGGAGGACGGTGCGCTCACTGACGCCTGTTTCCCCGTTTTTTCCGCTATGCCCAAGCTGCGTTATCTGCTGCTGGACGGTAACGCCGCCATCCACGGCAGCAGTCTGTCCGCTCTGCAAGGCTGCAAGCTGGACCTTCTGACGCTCAACCGTACCGGGCTGGATGATGCCGGTCTGCTCCAGGCGGCCTCCATCTCCAAGCTCTCCCACATCCAGATCGACCATACCGCCGTTACCTATGAGGGCCTGCTGGCCATCGCTGGCAACAACCGTATCGAGCCAGTGGCCCATGTGCAATTCACCCAGGAGCAGATGGAACACTTCTTCCAGCTCCAGCGGGAAAAGGCCAAAAAGCCCGTCCAGCTGGATGAGCAGGCGGCGGCGGAATGCCGCAGGGTGCTGTCCGCTTTCTTTGCCGAGATGACGCAGTGGGAGCAGTACATGGAGCAGGCCGGGTTTGAAGGTGCTGAGGCAGTGCCCCGTCTGCTGACGATCTGGGAGAAATATGTGAGCGAAAAGCCCCGTCCGGGCTATCGACCTCTGGGCCTCTCATACAGCGCCCAGGGCACCTACAACGGGGAAGAATTCCTTGACGCGGAACAGATCACTAAGAACAAGCTCTACATCTACACCAGAGAGAAAAATACCAGCTTTGACCGCCGCTTTCTCATGAAGCGCGTGGGCAAGGGTTGGATGATTGACGCGGTGCAGGAGCGGCTGGACGGCTGGCAACGGACAGGATTGTAAGGGAGGCATAATGGATGATATATAGGTTTACGGAAGTATTAAACGATCTTGTTAATTATTTTCTCCTTGGTGACATTTTGTTGCTGGAGGACTGGAAGCAGGCAAATCATCTTTCAGATGATTTAGCGATGGAGTTTACCACAAACGAAAGCGGCGACAGGATATTTGCCGAAGGAATTGTAATCCCAATGACCGGTATTGAAAACTATCCCTATACCATATTGTTCAATCTCTCTGGTGATAGACCGGAGCTGTGCAAAGAAAGAAACCGATTGCAGCTTAGAAAAAGTGGCTATTCCCTCAAAGTAGATCATAATATGCTGATGCTTTTTACATGGCCAATATTGGAACAGTTTACGCCTGAAAAGGTGAAAGATCTGATTTCTTACTATAGAGTGCATAAGAAGCCGATGATTGAGCTTGCAAATGGCTGGTATCATATCGAGATTTTGGGGGGAGAAACCTTGCAGGACGGGGACTATGAACCTACATTTGAGTTTGTGATACAACCAGCCACAAATGAAGAAGCCACCATAAATGCAGATATGAATTTTAGCTTTGAAATTACAAGCTCTGCTTATTAGTGAAACCTATCCCTACCGAAGATGGAAAAGGAGATCATGATATGGATTTATTGAAACAATGCCAGCAATGGTTTGAACAGGATGAAGCGCAGAAGGTAATCGACACCCTGGAAGCGATTCCTGCCGAGGAGCGCACCCCGGAACTGGACAGCGAATTGGCCAAGGCATATATTGCCGTTGCACATATAGGAGAACGGGAGCCTTTTGAAAAGGCGCTGGAACTTTTGGCTCCCCATGAGGAGCATTTTGCCGAAGATCACTGCTGGAATTATCGAATCGCTTTGGCCTATTACTGTCTGGATGAGGAAGGCCCCGCCCTGCGTTACTTTGAAAAGGCCCTGAAAGCCCGCCCCGGAGACAAAGATACTCAGGAGTACATAAACGATTGCCGCCGTCGTTTGTCCCTGCCCCGCTTTGAAAAGAACTTCCGTGAAAGGACGCAGGAAGCATGGGCAGCCTTTTCTCAGATTGAGGCAGAACTGCGTCAAATCATAGAAACTGACGAAACGCACCAGCGCGGCGAAGAACTGGTTGAAAAATGCGGGAATGCACTCAAGACGGCCCTGCGTGATACTTCCTTCGAGCTGGGCTTCAATGGCGAAAAGCATGAATTGATCCTCAGTCCAGAGGGGCTTCGCTCCCGCCTGTTCCCGTTGGTGTACTTCCAGAAGCAGGCCCCAGAATCGGTGCTTGAGCATTGGAATATCTGGGTAGGCCGCCAGCCCTGTGAGGGGTTCGAGCTGCGAGCTGGAGAGATTGAAGTTCGGGCTGAGGATGTGCAGATGTGGGCAGAGGAAACAGAGGATCATCAGGTAAGTCTGGTCCTTTACTGTGAAAAGCTGACCCCGATCTTGAAAGAGGACACAGACAAGGTCTGGTGGGCACTCTCTATGCTGGTGGATCAAACCATCGGAGAAGTTTCCGCTATCGCCTTTGTTGCTGGGTTTGATGTTTATGCTCAACCGAAAGACGAACCGGCCAAGCTGCTTTCCGAACTGCCGGAGTTGCTGCAAAGCATGGGGCTTTCTCTCTGGCGGGATGGCAGCGACTACTTGGAAAACAGTTATCTTGCCTATGAACTGGAACCGGTGGAGGACCCGGAGGCTGACTGGCGGCTGGATGTCTATACTGGAAGCTGC
>OGRH01001504.1_pt1 | contig 14567 bp, 12 predicted proteins | sample 1553461 | NCBI WGS metagenome assembly OGRH01 (sample SAMEA2580092, study PRJEB22360) | human gut metagenome | biome: human gut; feature: human-associated habitat; material: faeces | place: Denmark | collected 2008/2010
GGCGGCTCCGATAGAGCGCGGCTATGCTCCGAGCGAGGCCGGATCGAGATTTTTAGCCTCGATATCCTTGAAATATTTGTACGTGCCGACTTTCAGCTCGTCCGTCGCGTCTTCGTCGCATACGATGATCCCCTTGGGATGAACCTGCAGCGCGCTGATCGTCCACTGGTGGGAGTAGCCGCCCTCGATGCCGGCAGCCAACGCACGGGCCTTGTTGTGTCCGAAAGCGAGGATCAGCACCTCGCGGGCCGACATGACGGTCGCCACGCCGACGGTCAGCGCCGTTTTGGGGACCAGATTCACGTCATGGCCGAAAAAGCGCGAGTTCGCGATGATCGTGTCCTTCGTGAGCGACTTGACTCGCGTGCGCGAGCCGAGCGACGAAAACGGCTCGTTGAAGGCCAGATGTCCGTCCGATCCGATGCCGCCCATGAACAGATCGATGCCTCCTGCCTTCTCGATCCGAGCCTCGTAGTCCGCGCACTCTTTCTCCAGATCGGGCGCGTTGCCGTTGAGAATGTTCACGTTTTCGGGCTTGATGTCGATGTGGCTGAAAAAGTTGTTCCACATGAACGAGTGGTAGCTTTCGGGATGGTCTTTCGGAATGCCGACGTATTCGTCCATGTTGAACGTAATGACGTTGGCGAACGAGACCTGTCCGGCCTTGCACATTTCGATCAGCTTGCGATAGGTCCCCAGCGGAGTGGAGCCCGTGGGCAGACCCAGTACGAACGGGCGGTCCGTCGATTTCGCATGTTCGTTGATCCGCCGGGCGATATGGGCGGCGGCCCAGGCCGATCCTTGTTCGTTGGTAGGTTCGATAATGACTCTCATGTCTTATGTTTGCTTATTTGGTTCGTTTCTCTTTTCTTCTCTTTCCTGTTTTCGAGGGGAGTGCCCTCGGGGAGTCCGGCGAAAGTCGTGTTTCTTGAAATGGAGCGCGAAGATTCGCCGGGCCGAAAAATCGGGAACGGGAGGCTACAGTTGCGCCGGATTCTTCAGCTGAACGAATACCTCGATGGCCTGATACTCCGCCATGCCCAGTCGGTCGTACAGCTTGGCCGTGTTCTGCGTGCGCTCCTCGGCCCGTTGCCAGAACTCGCGCTTGTCTTCGCCGGGGAAAGGCATCACGTCTTTCTGCGACAGGTGGCGATAGATGGCGTGACGCTTCTGGACTACCTCGTCGGGACTCAGCGGCACGGCCATGTCGACCATGTCGAGGTCCCACTCCTGCCATGCGCCCCGGTAGAGCCAGAAGCGGCAGTCCTTGACCCACGGCTCGTCCTTCACGACATGCATTGCCTCCAGTACGGCCTCGATGCAGGTACGGTGCGTGCCGTGCGGGTCCGACAGGTCGCCCGCGGCGTAAATCTGATGCGGTTGTATTTTGCGCAGCAGATCGACGACGATCGAAATGTCCCGATCGGTCAGCAATCCTTTCTTGACGCCTCCGGTTTCATAGAACGGCAGGTTCAGAAAATGGACGTTCGTCTGGTCGTTCAGCCCCATGTGACGGCAGGCGGCCTTGGCCTCGGCGCGGCGGATCGAGCCCTTGAGCTTCCTCAGTTCCAAAGGTTCCGGTTCGCCCTTGCGCTTGCCTGCGATGATGCGCTTCACTTCGTCGTATTTGTCTTCGAATCCGCATTCGCGGGCCGTGTCGATCGTCTGCAGTACGACGTCGTCGTGCACGGCGATGTTGCCCGATGTCTCGTAAGCTACGTGCACGTCGTGTCCCTGCGTGATCAGGCGCCGGAACGTACCGCCCATCGAGATCACGTCGTCGTCCGGATGCGGACTGAAAATCACCACGCGCTTGGGGTAGGGGAAGGCCCGCTCGGGACGGGTCGAGTCGTCGGCGTTCGGCTTGCCGCCCGGCCAGCCTGTGATCGTGTGCTGCAGATCGTTGAATACCTGTATGTTGATTTCGTCGTAGGCCATGCCCGAGATTTCGAGCAACTGTCCGAGTCGGTTGTCGACGTAGTCCTGATAGGTCAGCTTCAGAATCGGCTTGCGGACCTGTTCGCACAGCCACAGCACGGCCGTGCGGATGAAGCGGGACGGCCACAGGCAGCGACCCACGAGCCACGGCGTTTTGACGCGCGTCAGTTGCGAGGACGCTCCTTCGTCGACGACTACCTCGACGTTCGGATGGTCCTGCAGGCAAGTCGCCGGAACGATCAGCTGCTTCTCGCCCTCGACGGTGTCCTTAATGACCTGCGCCTTCTCCTCGCCCCATGCGATCAGGATGATGCGCTTGGCGCCGAGTATCGTGCCGAGACCCATCGTGATGGCCTTGTGCGGTACGTAGTCGATACCGTAGAAGATCGAGGCGGCCGACTTGCGGCTTTCGTTGCCGAGAGCTACCAGCCGGGTGCGGGTATTGGTGTACGAGCCGGGCTCGTTGAAGCCGATCTGTCCCTGAACGCCCGTGCCGAGAATCATCAGGTCGATGCCGTCGTACTCCTCGATCTTCGACTCGTACTCGCGGCAGAAAGCGGCCACTTCGTCCTGCGGCAGCGTACCGTCCGGGATATGGATGTTCTCGGGGGCGATGTCCACCAAATCGAGCAAGCTCTCGTGGATCGAGTAGTTGCGGCTCTGGAGCTCTTCGGGCGTGATCGGGAAAAACTCGTCGAGACTGAATACGACGACGTTCCGGAAACTCAGACCCTCGCTACGGTGCAGTTCGACCAAGGCCCGGAATACGCCTACGGGCGACTTGCCGGTGGTGATGCCCAGCACGCACATTTCGCCGATAGATTGTTTCTCGCGGATGCAATCGGCGATTTCCCGGGCGACGTAGGCCGCCCCGCTGGCTTCGTTCTCGTAAATGTTCGTGTAGATTTTTTCGAATTTCCGGATGATGTCGGCCGGGTCGGCTCCGGGTTCGAGGCCGCCTTCCTTCGGCAGCTTGTAGTTCCTTTCCATCATGATCTCTCCCTTCGTTTTATTTGAGCCCTAAAGGTAGGAAGAAACAGACGAATTGCAAAATATTCTGGCCATAGCAAATAAATTGCGCGCGACGGATATAATGTGCGTAAAATTTACTATTTTTGTTAGCGGACTAACAGTGGCCGCGCGCCGGAAGCCGGAAAGGAGAATGCGATCCGTCCGTGCCGCCCCTCGGGAAACATGAAAAATCTTTAACCCTAAATTCTTAGCTCTAACTATGGCACAAAAACTTTTGATAAGAGACTTGACGCTCCGCGACGGACAGCAGTCGGCGTTCGCCACGCGGATGAAACAGGAGCAGATCGACCGTGTACTGCCTTTCTATAAGGACGCCAATTTCTACGCAATGGAAGTGTGGGGCGGCGCCGTACCCGACTCGGTGATGCGCTACCTGAACGAAAATCCTTGGGACCGCCTCGAGAAGATTCACGCCGTGGTGGGCGACGTGTCGAAGCTGACGGCCCTTTCGCGAGGCCGCAACCTGTTCGGCTACGCTCCCTATACCGACGAGATCATCGAGGGATTCAGCCGCAATGCGATCGAGTCGGGGCTCGGCATCATGCGCATCTTCGACGCGCTGAACGACGTGAACAACGTCAAATCGACGATCAAATACATCAAGAAGTACGGCGGCATCGCCGACTGCGCCGTCTGCTATACGATCGATCCGCATTTCAGCGGTATGGAGCGCTTCAAAGTCATGCTCAAGGGCAAAAGGCTGCCCAAGGCCGTATTCACCGACGAGTATTTCCTGAGCAAGGCCCAGCAGATGGCCGCCCTCGGCGCCGACATGATCACGATCAAAGACATGAGCGGGCTGATTCCTCCCAAGCGCGTGTCGGGTCTGATCAAGCTGTTCAAGAAGCACCTGTCGATTCCGATCGACTTCCATACCCACTGCACGCCGGGCTACGGCCTGGCTTCCGTCGTGGCCGCTATCGAGGCAGGAGCCGATATCGTCGATACGAATATATGGAATTTCGCGGGCGGTCCGGCGGCTCCGGCCATCGAACTGATCTGGATTTTCTGTCAGAAGATGGGCGTTGAGCTCGACATCAACATGGAGGCGGTCGCCAAGATCAACAAGGAGCTTTATGCCATCCGCAAGGAGCTCGACGCGGTGGACGCCGTGAAGGTTTTCCCCAATCCTTTCAACCCGTTGATCGACAAGCTGCCCGAACATATTGACAAGGAATTCGACCGGGCCGTTGCGGCGGCCAAGAGCGGGAACGAGACCGAGTTGATCGACGCCTGCCACGCGATCGAGCGCTATTTCAACTTCCCGAAACCGAACGAGTTGGTCCAGAAAGCCGAGATACCGGGCGGCATGTACACGAACATGGTGGCGCAGCTCAAGCAGCTCAAGTCCGAGTCGATCCTCGAGAGCGCTATGAAGCTGATTCCCCGCGTGCGTCTCGACGCCGGCCTGCCCCCGCTGGTGACCCCGACGAGCCAGATCGTCGGCGCTCAGGCCGTCAACTGCGCGCTGGACATCAAGAACGGGAAACCGATGTATTCGAACGTGTCGAACCAGTTCGTCAATTTGGTCAAAGGCGAATACGGCAAGACGCCGGTCGAGGTCGATCCCGAGTTCCGGCTGAAGATCGCCGGAGTCCGCGAGGAGACGCCTTACGACACGTCGAAATACAAGATGCAGCCGAATCCCGTGCTCGAGGAAGCCGGCGGCGTCAAGCTGGCCGAGAACGAGAAGGAGGTGCTGTTGCTCGAGCTGTTCCCGCTGGTAGCCAAGAATTATCTGACCGGTGTGAAGAAGGCGCGTTATCAGGCGTCGAAGCCGAAGGACGAGGCCCCCAAGGCCGCCGCTCCGGCCGCCGAGGCTCCGAAAGCGGAGCCCGCCAAGCCTGCCGCCGCTCCGATTACGGGCAACGTGGTGACCTCTCCGATGCCGGGCCGTATTTTGAAGGTGCTCGTCGCTCCGGGCGATACGGTGGCCAAGGGACAGGATGTCGTGATTCTGGAGGCCATGAAGATGGAAAACAGCATCATGTCCGACTATGCCGGTACGGTCAAGCAGGTATTGGTGGCCGAGGGCGAAACGCGGCGGGCTAAGCAGGTCTTGGGGGCCGTGGGGGAACCGGTAGCCGTCGACAGCCAGTTAGTTGAAATAGAATAAGGCATGCTCGCTTCGGCGTGCTTGCGGCCGTTTGTCGGTTCGGAACGGGCGGCGCAGACGCGGCCGAAAGCGGACCCATTACGGATGCGGGGCCGGCAGATTTTCTGCCGGCCCCGCTTTTTATGGGCGGAAAGCTCGTCCGGAAAGGCGTGACGCGGATTGGGACCGTATAACCGGGTGCAATCGGAATACGGCTTCCGCATGGGTATTTTCCCGACGGCGATCTTCGGTCGGGGAAATGCCCGGGAGCCGTTCCGTCCGGCCGCCCGAGGCTTGTTCGCAGGGAAAGCAGGGCGGAAAGTACGAACGGACTGTTCGCCCGGGACTTTCCGGCCGACTTTGGACCGAGGGCGACAGGTCGATCGCATCCTTGGCGATGCAGAGCGGCTTGGCCGGACTGATTCCTATCGTCTCTTGCGGGCCACAGTCTGCCGTTATTCCGCTCCCCACAGGTCGTAGACCGTATACGGGCCGTCCTCGAACAGGGCGAACGAGCCGTCGCTCATGCGTTCGTGTCGTTCGATCGAGGCCATGCGGCGCATATCGTCCTCGTCCAGAGCGACGTCGGTTGCCTCGAAGTTTTCGCGCAGGCGCTGCTCGTGGACCGACTTCGGAATGACGACGATGTCGCGGGCCATGAGCCATGCCAGTACCGCCTGTGCCGGCGTGCAGTCGTGCTTTTGCGCCACGGCGACGACCACCGGATCTTTCAGTACGCGGTTGCCGCGGCTGCCCAGCGGGGAGTAGGCCGTTACGAGCAGACCGGTGTCGCGGCAGTAATCGACCAGACGGTCCTGTTGCATGTACGGATGAATTTCAATTTGGTTCATTTCAGGCCGGATGCGTGCCCCGTCGTTGAGTTTCTCGATCGCCTCGATGCTGAAGTTCGATACGCCGATGTGGCGTGTCAGTTTTCCGTCGACCAGTTTTTCCATCGCTTCCCATGTCAGCGAGAGCGGAATCTGCGAGAGCGGGATCAGGTCGTTCTTGCTTTGCGGCATACCGATTCCTTTCCGGAAGGCGAGCGGCCAATGGATCAGGTACAGGTCGACGTAGTCGAGCCCCAGATCGGATAAGGTCTGCCGGATGGCCGGTTCGACGTCCTGAGGAGCGTGGTGGCTGTTCCACAGTTTCGAGGTGACGAACAGTTCCTCCCGCCGGACGATTCCTTCCCGGAAAGAGTCGCGCAGAGCCTGTCCCACTTCTTTTTCGTTTCCGTAAATCGCCGCGCAGTCGATGTGACGGTATCCGATGCGCAAAGCCTCCTTGACGGCCCGGTAAGCTTCCGAGGGTTCCGATCGCCAGGTTCCCAGTCCGAGCTGCGGAATCGGGTCCCCGTTTTTGAATGTGGCGTTTTTCATAATCCGATTTCTTTGATGACTGAATGCGATATGCAAAGATCGTACTTTTCGGGCTGCGGGTCAACGGGTCGGCGGAATATTGTCGACGGATTCCGTGATGGGACGGAGCATGACGGCGTTCGTGCCGGCAAAATGGACTCGCTTGTCTTGTTGGTCGCCGGCGACGGAACTTCCGGACGGTTTTCCCGTGCCTCTTACAGAGAGGGCGGACCGGACGGCTCGGTTTGCGGAAGGGGAGCGGAACCTTCGCAACCGTTTGGACCGTCCGGATGTAGTCGTGCGGTTAGCGGTCGTCGGCTATGTAAACCGGCGCTTCGGTTCCGCACCCGATGAATGTACCGGAACGAGAAACGACGAAAGCTGCCGTGCGAGGTCCGACGGCAGAAAAAATGTTTACGGCATATACGGTCAGCAGAGCGTCCGATAACGGTCGGGCGTCAGGCCGGTGATCTTTTTGAACAGCGAGCAAAAGAATTGCGAGGACGGAAATCCCAGCTCCTCGGCGATCGCACGGACGGGCGTTTTCGTGGTCAGGAGTCTTTGCCGGGCTATTTGCATGCGCTTGAGTTCGACGTATGTCTCCGGTCGCTTGCCCGTTTCGTGCTCCACCATATCCGAGAAGTATGCGGACGATAGTCCGAGCCGTTGCGAACAGTATTCGGCCGTAGGAAACCCGCGCGTTCTCAGTTTCCCGGCCCGGATATAGCCGTCCAGAACCGATTCGTATTGCCGCATCAGTTGTTCGTTGGCCGGACCGCGCGTGATGAATTGCCTTTCATAGTAGCGCATGCAGTAGTCCAGCAAGCATTCCAAAAGTCCCGACAGAAGCGAATCGCTGTGAGTGTCTGCCGAATGGCCGGTTTCCTCGCCGAGGTCGTCCATACATCGGACGATCGTTTGTTTTTCCCTGTGCGACAGGTGCAGCGCCTCGCTCTGGTCATAGGCGAAAAACGAGTAATCCTTCATGGCCTGTCGCCTGTATGCCGGGCACAGAAGGTCGGGACGGAATGCGAGGAACCGTCTGATGGGAGCGTCCGTTTTCATATGAATGGTTGCCGGCGATGTCTCCGGGCTGCCGAATGTCAGCGTTCCTTCGGCGAAATCGTAGAGTTTCCGGCCGTATGCCGTTTCGCTTTCCGGCATAGAATCCCTCAGAACGACGGTATACCATCCCCGGAGGCGGATAAAGGGAACGATCTCTCCGGAGGCCGGTTCCCTGGCGATACGAATCTTCGAATCGGTCGATTTGTTTGTCATGGCGATTCCTGCCGCAGGGAGGACCGGCACAACTGTCCGGTCCGGGTTCATGCGATATCGCATAGCCGCGTTCCCCGGCGGATTGTTTCGTTGGGTGTTCGGATTCAGTTCCGGGTCCGGAATTCGTTGGGCGTACATCCGACGATGCGCTTGAACATCCGGCTCAGGTGCTGCGGGTACTGGAATCCGAGTTCGAGTGCGATCTGGCTCGTCGTTTTGTCCGAGGAGAGCAGATTTTCCTTGGCCCGTTCGATTATCTTCGTCTGTATGTACTCCGAGGCCGTTTTCCCGGTTTGCTTGCGTACCATGTCGCCGAAATAGTTCGGAGAGAGGAATACCTTTTCCGCGAAGTATCGGACCGAAGGCAGTCCCTCGCTTTGCGGCATCGAGCTTTCGAAATATTCGTCCAGCAGTCGCTCGAACCGTACGATGACGTCGCGGTTCTGCTCGCTGCGGGTCGTGAACTGGCGGTCGTAGAAACGCAAACAATAGTCGAGCAGCACGCCGATATGGGCCGTAATCAGGCGGCGGCTGTGCTTGTCGATCGGATGTTCCAGTTCCGTTGCGATCTTGTTTAGACAGTCGGCGACGATCCGACGTTCCTCCAGCGACAGATGCAGGGCCTCGTTGGCCTCGTAGGAAAAGAACTGATAGTTCCTGATCTCCTGCCCGAGCGCCGTGCCCCGGATCAGATCGGGATGGAACAGCAGGCCCTTCGAGGCGGGAGGCTTCACTCCCGAGGGGTTGTTCAGACCGATGATCTGGCCGGGAGCGAGCGCTACGACCGTGCCCTCCTGATAGTCGTACCTGCCGCGTCCGTAGGTCAGTTCGCCGCATACTTCCTCTTTGAGGAACAAGGCGTAGAACCCGATGTTCATCTTGTAGGGAATCAGTTGCTCGGGTCTGTTCAGATCGACGATTCCGATCAGCGGGTGCCGGGTCTCGATGCCGAACAGCTTGTTGTACTGGTCGATCGTGTTCACCTGAATGATCTCGTTCGTTTGCATGGCCTTCGGATTTTATGTCGAAGACAAATGTAGTGCATTTCTTCCGAATCGGTTTCATGACGGCCGTGGAAACCGTGATCGGGGTATGAATCTCCGTAAATCGTATACAGCGCGCGAGGATGGCGCGGAATTCCGTGTATGGCGGATCGGGACGTGCGGCGGCCGCTCCGGACGCGAATCCGTAATCGGGGTACGTTTTCCGATAATCTGTCTACACGATCGAGGCATATGTCTTTCTATTTTTGTGCCGAATAAATAACGAACCGTACGAGCGAGAAATATGTCGATCATTTCGTCAAGCCCTCGTCGCGACGGAAATTCCGACACGCTGTGCGACCGAGTTCATGCGCGGTGCTACGGAAACGGGTGGGTTCGTTCGCCGGGATATCGTGGCTTTACGGTATGGCACGGAATATCGTCGCGAAACAGTTTGGAGATATGAGGTACGACAATGGCACAGAATGAATTCTTACAGCATGTCGAGGCGCGGAATCTCCTCGATACGGCCGAGATACCGCGTTTTGAGGAACGACTATGCGTCTATCGTTCTGAAGAAAAACGTTTGGATCGTGTCGAACGCGACGATTCTCTCCGGCGTTACCATCGGCGAGAGCGTTGTCGTGACGGCAGGAGCGGTTGTGACCAAAAATGTTCTCGAGCGCGCGATCGTGGGAGGCGTTCCTGCCCGGGTAATTCGGACGATCTGAACCGGAGCGAGGTCGCCGTCCGGTATGTCGGCGGCGGAACGGAATGCGGAACAGGCTCCGGGCAGTGATGCGGAGACCGTGCGGTGTTTGCCACTCGGGGCGGCGATCCGGTCTTGCGGAATTCGGTTCGAGCCATTCGACGAATACATGAAAGAAAATAGAGACGATCATGAAGAAGGTGAAAATTACCGTGCTGCGCGCGACTTTCAACGAGGATTTGGCGCTCGAGTACGGGATGCCCGGCCTCAAGCCCTGCTCCGTGATGAAACAGGGGCAGGTGTTCTATGCGGCTCATGCTAAGCCGAACGGCTTCTGCGACGGAGCTTGGCGCACTATATACCAGTATGTTTTCGCTTTGGCTAACGGAGCGCGGTCGTTCTATTACAACGATTGGATCCGCCAGCCGGGAGTGGCTATCGCTTGCTGCAACGACGGACTTCGCCCCGTGTTTTTCAAGCTGGAGGCCACCGACGAGGAGGTCGGAGCGCCGATCGATTCGTGAACGGGTCGGCATGACTCCGTGCGGTATTGGGGCGATTATTCATTGGAATGGTCGTGCTTTCGATGTGTGCCATATCTGCGGCGGCCGGACGACGGGATGCGAGATTCTTTGACTGGAGCATCCCGTGCGGGAAAATGGTCGGGGGAACGTTCGCACGGACGAACGGAATGGCGCATGACGTATTTCGATCGGTCCGTCGGTCTGTTGAACGCCGGTCGGGTCCCGGACGCCCCGCGTCGGAGAACGGCGGTCCTGCGGTTTGGACTGTACGGCGCTTTTCGCGAGGCTATGATGGCCGGCGGCCGTCCGGACGGTGCGACGGAGGCTCGGTCGCTCAGGTGAGGGAGGCGTGGCGGCGGTGGCCGGATTGGAAGCGTTCGGCATAGTGGGTTATGAATGCGAAAGGAACTGCAGGCCGAGCGCAGAGTCGAACTCGTTCGGACTGTGCCGAGACGCACGTTTATTGCAGATTGAAAGTTTAAAATATAACAACAAGATGAAACGGATTGTCGGTAACGAATTCGGAGGCGAACGCCCGCTTTTCGCCTCGTGCGACCTCTGTCTGGAGGACGTGACCGTTCATGCGGGCGAGTCGGCGCTCAAGGAGTGCCGTAACATCGAGGCCGTGGGGTGTCGCTTCGAGGGAAAATATCCTTTCTGGCATAACGACGGCTTTGTCATAAGGAAATGTCTTTTTACGGAGGGAGCCCGCGCTGCGCTGTGGTATTCGCGCGATCTGCGCATGAGCGACACCCGGGTCGAGGCGCCGAAGATGTTTCGCGAGATGGACGGTGTCCGGCTCGAGAACGTGCAGATTCCTAACGCGCAGGAGACGCTGTGGCATTGCCGTAACGTGGACCTGAAAAACGTTCGGGCGGACCGTGCCGACTACCTTTTCCTGCACGGTGAGAATATCCGGATCGAGGATTACGTGCAGAACGGGAATTATTCTTTCCAATATTGCCGTAACGTGACGATCCGCGATGCCGAGATTCATTCGAAGGATGCGTTTTGGAATTCGGAGGACGTGACGGTTTACGATTCGGTGCTCGACGGCGAATACCTCGGCTGGCACTCGAAGCGGCTGAAGCTGGTGAACTGCCGGATTTCCGGCACGCAGCCCCTGTGCTATGCGCAGGACCTGGTGATGGAGAACTGCACGATGGACGACGATTGCGATCTAGCGTTCGAGTACTCGACGCTTCGGGCCGACATCAAAGGCTGCGTCCGCAGCGTGAAAAATCCTCGCAGCGGTTCGATCACGGCCGGCGGCTACGGCGAGATCATTCTCGATGCGCATGTCAAGGCGCCGGCCGACTGCGAGATACGGGTCGGAGGCGAGAGAAACTGTTTTTCGGCTTGAGGGCGATGGAAAAGTACGATTTCGATACCGTCGTTCCGCGTCGCGGAACGAATTCCTACAAGTGGGACACGCCCGAGCAGGAGGGCGTGCTCCCGATGTGGGTGGCGGACATGGACTTCCGTGCGGCTCCCTGTATCGTCGAGGCTTTGCGGCGACGCGTGTCGCACGGCGTTTTCGGATATACGAGGGTGCCCGCCGCTTATTACGATGCCGTAACGGACTGGTTCGCCCGTCGGCACGGCTGGCGGATCGATCCGCACTGGATACTCTATACGACCGGAGTCGTCCCGGCCCTTTCGGCCGTTATCAAGGCGCTGACGGTTCCGGGCGACCGGGTGATCGTGCAGACGCCTGCCTACAATTGTTTCTACTCGTCGATCCGCAACAACGGATGCGAGCTATTGGCCAATCGGCTGCGCTACGAAGGCGGAGCGTATACGATCGACTTCGACGATCTGGAGACGAAGGCTTCCGATCCGAAGGCCAAGCTGCTTTTGCTGTGCAATCCGCACAACCCCGTGGGCCGGGTGTGGACCCGGGAGGAGTTGCGCCGCCTCGGCGAAATATGCCTCCGTCACGGCGTGCGCGTCGTGGCGGACGAAATCCACTGCGAGCTGACCTATGAAGGACACGATTATACCCCGTTCGCTTCGCTGTCGGACGATTTCCTGCATGGCTCGGTTACCTGCAACTCGCCCAGCAAGGCGTTCAACCTGGCCGGAATGCAGATCGCCAATATCGTCTCGGCCGATGCCGACGTGCGGACCGGAATCGATCGTGCGATCAACGACAACGAGGTGTGCGACGTCAATCCTTTCGGCGTGGAGGCGCTGATGGCCGCGTATGATCGGGGCGAGGAGTGGCTCGACCGGTTGAGGGAATACCTTGCGGACAACTATCGCATGCTGTGCGGGTTCTTCGCCGAGTATTTGCCGCAATATCCGGTACTGCCCCTCGAGGGCACGTATCTCGTGTGGATCGATTGCCGGACGACGGGAGTGAGCTCCGAGCAGATCGCGGCCAGGCTGCTCGCCGAAGCGAAGCTGATGATCAGTCCCGGGACGATCTACGGCCCCGGAGGCGAGGATTTTATCCGGCTCAACATCGCATGTCCCAGATCGCTGCTCGAAGAAGGATTGCTGCGGCTGAGAAAAGTGCTCGGCAGATAGAGGATAATCCGGCAAGTTGAGTGGCTATGTCCTCTGGGAAGAGAAGAAAAGAGTACGTATTGCTGGAGTCGATCCGTTCCGGCAGGCCGATGAGCTGGAGGCAGCGGCTCGAGTTGATCGTGCGGTTGAGCGTTCCGTCGATGCTGGCCCAGCTCTCTTCGATCGTCATGCTGTACATCGATGCCTCGATGGTGGGCAGTCTCGGTGCCGAAGCCTCGGCGTCCATCGGTCTCGTATCTACGACCACTTGGCTTTTCAACGGGGTGTGCGCGGCGGCGGCCACCGCCTTTTCCGTTCAGGCGGCGCACCGGATCGGTGCCGATGACATGGAAGGGGCGAGGGCCGTCCTGCGTCAGTCCTTCGTCGCCGTTCCTCTTTTCGGCTTGCTGCTGTCGGGGATCGGTTGCTCGGTGAGCGGCTCGTTGCCCGGCTGGCTCGGAGGAAACGCCTCTATCGTGCCTGATGCGGCCCGCTATTTTCTGATCTATTCGTTGTCCCTGCCGTTCCTTCAGCTCAATTTTCTTTCGGGCGGCATGCTCCGTTGCAGCGGCAACATGCGGATTCCGAGCATGCTGAGCATCCTGATGTGCGTTCTGGACGTCGTGTTCAACATCTTGCTTATCTTTCCGTCGAGGGAGTTGCGTCTCGGCGGATGGACGGTTTCCCTGCCCGGAGCGGATATGGGAGTGGCCGGAGCGGCGACGGGGACGGCGCTGGCCGTCGTCGTCGTGTCCTGCCTGATGACGGGCTACCTCTGCTTGCGCTCGCCCGAGCTCGCGCTCCTTCGCCGGCCGGGTAGTTTCCGTCCTACGAGACGTTGTCTTGCCGAGGCGCTCCGTATCGGGGGACCGGTCGGCTGCGAGCACATCGTGATATGCGGAGCCCAGATCATGTCTACGGTCATCGTCGCGCCTCTCGGAACCGCCGCCATTGCAGCCAACGCGTTCGCCATTACGGCCGAGAGTCTCTGCTACATGCCCGGCTACGGGATAGCCGATGCCGCGACGACTCTGGTAGGGCAGGGCGTGGGGGCAGGCCGGCAGGGACTGGCCCGGAAACTGGCAGGCATGACGGTGGGGATCGGCATGGCCGTGATGGCCGTTATGGGGCTGGTCATGTATCTGGCCGCGCCGCAGATGATCGGGGTTATGACCCCGGATGCCGAGATCCGTTCGCTGGGCACGGCCATTCTGCGAATCGAGGCGTTTGCGGAACCCATGTTCGCGGCCTCGATCGTCGCTTACGGCGCGTTCGTGGGAGCGAGCGATACGCTCGTTCCCAGTTTCATGAACTTTTTCAGCATGTGGGCGGTGCGTCTGACGCTGGCGGCTCTGCTCGCGCCGGTGCTGGGGCTGCGCGGCGTATGGATCGCCATGTGTGCCGAGCTTTGTTTTCGCGGGGCGATTTTTCTTCTCCGGCTTTGGAGAGGCAACTGGCTGAGACCGGTCCGGTCCGTCGTTGCGACCAATCGCTGATCCGATCGGTTTCTCGATGCGGACGGTCACGGATTCCCGGCCGAGGGCGGGGCTCCTGCTATCCGCAAGGCTTCCTCCAGCGCGACGTCCCGTCCGAGACGGATATCGTCGGCCGTCTCCTCGACATAGCGGTCGGGACGGATTCCCGTCCGGTAGAAGTAGCGGCTGCGGCCCAGATTGCTCAGAACCTTCGTGCCGGTGAAAGCGACTTCATATCCCGATGGCAACGGGAGATAGTTTATGGGACCGGTGCAGCCTCCGGTGTTCGTTCCGACGAGATAGCCCAGCCCGGCATAGCGGACGAAGTCCAGCACGCTTTCGTGGTGGCTCAGGTTGGAGGGACCGGTCAGGAAAATGTTTTTCCGGTTCGGTTCCGGAGGCGCGATGTCCGGCAGCGTGTCTTTCAGCTCGGGAATTTCGGGATGCGTGGGGCAGGGAACCAGCGAAGTCCCCTGTCGGAAAGACCAACGGACGTCGGGGCAGAGCGGGGCGATCAGGTCTTGAAACAGAAATCCGATACCGTTGCGCATATCCGCGATTACCGTCTGTCCCGGCTGCCGGTTTTTCAACAGCTCTTTTGCCTCGTCGAGTCCGGTACAGGCCAGATTCAGATAGAGCGTGCGACCGTCTATCCACCGGC
>OGRH01001513.1_pt1 | contig 14489 bp, 9 predicted proteins | sample 1553461 | NCBI WGS metagenome assembly OGRH01 (sample SAMEA2580092, study PRJEB22360) | human gut metagenome | biome: human gut; feature: human-associated habitat; material: faeces | place: Denmark | collected 2008/2010
GGCCTTCACCTCGTCGGCCGGCAGCGCCAGCGACGTGGCCAGCTTTTCGCGCACCGCATAATTATAGGCGAACGCCTCGCCGCGCGCCTCGGCCTCCCTGCGCAGGGCGTCCAATTCCTCGGCCGTGTCGAAGGCGTAGTAGGCCCAGCCCGCCTCGACGAGTTGCAGGGCGTATTTGAGGTAGATTTCGCGCCGCTCGCTCTGGCGGTAGGGGGCGTGAGGCCCTCCGACGCCCACACCTTCGTCGATCTCGATGCCGCACCATTTGAGCGATTCCAGAATGTAATCCTCCGCTCCAGGGACGAACCGCTGCGAATCGGTGTCCTCGATGCGCAGGATCATCGTTCCCTTGTGCCGGCGGGCGAACAGGTAGTTGTACAGTGCCGTACGGACGCCGCCGATGTGCAGCGGCCCGGTGGGGCTGGGCGCGAAGCGCACCCGAACTGGTCTTTCCATAGCTGTATTCTTTAATTTTTTTACGATCCCGGTTTGCGGCGTCAGACGTTGAACAGGAAGTGCATGATGTCGCCGTCCTCGACGACATACTCCTTGCCTTCGATCGACAGTTTGCCCGCATCGCGGCACGCCTTCTCCGAACCCAGGGCGGTGTAGTCGTCGTACTTGATCACCTCGGCGCGGATGAACCCCTTTTCGAAATCGGTGTGGATGATGCCGGCCGTCTGCGGGGCTTTCATGCCGCGCAGGTAGGTCCAGGCGCGGGTCTCGTCGGCCCCGGTGGTGAAGAACGTTTCGAGGTTGAGCAATTTGTAGGCCGATTTGATCAGGCGCGCCACGCCCGACTCCTCCAGCCCCAGGTCTTCGAGGAACATCTGCCGCTCGTCGAAGTCTTCCAGTTCGGCGATGTCGGCCTCCGTGGCGGCGGCGATGACGAGCATTTCGGCCCGCTCGCCGGCGATGGCCTCCCGGACGGCCTCGGTGTAGGCGTTGCCCGTCGCGGCGCTCTTTTCGTCGACGTTGCAGACGTACAACACGGGCTTGTCGGTCAGCAGGTTGAGGTCGGCGACCAGTTTGCGGTCCTCCTTGTCGAGTTCCACGGTGCGGGCCGAAAGCCCCTGTTCCAGCACCGCCTTGTACTGCAAGAGCAGCTCCACGGCGCGCTTGGCCTGCTTGTCGCCGCCCGAGGTGGCCTGCTTCTGGGTCTTGGAGAGCCGGTTCTCGACGGTTTCGAGATCCTTCAGCTGCAATTCGGTGTCGATGATGCCCTTGTCGCGCACGGGGTCTATCGAGCCGTCGACGTGGGTGATGTTGCCGTTGTCGAAGCACCGCAGGACGTGGATGATCGCATTCGTGTTGCGGATGTTGCCCAGAAATTTGTTGCCCAGACCTTCGCCCTTCGAGGCGCCCTTCACGAGGCCCGCGATGTCGACGATTTCGATCGTCGTCGGGACCACGCGCTTGGGGTTGTCGATCTCCGCGAGGCGGATCAGCCGCCGGTCGGGGACCGTGATCACGCCCACATTAGGCTCGATGGTGCAGAAAGGAAAGTTTGCCGCCTGTGCCTTTGCATTGGACAGGCAGTTGAAAAGGGTCGATTTACCCACGTTCGGCAAGCCGACGATGCCGCATTGTAACGCCATTTATTCGTTTCGTTTATGTTGCTGTCAGACAAATTGCGCTTATCGTGAAACAAGCCCACAAAGATACGAATTTCTTTTCAATAATCGGAGACGCTCGCGGGTAAAAGCGGAAAGGGGGATGGTTTCCGGCTCTGGGCGCGGAAAAAAGCGCTTCTGTCCGTTCCGTTTATCCCTTGGCAAATAAAACCTCTTCGCCAGTTGGCGAAGAGGTTTTATTTGCCGGCAGCAAGGCTGGCTATTCGGCCAGCGACCATTCGATCACGACCGGGAAGTGGTCCGAGGGGTATTTCCGGTTGTAACTGTTGTTGACGATGCGCCACGAAACGACCTTCGTGTCCTTCGGCGTGACGAAGACGTGGTCGATGCGCGACGCAGCGGCGGGAGGCGTCGAGATGTATTTGTAGCCGTTGTAGGTGGGCCAGTCTCCGTTGGTCTTGGACGGACAGCGGACGTAGCTGTCGGCAAGGATGCTTGATCCGGCGATCGTTTTGTAGGCTTCGGTGTTTTGGTTCGAATTGAAGTCACCCGTGCAAAAGGCCGGTTTGCCGCCTGCGATCTCCCGGACCTTGGCCACCAGCAGTTTGGCGCTCTCGGCGCGGGCCGTGGTCCCTATGTGGTCGAAGTGCGAATTGAAATGGTAGAATTCCCGTCCGTTCGCGCGGATGCGGAAATGCACCCAGTTGCACATGCGGGGCGAATAGGAGTCCCAGCCTTTGGACCCGGGGGCGGAAGGCGTTTCGGAGTACCAGAACGATCCCATATCCAATACTTCGAATTTGTCCTTGCGGTAGAAAACGGGGTTGTAGTGGCGTCGTTGGGCCGTTTTGTCACCGATGACGTTTTCTCCGACCCAGGTGTATCCGTCGAGGAACGGCTCGATGTCCTTGATCTGGGTCAGATAAGGCTCCTGCGCTCCGAAGATGTCGAACTTCTCGCTCTGGAGTAGTTGGCGAAGCAAATCCCGGCGGGTCGTCCATTTGTTGTCTTGATCGGAAGAGTTGTCGTACTGGATGTTGTAGGTGGCGACGCGAATCGGATCGAGCCACTCTTTTCCAGGTGCAGGGGCGGGTGCGGGATCGTCGTTTCCCGAACTGCACAGCGAGAAGAGCGGCAGGCAGAGCAGGAACAGACTGAAATACGGTTTTCGTATCATTTTTCCGAAAGAGATTGGTTTCGAATTTAAGACGAACTGTTTCCGGTTTTGTCCCCCGGGGAGCGAAAATTTGCTATTTCGCATTTTTTATTCGATTTTTACCGCTTGCAGGGGGACAAACCGGACGGTTTTCCGTTATATCGAATGACCGACCAAACCAATGAACCGAATGTTTCGGCAACGCAAGTACGACACCCGACGAATCGACCGGCAGTATGCCGAAGAGACCGACGTATATGTTATGTTGTATAACAGTTACGCCGATGCGCTCTATGCCTACGGCATGGGGTTCGGTTTCGACAACGAAACGGTCAAGGATGTCATCCACGACATATTCCTCGACATTATGACCCGCCAGGTCGACCTGGGCCGCATCGTCAACATCAAGGCCTACCTTTTCCGGATCGTTCACAACCGCCTGGTCGACCTGCACCGTTCGCGGGTGGACAAATGCGACCTTTCGGACCGGGAGCCAGGATTGCGGGTGTCGCTGACCTCGCTCGACGCGATGATCGAATCGGAGCACGTGCTGCGCATCCGCCAAACGATCGAGTCGCTGCTCAACCAGCTCTCGCCCAAGCAGCGCGAGGCGCTGCTGCTGCGCTTCGTCTACGAGATGGAGTATGACGACATCGCCGTCATACTCGACGCCACGCCCCACGCCGTCCGCAAGTTCGTGTCGAAGGGGCTGGGCAAACTTCGGAAGGGCAGGGAGTGCGGCAAGACGATGAAAATAGCCACTTGACACGGCGGACGCTGTTTTTTGCGGTTCGAGGGGGACAAAACGGCGGATTCGCCGTCATAGGGGAGAGCGCGGCGCCGCAGCCGCAGCATGCAGTTTGAAGATTACGTTGGAATCAATGATAAAACCGGACGATATTAAGAAGCACACGGCGGAGTTCTTCACCTCCGACCCGGACTTCGTTTTGTGGTGTCTCGATCCCGAGCGGGCGCAGGACGGCTATTGGTGCGGTTACACCGAACGCCATCCGCAGGACCTGCTCGAATTCGAGCGCGCCGTGAGCCTGGTGCGCCGTGTGGGCAAGACCCATCCCGCGCTGCCGTCCGTGGAGAAACAGTTGCTGCTCGACCGCATCCTGACCGACCATTACGCCCGGCGCCGTTTTGCAGCCCCTCCCCGCCGCCGCAACCGGACGGCGCTCTTCGCCGCCGCTTCCCTGCTGGTCGCCGGCGTTGTGGCGGCCCTGTTCTGGAGTGCGGATTTCACGGGTTCCGGACTGCCTTCGGCCGAGGCCTATGAGAACATCACGCTCGTGACCCGCGAAGGCAGCCGCGAGGTGTATGACGACATCGCCCGTATCAGCCTTACGCCCAAGGGCGAAATCCTGATCGACGGCAAGGAGAACGAAGGGGCGGAGACCGATCGCAGGACGCCCCGGCAGGAGGTGCGCGTGCATACGAGCGAACTGGTGGTCCCCAAGGGCAAGCGCGCACATCTGCAACTCTCCGACGGGACGCGGGTGTGGATCAATTCGGCGTCGGTGCTCCGTTTCCCGTCGGCGTTCGGGGACACGCGCGACGTCTTCGTCGAGGGCGAAGCCTATTTCGAGGTGGCGAAGGATGCGAACCGTCCCTTCATCGTGCACACCGACCATTTTGCGACCCGCGTGCTGGGCACGTCGTTCGACGTGACGACCGCGCCCCGGGCCGACGGTTCGTCGGCCGTGGTGCTGATCGAAGGCTCCGTGGCCATCGACGTGGCCAACGGCGAATCGGTGACGCTGAATCCTTCGGAACGCTTCTCGATGAAGGACGGCAGCTATTCGGTCTACGAGGTCGATCCCTATAAATACATCAGTTGGAAGGACGGACTGTTGTTCTTCACCTCGAACACGCTGTTCGAAGTCCTGCAAAAGGTGGCTGCGTTCTACAAGATCGAAATAACCTGCTTCGGGGAGATCGGGAGCCGGAAGTGTACCGGCAAGCTGATCCTGTTCGACGACCTGGACGGCACGCTCGACGTGCTCTCCGACATTTTCCGGATCGCCTACGTCCGGGGGCCCGACGGCTCGGTGGCGGTGAGGCCTGCCCCCGACGATTGCGCCGACGCCGTATATCGCTGACAACCAATTCCAGTCTTAAATACTAACCTTAATACTGTTACTTATGAAGAAACTTTTCTTTGTGAGGAGTGGCTCGACATGCCGTATGCTACGGATTCTTGCGGCGGTGATGCTGTTGCTTCCGGTGAATCTCCAGCCCGTCCGGGCCTCCCGGCAGGACGCCGGGGCCAAATCGTCGCTGACCGTGAAGATGAAGGACGCAACGCTGTCGAGCGTCTTTGCCGAGGTCGAGCGGACCAGCCGCTACGCCTTCATTTACACCGACGACGTGCGGCCGCTGCTCGACCGCCGGGTTTCGGTTTCGGTCAGGTCTGCGACCATCGACGAACTGCTGTCCGCGGTCCTCAAGGGAACGGAGCTGACCGGACGGGTGCGCGAAAACCAAGTGATCATCTCGAAAGCGCCCGCCCGGAAAAACGCCGCCGTCACCCCCCCCCTCCCGGCTGCGAATTCCGGTAGGGAAATCGTCTTGCAGGGGACGGTGATCTCTTCGGCCGACAACAAGCCCATCGTCGGTGTTTCGGTCTATGTCGAGGGGACGACCGTCGGCGCCACCTCGGACATCAACGGCAACTACACCCTCAAGGTGCCGGCGGGAACGAAACACGTCACCTTCGCTTTTCTGGGCTACGACACCAAGAAGATCGCCGTCGCCGATGTCGAACTGTTCAAGCTCGTGACGCTGATCGAGGCGTCGAACGTCATGGACGACGTGGTGGTCGTGGCCTTCGGCACGCAGAAGAAGGAGAGTTTGGTGGGAGCCGTGCAGGTCGTGCGTCCCAGTACGCTCAAGGTGACGTCGAGCAACCTCTCGACCTCGTTCGCGGGCAAGATCGCCGGCGTCATCTCGACCCAGTCGTCGGGCGAACCCGGCGCCGACGGTGCGAATTTCTGGATTCGCGGCATCTCGACCTTCGGGGCCAACAAATCGCCGCTGCTGATTCTCGACGGCGTGGAGATCGTCTCGGAGATGCTCAACAACATTCCGCCCGAGGCGATCGAGTCGTTTTCGATCCTGCGCGACGCCACGGCCACGGCGCTCTACGGTTCGCGCGGCGCCAACGGCGTAATGATCATTACCACCAAAAACGGCCGTCAGTCGGAGAAGATGGCGATCAACGTTCGTCTCGAATCGGGCATTTCGATGCCGACGCGCGTGCAGGACATCGCCGACGGCGTGACTTACATGGAGAACTACAACGAGGCGCTGCGCACCCGCACCCCGGCGGGCGAAACTTATGTGCAGCACTTTTCGGACGAGAAGATCACGGGCACGCGCAACCGGCTCAATCCCTACGTCTATCCCGACAATGACTGGTATTCGATGCTTTTCAAGGATTTTACGGTCAACGAGAACATGAATCTCAATGTGCGGGGCGGCGGCAAGGTGGTCGACTATTTCCTCAATGCTTCGATCTTCAACGAAAACGGTATCCTGAAGAAGCCCGCGGAGTCGAAATTCAACACCAACATCAATTCGCAGAAATACCTTTTCCAGGCCAACGTCGGCGCGCAGCTCACCCGAACGACCCGCGTGAGTCTGAAGATGAACACGCAACTGCTTTTCTGGCACCGTCCCGTCGAAGAGGTGAAAGATCTGTTCTACTATACGATGCGCGCCAATCCGGTCGCTTTCCCGGCCATCTATCCCAAAGGCTCCGTGGAGGATCTCGACGACCCGATTTTCGGAAATGCCCCTTCGTGGGACGGTGGTTCTACGGACATCAATCCTTATGCCCTGTTGAGCCGCGGATACGGACAGCGCCATACGCAGTACATCACCACGACCTTCTCGGTGGACCAGGACCTCGATTTCGTCACCAAGGGACTGAAGGTTCGGGGCATGGTCTCGTTCTACAACAAGACCTATGCGGCGACTTACCGTTCTTTTTCTCCCTATTATTACGAAATGACCGACTATACCGACAACGGCGACGGGACTTTCGACTACAACCTGCAAAGCATCGGCACGCCCGGATCGTCCTATCTGGGAACCTCCACGGGGCGGAACGGTTACCGTGAGATCTCGTTGCAGGGGCAGATCGAATATTCGCGCACGTTCGGCAAACACGACGTCAACGCCCTGTTCGTCTACCACCAGAAGGAGAAGGTCGACAATCAGCCCGCCAATGATGAGTACAAGGTGCTTCCTTACCGCGAGCAGGGTCTCGCCGGACGTTTTACCTATGGGTATGACAACCGCTACCTGATGGAGTTCAACTTCGGCTACAACGGCTCGGAGAACTTCATATCGGGTCGTCGTTTCGGGTTTTTCCCCTCGATCGCCGGAGCGTGGGTCGTGTCGGGCGAACCGTTCTGGGAAGGTATCCGCAGCAAGGTGAACCTGCTGAAAATCCGTGCTTCGTACGGCCTTTCGGGCAACGACTATCTGGCCGACAGCAGCAACAACATCGTCCGTTTCCCCTATCTCACGACGGTCAACATGAACAAGGCGCTCTACGTGTGGTTTTCGCCCAACTTCGTCAAGCAGACCGGACACGAGATCAAGACCGTGGGCAATCCCCTGGCCACGTGGGAGGAGAGCACCAAACTTAACGTAGGACTTGAACTGGGACTGTTCGACGCCCTGACGCTGAACGTCGACGTCTACAAGGAAAATCGTACCGGCATCTTCATGCAGCGGCGTTCGCTGCCCTCGACGATGGGCCTTTCGGGCGTCACGCCCTACGGCAATCTGGGTGAGGTGGAGAACCGCGGCGTCGATGTTTCGCTCGAATACAACAAGGCGTTCAACAAGGACCTGCTGGTCTCCGTGCGCGGAACGTTCACCTATGCGCACAACGAGGTGAAGGCCCGCGACGAGGCGAAATACCTGCCCAACAAATACAACTCCGTGCTGGGCAAACCCGTCAATTCGGTTTACGGACTGGTCGCCGACGGCCTTTTCGCCTCGCAGGAGGAGATCGACAACTCGCCCCGGCAGACCTTCATGCCCGATTATCTGCCTGGCGACATCAAATACCGCGACCTGAACGGCGACGGCGTGATCGACGCCAACGACCGCACGTCGCTGGGTTATCCCACCGTGCCCGAGATCTTGTACGGCTTCGGCGCCTCGGTCAACTACAAACGCTGGGACTTCTCGTTCTTCTTCCAGGGCACGGCGCGCGTCTCGCTGCGCATGTACGACATGCACCCGTTCCGCGACAATCAGTATTCGGGCTTCAACATGACGCAGTACGTTGCCGACGACCACTGGTCGGAAGCCGATCCCAATCCCAATGCCGCCTATCCGCGCCTGGATTACCGCTACAACGCCAACAACACGCAGACCTCGTCGTTCTGGATCAAGAACGGCAGCTACCTGCGCCTGAAGAGCGTCGAACTGGGTTTCACGTACAAAAGCCTGCGCGCCTATCTGGCCGGCACGAATCTGTTCATCATTTCGCCCTTCAAATACTGGGACCCCGAAATGGGAAGCGGCAACGGCTTGAAATACCCGTTGCAGCGCGTGGTGAAACTCGGCCTTCAGTATAACTTCTAAAATTCGAGCGACATGAAAAAAATCATATCCATTTTGCTGTTTGCGTGCGCCGGAGCGCTTGCCGCGTGCGATTTCCTCGACGTGGTTCCCGAGGGGCAGGCGACGCAGGAGGACATCTTCAAAACCTCCAAGGAGGCCCGCAAGTACCTCAATACGCTCTACACCTACGCCCCCAACATCGCGGCCTACCGCTACATGCCCGACTTCTGCGCCGGCGACGACATTATCACCGCCACCAACGGCCAGACCCGTTATTTTCCCTACAAGAGCATGCTCTACAACGAGGAGAACGCCAGCCAGACCTACTACGGTCTGTGGGACGCGACGACCTCTTCCCCGTCCGGGCGCACGAACTACGACATGTACAAGGGCATCCGCTACTGTTACATTATGATCGACAATATCGACGCAGTCCCGGGCATCTCGCCGTCCGTGGCCGACGAGTTCAAGGGCGAAGCCTATTTTCTGATCGCCTATTACCACTGGGTGCTGCTGACTCACTACGGCCCGGTCATCCTCGTCAGGGGGCAGCTGGACATGGGGCTTCCCGAGGAGCAGGTCTATGTGGCCCGCAGTCCGTTCGACGAATGCGTGACGTTCATCGCCGAGACCTACGACCGCGCGGCCGATTTGCTGCACGGGTATCCGACGCGTCCCGATGCCGACCTGGGGCGCGCCACCTCGGTGGCGGCCAAGGCGATGAAGGCCCGGCTGCTGCTCTATGCCGCCAGTCCGCTCTGCAACGGCAACACGGAGTTCTACGCGCGTTTCCGCAACAACGACGGCACGCCGCTGATGAGCCAGACCTACAATCCCGAAAAGTGGAAGTGGGCGCTCGACGCCTGCCAGGAAGCGATCACGCTGGCCGAGGACAACGGGCACAGGCTCTACGAAAGCCCGAACGCGACTGCGGCTGCAACCGCTGCCGAGCGCGGCGAGATCAACTACCACGACTGCTTCGTCGAACCGCTCTGGAACACGACCGAGTACCTTTGGGCAATGGGCGACCAGACCGGCATCGGGCACTTGCAGCGTTACGGAGGCGCGCGCCTGAAGCTGCCGTACAGTACCGACGGCTTCTGCATCAACATCGTTCCGACGTTCGAGTGCGTGGAGATGTACTACACGCACAACGGCCTGCCGTGGGACCGAGACCCCGAGACCATGCATATCGACCCCTATGCCTATAATGCCGAAAAGGAGACTGTCAACCTTCATGTCTACAAGGAGCCGCGCTTCTATGCGTCGGTGGGCTACGACCGCGGCAAGTACGCCATCAACGGCGAGGAGTTCATTCTCAAATGCCGCGCCGGCGAGATGCAGGGCAGTGTGCTCGACGCCTCGAAGGAGTACCAGAGCTGTACGGGCTACATTCTCAAGAAGTGGATTCACCGCCAGTCGGCCTTCAACTACGACACCAAGTCGTGGACCTACCGCAAGTACGCCTATCCTTACATCCGCCTTGCGGAACTCTATTTGAGCTATGCCGAGGCCGATTTCGAATACAACGGGTCGTTGAGCGACGCGAGCCTCAATTACCTGAATCTGGTCCGCCGCCGCTCGGGGCTGCCCGATTTCAAGGATTCGTGGGCCTTGGCCGGGGGCATTCCCACCGGCGACGAACTGCGCAAGGTGCTGCACCGGGAGCGTTCGATCGAACTGCTGATGGAGGGCATGCGCTACCACGACCTGCGCCGTTGGAAAGAGGCGGGCGAAGCGATGTCCCGGCGTCCCAAGGCGTGGAACCTCGACGGCAGGACGGCGGCCGATTTCTACCGGGTCTCCACGATGAAGGAGAGCGGCGTCCGCACGTTCGAATCCCCCAAGACCTACTGGATGGCCATTCCGTTGAGCGAAATCAATATCAACTACAACCTCGTGCAGAATCCCGGTTACTAACCTTAATAATCCGATTGCGATGAAGAATCTTGCGATATGCCTCCTGCTTCTGCTGGGAGCCGTAGGGTGCGGCGACGATTACGTCGTCTACGAGACGGTGGACACTATGGTCTGCATCCCGAAGAACGATTTCCAGGTCCTCGAATACGATGCCGCTTCGGGCCAGGCGTGCGTTTACGATCTCTATCTTTACAAGGGCGGTTACAATGACGACGGAATCACCGTGAAACTGGTGGTCGACCCCTCCGTGCTCGATGTCTATAACGTGGAAAACGGACTCGAACTGAAGGTGATGCCCGACAGGTATTTCGCCTTCGACCCCGAAGTGCGCTTGTCGGGGGACAGGGTCATGGACCGCGCCGAAATCCGCTTCGATGCCGCTTCGATGCTTGCCGACGGCATTGATTCCTCCTATGTGCTGCCGCTTTCCGTCAGGGCCGATGATCAGGGCAAGGTGCGTCCCGAAAAGAACAGCGTAATCATCCGGGTCGTGATGAAATAACCGTGATGCGGAGGAGGTTCGGCCTCCTCCGCATCCTCAATGCAAAAAATATGTCAAAATTCTACATGCGGCTTCTGTCGGTGTGCTTCGCCGCCCTTGTCCTGGCGGCCTGCTCCTCCTCGGAGGGCGGCGGTGACGACGGCCCGACCGCCGGACAGATCCCCGATAAGGCCGGAATGACGGTGAAGGGAATCGTGAAGGACAGCGCCGGCAATGGCATTGCCGGGGTGGTGGTGAGCGACGGCCTGGAGGTGACGGCGACCGACGAACGGGGGATTTACTATCTGGCCTCCGACCTCGCGCGGCGCAATTTCGTCTTTGTCTCCGTGCCTGCCGACTGCGAGATCCCCGCCACGCAGGGCTGTCCGCGGTTCTACCGCAAAATCGACCGCAAACAGGCCGTCAACCGGGCCGATTTTACGCTGACACGACGCAAGACTCCGTCCGACCGCCATTCGCTGATCGTTATGGCCGACATTCAGCTGGCTGCCGATAACACGTCGGTGGATTCCTATCTCGGTCATGTCGTTCCCGATGTGCTGAAAACCGTGCAGGGGCTTCCGACGGAGGTTTACGGAGTCAGCCTGGGCGACCTGGTCTGGAACGATATGTCGCTTTTCCCGAAGTACCGTCAGGGGCTGGAGACGCTTGGCTTCACGACCTTCAGCCTGCCGGGCAACCACGATCACGATCCGGCCGAGTTGACCGATTCGCTCGCCTTGCAGAGCTACGAACGCTATTTCGGTCCGGCGAACTACTCGGTGAACATCGGGAAAATCCATTATCTGTTCCTCGACAACATCCTTTTCGACCATGCGCCGACCGCCGAAGAGGAGTATACGATCGGTCTTACGGACGAAATTTGCCGTTGGATCGAAGCCGATTTGCGCTACGTTCCGGCGGGCAGCACGCTCGTCGTCTCGTCCCATTGCCCGATTCTCTATCACACGAAGAACACCGCAGCGCGCAACCACCGCAATTTCCAGCGTTTCCTCGATGCGATAAGCCCCTATAAGGTCCATGCCTTCGGGGGGCACAAGCACTACCATGACATTTACCGTTACGACGACGGACGCAAGGTCATGCACTGCATCGCCCGCACGCCGGGCGACCTGTTCATCAACGGCGACGTCAACTGCGACGGCACGCCGCGCGGCTATGCCGTGGTCGAGGTCGATGGCGAACGGCTCTCGTGGTATTACAAGCCGGCGGGCGGGAAGCGCGATATGCAGATGCGCCTCTATGCACCCGGACGCACCAATTCGGCCTGTGTCTATGCCAATGTCTGGGGTTATGACACGGCCTGGAGCGCCGTGGAGTGGATTCCCGCTTCGGGCGGGCAGGCGGAGGCGATGGAGCGGACGCAGCGCACCGATCCCTATTACGAGGAGGTGCTGGCGACGGGTGTGCGCGGAGGGACGCCGACCAATACGTGGCATATGTTCCGGGTCGATCCGGGCAGCGAGCGGGGCGGCATGGTGCGGGTCACCGACAGTTTCGGGCATACCTACGAATCGTCCGTGTCCTGGTAAATACGACATTCGAACAAAACCTTAAATACAACTTCAACGATGAAGAGACTTTTTCTTTTTCTGACCGTCGCGGCAGCCGTTTGCTGTGCGGCGTGCAGCGACGATCCCGAGGTCGCCGAATCCAACCTTTCACTGCTCGAGGATAACGTGACGTTCGATATGTTCGGAGGGCGCAGCGTCCTTGAAATCACGGCCGATTCGCCGTGGACGGTCTCCTGCGACGACGATTGGTGCCGCACCAACGTCGCCGAAGGTTCGCACACGAAGAAGATCGTTCTGACGGTCGACCAGAGTTTCCTGCCCGAGGAGCGCACGACCGCGGTGCGTTTTTACGCCGCGGGCGAAGAGAAGCACACCGTGACCGTGACGCAGGAGAAGTTCGAGCCGATCCTCGTGCTGGCGGAGAACGGCGCCGATATAACCGTCTACGGCGCCGGGAGCGAACCGGCCCTGAACCTGCGTGCATCCGTGGCATGGAAAATCGAGGGCGCGACCGACTGGTGCGCCGTGTCGCAGTCCGAAGGGACGAAAAGTTCGGTCGTGAAACTGTTGCTGACCGACGACGGCGAGGGCGTGCGTCCGCGCAGCGCGACGCTGACCGTCTCCTCCGAGATGGAGGGCGTCGAACCGCAGCAGGTGACCGTCGTGCAGCGGTCGACCGGAGCGAATACGGTCGTGGTCCGGGCGGGTGAAACCCGTGCGTTTCCGGCGCGGCGCACCGACGGCGCGTATGTGAAGGGCGTTGCGGCGGACTGGGTCTGGACCACCGACGCAGAGTTGCTTTCGGGGCTTGACTACGACGCTTCCCGGAATGAAATCACCTGCACTGCGGCCAAGTCGAAGCAGGGCAGCGGGCTGGTTGCGCTGTTCGACGCCGGAGGCGCGGTTGTCTGGTCGTGGCTGGTCTGGGTCGTGGACAAGATGCCTTCGGACGTGACCGTCGGCGGTATCGCCTGGCAGGACCGCAATGTCGGGGCCGAATACCATTCGACCGATCCGAAGGCCTGTGTGCAGGATTTCCGCTCCTACGGACTGTTCTATCAGTGGGGCCGCAAGGAGCCGTTCATCGGCGCGAAGATCCTCTCGAAGAACAAATATTACGAGGGGCATGCGGAGTATCCCGATGCTTTCGGCGCGATGACGCGCGAGGTGGTTTTCAACGCCTCCCGCACCGCCGGCTGGCAGATCAGCGGCGAGGAGATGACCGCCGCAACGGCAAACGGCAATCCGACGACGTTCTATACCCGGTCGTCCGCAGCGATGTCCGAAGGCTGGACCGAGGGCGGCAAAGGGCTGAACGATCCCTGCCCGGTGGGATACCGGGTGCCGACGGCGGCCGAATGGCAGTCGCTGCTTGCCTACGTGGACGGCAACGCCGCCAAGAACCAGGACTCGGGCGACACGTACAGCCGCTGGTATGCGCTCAATTCGGGCGGAACCCTCATCGGCCCGTCGACGATGTTCCGCAAGGGCGATAACGGCCGCATCCACTATCCGGGGCGTTCGGCAGCCTATTGTTCGTCGACGCTCGCCGGCGGCAAGCCGCTCCCGGTGTACGACTGGAAGGCGGGCGACGCCACGGGCGAGGGGACCTATTACGAACGGAAGATGACCACAGCCTACGGCATGCGCTGCGTGAAGGAGTGACGCCGCTGCGATCGCGGGGGCTTCGGGCGGGAGTGAGTTTATTCCGTTCCGAAGCCCTTTTTTTGCGGTATTTTCATTACCTTCGCATGTCTTTTCAAACTTTTACCGATGAAAAATAGCATCTTTACCGTATTGGCGGCCCTCGTGCTGTATCCCGCCGGGGCGCAGCCCGTCACCCCGCAGGACCGGCGGCGCGCCGCGGAACTGGTCGAACGCATGACGCTCGACGAAAAGATCGGCCAGCTGGTCCAGCAGCGCGGAGGCGGCGCCGTCACGGGACCCGACAAGACGGAACTTTCCGTCTACTTTCTGCTGGACAACGCCGACATCACCACGGTGATGGACCCAGAAAAGGAGTGATCCTATGAGTATCTTTACGCGCTACGCTATGGATGCGCTGATGAAGACCACCCACCCCGAGGTGAACCGCAAGCAGTGCTGGAACCTGCACCCCCACCGCACCCCCTGCACAGCCTGCAAGGACATCTGCCCCTATGGTGATGAGATCTTCACCCGCCCCAACCTCGTCAAGGACTGGGATCCCTGCACCGACTGCGGCCTGTGCGTCT
>OGRH01001515.1_pt1 | contig 14484 bp, 10 predicted proteins | sample 1553461 | NCBI WGS metagenome assembly OGRH01 (sample SAMEA2580092, study PRJEB22360) | human gut metagenome | biome: human gut; feature: human-associated habitat; material: faeces | place: Denmark | collected 2008/2010
AAAAACCACCATTAAGTACTGACGGCGACAAAAGTGCCGACTAACATTATTTGTTGTAGTCATACCACTTAATTACAAGAATGACAGTTTCGCAAATAACTAATATATATGAGTAAAAAATAGCAGGAGGAATTATATGAATAACATAATGACAGTTAAGGACTTGTGTCTCTGGTATGGACAGACGCAGGCATTGAAAAATATAAACATTGATATTCCAGAGAAAAGTATTACGGCTCTTATAGGTCCGTCGGGATGTGGTAAGTCAACTTTTTTAAAGACACTTAACAGGATGAATGATCTTGTGCAGGGTGTAAAGATTACAGGTGAGGTTAAATATGGAGATATGGATATTTTTGCACCTGATACAGATGTGAATAAACTCCGAAAGGAAATAGGTATGGTTTTCCAGAAACCAAATCCTTTTCCTATGAGCATCTATGACAATATTGCTTACGGACCGAGAACACATGGAATCCGTTCCAAAGCAAAGCTGGATGAAATCGTAGAAAAATCTCTTCGCGATGCAGCAATCTGGGACGAAGTAAAAGACAGATTAAAGAAAAGTGCGCTGGGTATGTCCGGTGGACAGCAGCAGAGACTTTGCATTGCAAGAGCACTGGCAGTTGAGCCGGAAGTGCTTCTGATGGATGAGCCGACATCTGCACTTGACCCGATCTCTACATCAAAAATCGAAGAGCTTGCAATGGAATTAAAAGGAAAATATACGATCGTGATCGTTACGCATAATATGCAGCAGGCGACTCGAATTTCTGATAAAACAGCGTTCTTCCTTCTGGGAGAAGTTGTAGAATTCAGCGATACAGATACTCTGTTTTCCATGCCAAAAGACAAGAGAACAGAGGACTATATTACAGGGAGGTTTGGTTGATTATGGCAATGCATTTCGAACGGCAGCTTGAAGCACTTCATGTACAGATCATTACAATGGGAAGCCTCTGTGAAAAGGCTATTTCACTTTCGAACAGAGCTATCCGCGGTGATAAATGTATCCAGGAAATCTTTGATACTGATAAGGAAATCGACACAAAAGAGCGCGAGATCGAGAACCTCTGTATGCGTATTCTGTTGCATCAGCAGCCGGTTGCAAGAGATCTGAGAGAGGTTTCTGCAGCACTGAAAATGATTTCAGATATGGAAAGAATTGGAGATCAGGCATCGGATATTGCGGATCTTTCCAAGTTCATTGAGGAAAATCATGTGCAGATTCCGGAACTGATTGGCAAGATGGCGGAGATGACAGTCGGCATGGTGACAGAAAGCGTAGATGCTTTTGTCAAGAGAGATCTGGACCTTTGCCGCAAAGTTATTGATGACGATGATCAGGTAGATGATGCATTTAATCAGATCAAAGAGGAACTGGCAGAGCTGATGTACCAGAATCTGGATGCAAAAGCAGGACTGGATCTTTTAATGACTGCAAAATATATGGAACGAATCGGAGATCAGGCAGCAGATATTGCAGATCTGTCTTTGTATGTTGCAAAGAATACTACTGCGATTCCGGAGACTATCACACAGATGGCGGAGGACACTGTGCGTATGGTAACTGAGAGTGTGGATGCTTTTGTAAAGAGTGATCTGGAGTTGTGCAGAAATGTCATTGACAGAGACGATGTGGTGGATGATGCATTTAATGAGATCAAAGAGAAGCTTGCAGATATGATTTACGGAGGAAATCTGGATGCCAAGACAGGGCTGGATCTTCTTATGACTGCAAAGTACTTTGAACGTATCGGTGATCACGCAGTGAATATTGCTGAATGGGTAGAATATTCCATCACAGGACAGCACAGAAATAATGAGCATCAGGATTATCTGAATAATTAATTGAACAGAGAAAGTTTCTGATTTTGAATATAATTATTTGGGAGCAGGGCTTTTTATATCCGCAGGCGGGAACCGTTTGCGGATATTTGAGTTATTATATATCTCAATCGGAGACCGATATCTGCCTGAGGTATTAAATAAAAAGGGGAAGTGAAGAGAAGTGACAAAAAAAATCTTTAAATCTATAATGTTTGTATGTGCATTGGTTCTGACTGTGGGACTGGCTGCTGTAATGGGAATCCTTTACAGCAATTTTGACGGACAGATGCGCAAAGAGCTGTCTAAGGAAGCTGCTTATCTGGCATATGGTGTGGAGCAACAGGGAACAGATTATCTGAAGAATGTAAAGGATAAGAGCTCAAGGATTACTTATATTAATAAGGATGGAACTGTGCTTTTTGATAATAAGGCTGATGCAGATGAAATGCAAAATCATAAGAACAGAACTGAATTTCAGAAAGCAGAGAAATATGGTGCAGGAGAATGTTCCAGGTATTCGGATACACTTTCTGAGAAAACAATTTATTATGCACTGCGTCTGAAGGATGGAACTGTGCTGAGAGTTTCAGGCACTCAGGATTCTGTGCTGGCACTGGTTGAAAATCTTCTTCTTCCCTTATGTGGACTCTTATTTCTGATGCTGATTCTATCAGGAATCATGGCATCTGTGATATCAAAAAGGATCGTAAAACCTGTGAATGAGCTGGATCTGGAGCATCCGGAGGAGAATAAGATTTACGAGGAGCTTTCTCCGCTTTTAGGTAAAATCCATAAACAGAACCGGCAAATCCAGAAGCAGCTGGAACTGGCAAAACAGCAGCAGGAAGAATTCTCTCTTATTACAGAAAATATGCAGGAAGGTCTGATCGTGATTGATAGGTATACCATGATTCTTTCTGCCAATTCCAGTGCATGGAATCTGTTCCGGGTAGATAAAGTATGTCAGGGAGAAAGTGTTTACTGTCTGGATCGTGCGGAAGATTTCAGACATGCGATCGAGCAGGTTCTCAGCGGAGAACATGCGGAACTGATATTGAAATTAAATGGAAGCGATATCCAGTTGATTGCCAATCCTGTGGTACGTGGACAAAAAACAGAAGGTGCTGTGATCCTGCTTGTGAATGTGACAGAGAAGCTTGAGAGGGAGAATCTGCGGAGAGAGTTTTCGGCAAATGTCTCTCATGAGCTGAAGACTCCTCTGACTTCTATTTCAGGATTTGCGGAGATCATGCAGGGCGGTCTGGTGAAATGTGAGGATATTCCCAAGTTTGCAGGGCGTATTTATAAGGAATCCCAGAGACTGCTTCAGCTGGTTGAGGATGTGATCCAGATTTCCCAGCTTGACGAGGAAAAAACATCCTACACCTGGGAACTGGTGGATGTTTATCAGGTTTGTAAGAATGCCTTTGAAAGTCTGAAGGAGAAAGCACAGAGCATGAATGTGCATCTTTATATCTGTGGGGACAGTATGAAGATGGAAGCAGTTCGGACACTTCTAGAAGAGGCAGTTTATAATGTCTGCGATAATGCCATTAAGTATAACCGAAATGATGGAAGTGTAAGCATTTTTCTGACTCAGACTGCACATGAGATACAGATTGTAGTCAAGGATACAGGTGTGGGAATTCCAAAGGAAGATCAGGATAGAGTTTTTGAGAGATTTTACAGAGTGGATAAAAGTCATTCCAAAGAGATTGGAGGTACCGGACTGGGACTTTCTATTGTGAAGCATGCGGTCAGCACTTTGAATGGAAGTATTGTGCTGAGAAGTGAAGAAGGAAGTGGAACGGAAATTACTATGAAATTTCTGAAAGTGCATAAGGAATAAAATAGAATAGATACAGAGGGGATGTCAGTTTGACAGCCCCTCTAAATTATACCGTAGAAAGAACCTTTTTATTTTTTTCGATATTCATTGGGGGTGCAGCCGACCACATCTTTAAACAGTTTGGAAAAGTAGGAATAATTTCCATAGCCGACTTTCAAAGCAACTGTTCCAACCGGGATGTCAGGGTTGAGCAGAAGCTCTTTTGCTTTTTCTAACCGATAGGTGGTGATGTAATTGATGATAGAGGTCTGCGTTTGTTTTTTGAAAAGTCGTGCCAGATAATCTGGATTGAGATAAACCATATCAGCCAGCATGGTACGTGAGATATCTTCGGAGTAGTGCTGATGGATATAGTTGAGTACAATATCAACGACGGAGTCTTTTTCGTTGATGAAGCTATTGTATTCTACGGCGCGTTGTATCAGATAGCGCAGATAATTAAACATATATGGTACAGCGTCCAGAGATTTTGTGATCAGTTCGTCTCTTTCTTCTGAAGAAAATAGAGTGTGTGCTTCGATTCCGTTTTTATGTAGATAGGAAAAAACAATTTGTTCGATATCAAGTCTCAGATGCAGAAGAAAATTTTTGGTGATACCACTGGCCTGAATGTATTTGGACAGGTAATTTTCGATATTCTGTAAAGCTGCGTCTGCCTGTTTTTGTTCCAGAAAAGTATTGATTACTTCCAGTGATGGAGGGATGTAGGAAGTTGTGCTGGGAACAAAATCTTGCAGAAAAAGTGGTTTATTTACGGAGTTAAGGTTGGATTCTCTCATTTCACGTAGTCTGGTAAGAGTTTCAGGCAGTTCTGTCAGGGAAACCTCTGGTGCAATGCCGCATGCAATTTCACAGTGCAGAAAACTCTGAAGATTTTTGAACAGTGTCAGTAGATTTTCTGTAAATGGCTGACGGATTTGTTCCAGTTGCAATCCAGAAAGTATGACAACGTATTCAAAGGTGTTCAGTATCACTATAGACTCATAGAGAATGCAGGATTTCTGAAAGGTTTCGGCTGTAATATTCTGGAAAGAAAAATCTACCATGGAAGACTCCATGGGCATTATCTGGCCGGAGAGTGGATAAAGCCGGAACAAAACAGGAATGAAGAGGTCATCTGCTGTATAGGAAAGATCTTTTTTTCTTAATTCTGTTTCAAGAAGAGAAGGTTCACGAAACAGAGTGGTGGCAAAAAGTTCTTTCCAGAATAAATCTACAATATAGCGGTAATTATCTTTCCATTTCTGACTGTCTGCTTTTGTCTGGGTGAGCGCAGCATTCTTTCTGACTTTAGAAACTGCTTTTTCCAGAATATGGAATAAAGTATCAAAGTCTATAGGTTTTAGCTGGTAATCGAGGGAGGACAGTTCGATAGCTTTTTTTGCGTAATCAAAATCCGCATAGCTGGTCAGGAAAATAAATTGTATTTCTTTTCCTGATTCCCGGACCCAGGAAAGAAGATCAAGACCAGAACCGCCGGGCATTTCGATATCGCAAACACAGATATCGATGGAGTTTTTTTCTATGATTTTCTGAGCTTGACGGATATTGAAAGCAGTGAGTACTTCTGTGATTGTTAGTTGCTCCCAGTTTATTTTTTTCTCAAGGGCCGCTACAACAAAGCGGTCATCATCAACTAATAATGCGTTCATAAAACTTTCCTTTCATAAATTAGGCAGAGAATTGGATCAGATTGCAGGGAGAAGGATGGTTACGCAGGCACCCCCAGACGGGAGGTTTGAGAAAGTAATGACCGCTTCTCCCTGACCGTACAGCAGATTCAGACGTTGGATGGCATTGGTAATTCCAATACGGTGACCATTTTGAGGTTCCAGAGGAATAGCAGAATTTAGGGATTGCAGGATGTCTTCCGAGAATCCGCATCCAGTGTCCATGACCTGAATCTGAATATTTTCATGTGAATTTCCGCCGGCAGTCATCCAGGCGATGTCTGTGCGTATGATTATGGGGTCATCAAAAGTATTGGAGTGTTTGATGGCGTTTTCTATAAAGGTCTGGATCAGAATTGGTGGGATTCGTATGTTTTCTGTACCTTCTTCTGCGTGAATTTCATAGGAGAACGTATCTCCGTAACGCATCTTTTGGATTTCCATATAATTTTTTATATGTTCCAGTTCATTTTTTACAGGAACAAGATCCTGGGTGTTCTGGAAAATATATCGAAAATAGTTGGAAGTAATCATAGACATTTTCATGATCTCTTCGTAAAGCTGCGTCTGTGCCATACTGTAAATGGTATTCAGACAGTTCAGAAAAAAGTGAGGACGGATCTGTAGCTGAAGATAATTCATCATTGTTTTTTGTTTTTCCAGTTCTTTTTCGTAAATGTCAATTTTCAGTTTTTTGATCTGGCGCATCAGATTTTTGAACTGGGAGTTCGCCTGCTCAAGTTCGAGAAGATTGGTGTCTTTTAAACTGATGGTTTCTGCAGAATCATCCAGATGTGCCAGATTTTCTAAAAAGAGCTTGATCGGAGTCAGAACGTGTTTCTTCATATAGAAAATGGAAGTAAACAGGATAACTGCGACCAGAAGGACTGCCAGTACAAGAATAAACTGAAGCAGGATTATTTTTTCATAAGCCCTGAATTTGCTGAGAATAATCTGAGGATAAAAAGCACCCATAATCAGAGCACCGCTGATAATCAGATTATTTCCCTTATTATAAGTCTCGTAAGAATCGGAATTGCTTTTTCTTGAAAATTCAATATGGTGTTGCTTCAGCAGTTCTTTATTAGTAAGTACGGTTCCGTTTTGCGAGGTAAGAGAAATGAAACCGTCTTTTTCTTTAATTATGTTTTTTAGTGGCTGAATGATATTGTCAGCAGGAATAAAACAGCAGGCGTAGTGGGAGCCTGTATGAAAGGATTTGTAAAAATATACGTTCTTTCCGAGCATTAGTACTTCCCAGGCATCCGTGTAGAAACTTGTTTTGGGCGCAGTTATTTTTTGGATCAGATGCTTGTTCAGCAGTACGAGCTGATTCTGAGTAAGTGTCTGAAAAATTTCTGTAGGACGATACATCCGTTCATTCTCTGAATTATATAGAAAAATCTGATATCCTTTTTCAAAAGATTCCAGAAAAATATCAATATTATTATGAACTCGTTCTGCGGATGAAATGAATTCCAGTTTGTCCTGTGTTTCCAACAGAGTATCTGCATCGTCATTTTCAGTCAGGAGCCGGATTAAATAGCGATTGATGGAAATATGTACGGTGTCGATTTGCGAAGCATAAAGGGATGTTGTATCTTGCAGGGACTGAATACTTTGGGAACGCATGGAAAAAATGACAAAACAGCTGATCATGATATCCAGGATTACAACCGGAACCAGCAGAAAAAACAAAAATTTTATGACATGATCAATGGAGTATCCGGCAACACGATGTCTGGAATACATATAAATACCTCCTGAAATATTATAAAATCATTATGATGAAAACAATTATAACAAAAATCCGATAAAAAGATAATAATATTCCGACCTTTTGATACAACAAAAGAGACAAGCTATGAAAAAAGAAATCGGATTTCGGAAAGTGTGAGGTCGTTATTTTACTATTAAAATACTGGAAAATCTGTATAATGAGAAACATCAGACAGAGAGATGTATACATCAAAAAAAATTAAAAAGGAAAAGAATTGAGGTAAAAGGATGAATAAGAAAGTGATTGCAGCGGGAATGGCTATGGTACTGGCTTCTATGGGGCTGACTGCCTGTGGCGATTCCGGTTCAAAAGAGGCTAAAGATTCTTCTGATGAGACTTATACAGTTACAATGGCTTATATTGGAGATAAGGAGGAAGATACAGATCGCATCGAGAAGAAAATCAATGAGATTATGAAGAAAGATATCAATATGGAACTCGATATCGAACCGATCAGCTGGGGTGCCTATGCGGAAACAATGAAGCTGATTCTATCCGGTGGAGAAAAGATGGACATTGTACCAATCCTGGTGGAACAGGTTAATTCCATGGTGAATGCGAAGCAGGTTATTGACATGTCTGAATATATCGACAAATATGGCAATAATATTAAAGAACTGCTTGGTGATACTGCGAAAGCAGCAAATATCGGAAATTATGTATACGGTGTGACAACAGGACGCGAATGGTTCTGCCAGTCATCTGTTATTATGCGAAAAGATATTCTGGATGAGTGTGGAATTGATGTATCTTCTATCACAGATTATAAAGATTTGACTGACGTTTATGCAACTGTGAAAGAAAAATATCCAGATATGGTCATGATGGCAAGCAATAACAGTGCAACACCGGATACCAAATATGAAATGAATGATACACTTACTGATGGATTTGGTGTATTGATGGATCATGGTCAGGATACGACAGTTGTAGATTATTATGAGACAGATGAATATAAAGAGTTTGTAGAAACAATGTATGACTGGCAGCAAAAAGGTTATTTGTCCAAAGATGCTGCAACCACAACAGAGAGTGCGGAGAATCAGGTAAAAGCAGGTGCCGCTTTTTCTTACCTTGCACCAAACAAACCAGGATATGATACCCGTGCCGCTTTACTTTGCGGAACAGAGATGGAGATTGCTCCGATTTCCGAACCATGGGCTGGTACTGCACAAATTTCTTACCTGACTTATGGCATCAGTTCAAGTTCTGCTGATAAAGATAAAACAATGCAGTGTCTGGATTATTTATATGGAAATGCAGATATTCTGAACCTGTTGAACTGGGGGGAAGAAGGTGTTGATTACGAAGTTGTAGATGCTGAAAATAATATCATTAACTATCCGGATGGAAAAGATGACAGCAACACGTATCATCTGGCAGAAGGATGGCAGTTATTTGACCAGTTTAAAATGCATATCTGGGAGGGTGATTCACCAGATATCTGGGATGAAACAAAGGCACTGAATGAGAGTGCAATCAAATCAAAAGCATTCGGATTTACCTATGATTCTACAAGTGTTGCAAACGAACTGGCTGCACTGAGTAATGTAAAAGCAAAATATGCAGCTGCTCTTGGTTCTGGTACAGTAGATCCTGAAGAAACACTTCCGAAATTTATTGAGGAACTGAAGAAAGCAGGAATTGAGAAAGTGATCAGCACCAAACAGGAACAGCTGGACAAGTGGCTGGAAGAGAATAAATAACACAGACAGGGGATGCCGCTATGCATCCCCTGTTATATTCCAGATAATTGAAAGGAAAAATTTATGAAAAAAGCAAAATTTAAAAGATGGGTACCGCTTTATCTGATGATGGCACCGGGGCTGATTTATCTTTTTATCAATAATTATATGCCGATGGCAGGACTTGTGGTTGCTTTCAAAAATTACAACGTGGTAGATGGAATCTTTGGCAGCCCATGGGCCGGTCTCAGCAATTTTACTTATCTGTTTAATGATGCGTGGACGATTACAAGAAATACGTTGCTTTATAATATTGTATTTATTATCATCAACCTGATTCTGGGAATTGCATTTGCCATCTTTATCTGTGATATTCGGAGCAAGGCATGCAAAACAATTTATCAAAGTGCAATTTTACTGCCGTTTCTTATGTCTATTGTAATTGTAAGTTATATCACTTTTGCCTTTTTCAGTGGGGATAATGGAATGCTGAATAAGACAATTCTTCCGTTTTTCGGGAAAGAAGCAATTAATTGGTATTCAGAATCCAAATATTGGCCTGTGATCCTGGTTATCGTAAATACATGGAAAGGTGTAGGATATGGATGCCTGATTTATATTTCCAGTATTTCCGGAATTGATCCTTCTTTTTATGAGGCTGCAGAACTGGATGGAGCTTCAAAGTGGAAACAGATCCGATACATTACACTTCCATCGATCATGCCGTCTGTAATCACTTTGACACTGTTAAACATTGGAAGAATTTTCTATTCTGATTTTGGATTATTCTATCAGGTTACACAAAATTCCGGTCAGCTTTATGATACCACCAATGTAATCGATACTTATGTATACAGGGCACTGCTTCAGTCCGGAAATATCGGAATGGCTTCAGCGGCAGGCTTTTATCAGTCCATTGTCGGATTTGCCTGTGTACTGCTGGCAAATGTGGTTGTGCGCAAATTAAGCCCTGAAAATGCAATGTTCTAGGAGGTAAAAAATGGTTAGAAGCAAAAGTGCAAAAAGATTTGAACGATTGGCACATACGGTCATGATACTGGTTACAATCTGTATTGTATTGCCGTTTATCTTGTTATTTATGTCATCTATTACCTCTGAAAGTGCTCTGGTTAGAGATGGATATTCCTTTTTTCCAAAAGAGTTCAGTATTCATGCCTATAAGTTTATCTGGGATAATGCTGCAAATGTATTCAGGGCATATGGAATTACAATACTGGTCACTGTAATAGGAACCAGTATTAATGTGGCAATGTCTGCATTGTTGGCGTATCCGCTTTCCCTGAAAAATCTTCCAGGAAAAAGAATCCTGAATTTCTACATATTTTTTACCATGTTATTTAATGGTGGACTGGTTCCTACATATCTCATGTATACAGGAATTTTCCATATCAATAACACACTGCTTGCATATATTGTGCCGGGACTTCTGATGAGTGCTATGAATGTTATGCTGATTCGTACATTCTTTGCAACCAGTATTCCGGATGCACTTTTTGAAGCAGCTCAGATTGACGGTGCAAGTCAATTCCAGATTTTTTTCAAAATTGTATTGCCACTGGGTAAACCCATTCTTATTGCCATGGGTCTGCTTTCCGGATTAGGATACTGGAATGACTGGACAAATGGTCTGTACTATATTAGAGATACGAAGTTATATGGCATTCAGAACCTTCTGAATAAGATGATTTCAGATTTGACAGCACTGACACAGAATGCTTCTGGTGCGTCAACTGTTGCAATTGCAGATATTCCATCTGCATCTGTCAGAATGGCAATAGCGTTTGTTGCAATGCTACCGATTTTATGCCTGTATCCGTTTTTACAGAGATATTTTACCAAAGGTATCGCGCTTGGTGCCGTAAAAGGCTGAAGATGTTTTGAAGGAAAGGTGGATTATTTTCCTGTAAATATTTAGTGTTTTCAGCAAAGATTTTTTCTGATAAGATGGGGAATAGAAAGTATTGGGGAAAAACGGTCGGAACGATCATTGCATCGCTTGAGAGATGTTGTTCTCAGAAAGAAAGGATAAAACATGAACGATTATAAATTGGATTTAGAGAAATATGCAACACTGGCGAGACAGGCAGCCGCAGAGGGATGTGTACTTCTGGAGAATGAGAAGCAGGCACTTCCTTTGAGAGAGGGAGAGAGTGTGGCTGTTTTTGGCCGCATGGCATTTCATTATTATAAAAGCGGACTTGGTTCCGGCGGTCTGGTGAATACGAGATATGTAGTGGGAATTCTGGATGCGCTGAAGGAGTGTAAAGAGATTCAACTGGATGAGAAACTGCTGGGTATTTATGCAAACTGGATTAAAGAGAATCCTTATGATGAAGGTCAGGGATGGGGTCGTGTTCCGTGGTCTCAGAAAGAGATGGAAGTTACAGAGGAAATGCTGGACTGCGCACGTAGCAACGATGTTTCGCTTGTTATTATAGGAAGAACTGCAGGTGAAGATCAGGATAATAATACGAATCTGGGAAGCTATTGTCTGACGGAGACGGAGGAGGATTTGATCTGCCGGGTCTGTGAGGTGAGTAAGTGCACAGTTGTGGTGCTGAATGTTGGAAATATTATTGATATGAGTTGGGTGGAGAAATATCATCCTCAGGCTGTGCTGTATGCATGGCAGGGTGGTCAGGAAGGTGGCAATGGTGTGGCTGATGTGCTGACCGGTAAAGTGTGTGCATGTGGGAAGCTGACAGATACCATTGCTGAGAGGATTGAGTATTATCCGTCTACGGAGAATTTTGGTGATCCATATAAGAATTATTATAAGGAAGATATTTATGTGGGTTATCGTTATTTTGAGACATTTGCGAAGGATAAGGTGCTGTATCCGTTTGGATATGGTTTGTCCTATACGAATTTTGAGACAAAGGCGGAGATTTTTAAGAATACTGAGGATGAACTCACAGTGGCTGCGACGGTTACCAATATCGGTGATGTGAGGGGCAAAGAGATTGTACAGGTTTATGTAAAAGCACCGCAGGGTAAACTTGGAAATCCGGCAAGAAAGCTGATCGGATTTGCAAAAACCCGGGAACTGGCACCGGGTGAAAAAGAAGAACTTGTTATCATCATTCCCAAATATGATATGGCCTCTTATGATGACAGTGGAGTGACAGGACACAAATCCTGTTATGTTCTGGAAGAGGGAACTTATGAAATTTTTGCAGGCAGTGATGTAAGAAGTGCGAAATCAGCAGGAATTTACGAAGAAGAATTACGTGTAATAGAACAGTTACAGGAGGCATATGCACCGATTGAGAAATTCCGGAGAATGAAAGCCGTTCTGAGAGCGGATGGAACTTATCAGGCAGTAACAGAAGAGGTTCCTGTCCGCACAGCAGATCCACATAAACGCAGAGAGGAAAGAATGCCGAAGACTCTGGAGTATACGGGAGATAAAGGCTATAAGCTGGCAGATGTACTGGATAAAAAAGTTTCTATGGATGAGTTTGTGGCACAGATCAGTGAGGCGGATCTGATTGCCATGTTCCGCGGTGAAGGAATGTGCAGTCCAAAGGTCACTGCTGGAACTGCAGCTGCATTTGGCGGTGTGACAGAGTCTTTGAAGGCTCTTGGAATCCCGGTGGGATGCTGCGCGGATGGGCCGTCAGGGATTCGTATGGATTGCGGTACGAAAGCGTTTTCTCTGCCAAATGGAACTTTGCTGGGCTGTACTTTTAATACGGAGCTTGTGGGTGAGCTGTATGAAATGACAGGGAGGGAACTTCGACTGAATAAGATTGATTCCCTGCTGGGACCAGGTATGAATATTCACAGGAATCCACTGAATGGTCGAAATTTTGAATATATTTCTGAGGATCCGCTTCTCACAGGAAGAATTTGTGCGGCTCAGGTGAAGGCAATGGCTAAATCCGGAATTGGAAGTACGATTAAGCATTTCTGTGGAAATAATCAGGAAGTGGGACGAAGTACTTCTGATTCTGTTATGTCTGAGAGATGTCTGAGAGAGATCTATCTGAAGGGATTTGAGATTGCAGTAAAGGAGGGTGGTGCACGTTCTGTAATGACTACTTATGGAAGTGTAAATGGGCTCTGGACTGCAGGTAGCTATGATCTGTGTACAACTATTCTGAGAAAAGAGTGGGGATTTCAGGGTATTGTCATGACTGACTGGTGGGCGAAGTCCAATTATGAGGGTCATCAGGCAGAGGTAACTGCGAAAGCTCCTATGGTAGCTGCCCAGAATGATATTTATATGGTAGTGAGTGATGCGAAGTCCAATCCGGAGAATGACGATGTGGAGGAAATGCTTCATGCAGGAAAAATTACTGTGGGAGAATTGCAGAGGAATGCAGCCAATATCCTGGGATTTCTGTTAAAAAGTCCTTCTGTTTTATTGTTGACAGACAGAATATGTAAAGAAGAGCTGGAGGCTATAAATACAAAGGAAGAGGACGATGTGGATGCCGGAAGTCTGGTAAGTATTGAAAGTGATTCGGTGACACAGAAAATTGTAATTGACGGTGCATTATTACATCCTGCAAAGGGAAAGGCAGATGTGATTGCTGTGACTAACGAGTTCATGGGTGATTTCACAATGAAGTTTACTTTGAAATCTGATCTTGGTGAGCTGGCTCAGCTTCCGGTTTCTGTATTTTTGGATAATATTCATAAGATGACTGTTTCAGTACAGGGAACCAATGGAAAATGGGTAGAAGAAAGCCGCATCCTGAATATGGGATTTGGTCATAATCACTATATCAAATTTTATTATGGTGCGGATAATCTTGAAATTAAAGAAATTGTGCTGATTCCGAATAGGTAAGACCAATTTTAGAAACGCTTGCAAAACTATATCCTTTATGGCATAATTATGAAAATACTCAGAACCTGCGAAAGATGAGTGATAATTGCTTTATAAAAGTGGTTATCTGTGGACTTTTTTAATGCGGAGCGGGCTGTTCAGAGGAAAAGTGTTACTGATGATTAGAACAGTGTTAAGAGTGATGAGGAAAAGATAATATGTCAGGTTTTACAAAGGAAATTATTGCAAAGACTTTTACAGAATTGCTGGATGAAAAGCCCATGTCTAAGATTACGGTGAAGGATATCGTGGAACGATGTGGTGTAAACAGAAATACTTTTTATTATCATTTTAAGGATATTCCGGATGTAGTGGAGTTTATTTTGAAAAAGAAGTGGGATGAGATTCTGGAACACCCACAGGACAGAGCCTCTATTCTGGAATGTATGGAAGAAATGGCAGATCTGGTGAGAAATAACAGAAAGGTTATGCTTAATGTTTACAGATCAGTGAAAAAAGATACGTTCCTTTTTTATATGAATGAGATTTCCAACTATATTATTATGGAATATTTTCGGAAAAATGCAGATCAGTTTGATCTTGATGAGGGAGAAATCCGGATTCTGATTCAATATTATAAGTGTCTGTTTATGGGATTTCTGATGGAGTGGCTGGATAATAATCTGAAATCTGATTTTGGAGAAGAAATGCGTCAGGCTTCCCGGCTTTTTGAAAAGCACCCGGAGCTACATGCGGTATTGAACAGATCAGAATAGAGTGAAAATACCTGTTGTTCCTGATATTTATTATAGCAATTCTCTTAAATGTATTATCTGAGAGAAGCGTTATAGGTAATTCCTTTAATTTTCATA
>OGRH01001533.1_pt1 | contig 14359 bp, 17 predicted proteins | sample 1553461 | NCBI WGS metagenome assembly OGRH01 (sample SAMEA2580092, study PRJEB22360) | human gut metagenome | biome: human gut; feature: human-associated habitat; material: faeces | place: Denmark | collected 2008/2010
GAAGTGATGCTCACATAAAAGAAAGCATATGCGGATTTGACAGGGCATATCAGGTTATTAAAGATACAGAATTCCCGGAAAAACTGATAGTGAACAGCGATTATAAGCTGTATGAATCGTATATTGGGAAGAGGAAATTATAGGCGGTTAAAAAGTTATGGTAAAAAATATCGTAAAAGGAAAGCATATATTTGCAAGAAAGGAAAAACCTGCAACGGAAACTGACAAGCAGGTTGTGACAGATTTGATTGATACACTGCGTGCCAACAGAGAAATCTGTGTTGGAATGGCTGCCAACATGATAGGTGTAAACAAATCAATAATAGTTGTTGCGGCGGGACCGTTTCAGTTTGCAATGATCAATCCGAAGATCACAAAGAAATCAGGCGTATTTGAGACAGCGGAAGGATGTTTATCTTTGGATGGAGTGAGACCTTGTAAGAGATATAAGGAGATAGAAGTAGATTATCTGGATCAGGATTTTAAAAAACAGCATGGAAAATATTCTGGATGGACAGCACAGATCATACAGCATGAAATTGATCATTGCAAGGGGATTGTGATATGATGGAATTACAAACAATGAATAAAATACCAATTTATACGATCGTACAAATAGAAGCAGAAGATGCAGAAATTCCAATGTTAACTTTTTATGTAAAAGAAGATGCCGTGGATGAACCAGAAGAGATTTCAATGGAAGAATTAACAGCTTATGACAGGAATCTAGGGATTGGAGATCAGGTAATAATCGGTCCAGATGAAACTTTGTTTCCACTAGATATGGCAGAGAATCTTGGAATGTTTGACGAAATCGATCCGTTAAGCCAGATATCAGAAACAGACCCCAGACAATGGCAGATGGAATGGATGGATAATTATATGGACGCGTTAGAAGAACTGGAGGATTCCAATGAACAACAAAACCATAAATTATTATAACAAATACACTAAATCATTCATACAAACAACAAGATCCGTAGACTTTACAAACATACAAAATAAATTTTTATCTTATCTTCCATCGGGCGCATCCATCTTAGATTTTGGGTGCGGTTCCGGACGCGATACAAAATATTTTCTAAAGCGAAACTATAATGTATCGGCGATTGACGGATCCGAAGAGATTTGTAAGGAAGCCTCAAAATATACAGGAATCAAAGTAAAACAAATGTTATTTGAAGAATTAAATGGTCAGAATATTTATGATGGAATCTGGGCATGTGCATCAATCCTTCATTTATCAAAAAATGATCTTTTTCTTGTATTTCATAAGATGAACAAAGCATTAAAAGAAAATGGAATTATTTATACATCATTTAAGTATGGTGAATTCGAAGGGGAGAGAAATGGGCGTTATTTTACGGATTTTACAGAAGATTCATTGAAAGAATTTATCTTGCAAATCCCTCAATCACAGATCAAAGAAATATGGACAACAGGTGATGTCAGAGAAGGACGAGGTGATGAACGATGGTTGAATATCCTGATTTGCAAGGGAAAAACATCCTAGAAATTGAGCCAAAATATTATAACGATTTAAATATCGATGGATTTTCTAAAATGATGAAAAGTCCATCCTATTGCTATAAATTTTATTGGCTGGAAGCGATCATACAGTTAATCTCTGAGGGAAAAACAGAATCGACATTTGATGAGATCATAGATGAGATGATCACAAATGCATGGTATTCTGTAAGAGAGTTCCATATTCACTTAAGTGGAATGCCACTGGACGGGCAGATCAAGGATGGATTGGAGAGAGCAGTCCTTTTGCTAACAGAGCTTAGTGAATTATCAGCGAATGCTTCGAAAGTAGAGATTAAAAATGCGATCAAGCAGTATAACAAGGAATTAAAAACGACGAAAGAACAGCTGACTCATATGGTTCCATACCGAGCATTAGCAGGCTTTTTTACGAGGAGTAATGAAAAAGTAAATTGGAATAGTGCAAATCGCATGACAGCGTATATTCAGAAATTTAATAAAGAAGTCTTAACTCTTCCATACATATTAGGAACAAGCAGCAAGTTAAAAAAAGAAGTATACTTCCAACAAGACTGGATCAAGATGATTCAGGATCATACAGTCAATATTCTAGGCTGGATTCAATACGAGAAGGTAAAATGGCTGCAGAACAATAATCCAGAAGTACCTGGTCTGGTATATAAATTGACCCCAACAGAAGAAAAGGTGCGAAAGCTTAAAAAAGTAAGAGATCTCTGGCAAGATATCATGGAAGTTCAAGAAATCAGAGACGTCTTTACTGGACAACCTGTGAAGAAGAAAAAATACGATATTGATCATTTTATTCCATGGTCATTTGTTATGAACGATGAACTCTGGAATCTGATGCCGATGGATGCATCACTAAATTCATCCAAGAGTAATCGATTACCAAAATGGAATCCGTTTTTTCAGAATTTTGCACAAAATCAATATCTGATGTATCAAATGATTTATGATGATATGGGAATCTATAAAAGATTTAAAGGCTGTTATAAGGATAATCTTCATTCTATCTGGGCAGGACAGGAATTATATCGAAAAGGAAATTCAAAAGAAATGTTTTATAATATACTGGAAAAGAATATGATACCCGTATATGATTCCGCACGTCGACAGGGGTATGAAATATGGGATTATTCATAAGAATTTTAAAAGGGCAGAAGAATATGTGTTTAGAAAAGCAAAGAAAATATCCAAAGAATATATGTAGTAGATTAATGCTAGCTATTTTGTTACTCGCAAGTGCCATAACACTTACAGCATGTAGATCATCAAATATAAAAGAAACAACAAAACAAACAGATCATAAGACAAAAAAGTGGGAACCATTGGTGATAACAAAGCGAGAAAAAGCTCAGGCACAAAAAGAAGTTAAGCAAATTTCAGACATTTGTCAAAACATAAAAATCAATGAGAATAAAGTTACAAAAAAAGACTTACAAACACTATATGATACATTAACATCCAAAGGTTATCCAGTTGCCCAGATTGGGGAAGAAAAACATAGTACAAAAAATGCACCAGTAAAATTTAAACCATCCAAGACAAGTCATGGTGAGAAATTGAAAACATTTTATGAAAAAACAAAAGCTGGAAAACCAACAACGATAACATTGTTACAGCAAAATAGTTCCGGAGGATTTGCAAATATCCGATTACAAAACAACAATGGAAAGACAGAAGGAATTTTGACAACGATCTATAAAGAAGATGGTAAATTTTCTATAAGTGAAATGGTAAAGTATCAAGTGAAAAAACTGGAATTGAATGAAAAAAATATTATGACTTTGGAATTTTATTTATCCGATCAAGCAGAATTACAGACGGATGGTACGATGGAATTTCAATGTAATTGAATGTTAAATTTTCGCCATTCGTTGCATAGAAATGCATCAAACAGCAGATAATACCATCATAAAAATTTCCAAAGTAGAAAGGAACTTATATCATGGTATTAAAAGAAACAGAAAGAACAGCAATTGAAAACCTAAGAACACAGGAGAAAAGCTGCGTAGAAAAGTATCAAAAATATGCACAGCAGGCGATCGATCCAGAACTTAAAAATCTTTTTGAACAGTTACACAAAAAAGAGCAGACACATTACGATTCACTCACACAGGTCTTAGATGGAACAGTACCGTCAAGTGACTGCAATGACAGTGATGGAAGAGACTATGAACCAAGAGCAATCTATACAGCAGCGAGCCAGTCCGAAGATAAGATGCATGATGCATTTCTTGCAACTGATGCAATTGGCACAGAGAAATTGGTTTCCGGAGAGTATAATACAAATGTATTTATGTTTGGGGATAGTGATCTTAGAAAGTTGATGGCAGACATTCAGGTAGAAGAACAGAATCATGCCGAAATGCTGTATAAATATAAGACGGCAAACGGAATGCAGTAATGCAATAGATATATGATAATTTTAAAGGACTCAGGAGCCGTGGACTTCTGAGTCTTTTGTTATCATTACAAAAACATCAATAATGTATGGATTGGATAAGATATGAAAATATGATAGAATTAATACAAATAAAGTACTATACAAGAGAGGACATATAAAAAGATAATGAAGACAGAGCATCATACATTAACAAAGACTTGGGTTGTAGCAGCGCTGGCAAGTTTATGCTGTATTCTATGGGGAAGTGCTATTCCGATGATCAAGACAGGATATCGACTGTTACAAGTAGATACGACAAACACAGCCAGTCAGATCGTATTTGCAGGAATAAGATTTGCGTTAGCAGGACTTTTCGTCTTGATTTTTGCTTCTATACGGGAAAAGAAAGTGACACTGCCCGATGGAAAGATTCTAAAATATGCAGTTCCTGTCTGCCTTGCTCAGACTGTTGGACAGTATTTTTTCTTTTATATCGGCGTGGCACATACATCTGGAGTGAAAGGTGGAATCATTACAGGTTTAGGAAATTTTATCGCAATCCTAATGTCATGTTTGATCGTACGAAATGAAAAACTAACGGGAAGAAAATTAACAGGATGCATCTTAGGATTTGCAGGAGTTGTCGTGATCAATCTTCTTGGGAATTCTTTGGATTTCGGCTTTACGATGATGGGAGAAGGATTCGTTTTGATTTCACAGTTAGCCTATGCAACATCCACGATATTGATCAATTACTATTCAAAAAAAGTATCACCAGTTATATTAAGTGGAACTCAGTTTTTTATTGGTGGAATTGTATTATTTTTAATCGGAAACGCAATGGGTGGACATTTAGATCATGTAACAGTTGGTGGAATTACGGTCGTGTTGTATCTTGCATTGGTATCTGCAGTTGCCTATACACTTTGGTCTGTATTACTTGCATATAATGATGTGTCAAAGGTAGCAATCTTTGGATTTGTAAATCCATTATGCAGTGTAATCTTGTCGGCATTGGTATTGGGAGAAGTCAAACAGGCATTTAATATTGGAAGTCTGATTGCACTCGCATTTGTATGTGTTGGAATTTATATTGTAAATGCAAAGAAAAATAACAAATCAAATGTTGAGTAAGGAGGAAAACATTATGAGATATGAAATTTTAGGTGAAACACTTCCAGTAGTTATCTGTTATCTGGAATCTGGAGAAAAAATGGTTACAGAAGGTGGAGGAATGTCTTGGATGTCTCCAAATATGAAAATGGAAACAACTTCGAATGGAGGAATAGGAAAGATCTTTGGAAGAGCGTTTTCAGGAGAAAAGATGTTCCAGAATGTTTATACCGCACAAGGCGGAGAAGGGATGATCGCCTTTGCTTCATGTTTCCCGGGATCCATCAAGGCATTTGAAATTGCACCTGGACAGGAAATGATATTACAAAAAAGTGCTTATCTTGCCGGGGAGAATGGAGTTGAGTTATCTGCATTCTTTAATAAAAAGATCGGAGCTGGATTATTTGGCGGAGAAGGTTTTATTATGCAGAAAGCATCTGGCCATGGTATCATGTTTGCAGAATTTGATGGTCATGTTGTGGAATATGAATTAGAGGCTGGAGAGCAGATTGTTGTAGACACTGGACATTTGGCCGCGATGACAGCAAGTTGTACGATGGAGATCAAAAGTGTTCCGGGTGTAAAGAATATGTTGTTTGGTGGAGAAGGAGTGTTTAACACAATACTTACAGGTCCTGGGAAAGTATGGCTGCAAACAATGCCGATCAGTAATGTAGCTGGAGTATTAAGCCCATATTTTCCAAGCTCTAGTAAATAGAGAAAAATATGAATAGGCTAAGGAATGGGGAGTGATCAATATGGCCTTTTTTGATTATGATCGAAATGGGAAAAAAGATTGGAAAGACAATGCCAGAGAATATTATCTTTATAACAAATTGAAAGAAGATGATGCATCGAAGCATAACCGAGAAAAGGAAGAATCATCCGATGATGGGAAATCAAATGTTGGGTGTGGTTCTGTACTATTGTGTTTTTTATTTATGTTTTGTATGATGTGGTTCGCTACGATGGTTAATTCATTATGCAAATAGAGGAGTATAGAATAATGACAAAGACAAAGGCTTATATTGCGATCGACCTCAAATCATTCTATGCTTCTGTGGAATGTAAGGAGCGAAATCGCGATCCTTTAACGACAAATCTTGTGGTTGCAGATCAAAGCCGGACGGAGAAGACGATCTGCCTTGCGGTATCTCCATCGCTGAAAAGCTATGGAATACCAGGCAGACCACGTTTGTTTGAAGTCGTGCAAAAGATTAAAGAAGTCAATAATACCCGCAGGTGGAAAGCTTTAAACAGAACATTTACAGGTTCGTCGGATGACAGCACAGAATTAAATGCGGATCCGGCATTGAAGGTTGAGTATATTGTTGCACCACCACGTATGGAATACTATTTGGAATATAGTTCCAAGATTTATAATATCTATCTGAAGTATATTGCTCCAGAAGATATTTTTCCGTACTCAATTGATGAAGTATTTATAGATGCAACAGATTATCTGAATACTTATCAGATGACTGCAAGGGAACTTGCCATGACTATGATACGAGACGTTTTAAAAACAACGGGAATTACAGCAACCGCCGGAATCGGAACGAATATGTATCTGTGCAAGATTGCGATGGATATCGTAGCAAAGCATATTAAACCGGATAAGGATGGCGTAAGGATCGCCGAATTAGACGAAATGTCTTACCGTAGGAAGCTATGGAATCACAGACCGCTTACGGATTTCTGGAGAGTAGGCAAAGGCTATGCGAAGAAGTTGGAAGAACACGGTCTTTTCTCAATGGGAGATGTTGCAAGATGTTCCATCGGAAAGCCAAATGAATTCCATAATGAAGAACTGCTTTATAAGATGTTTGGGATCAATGCGGAACTGCTGATCGATCATGCCTGGGGCTATGAGCCTTGTACTATGGAGCAAGTCAAAGCATACAAACCGGAAACCAACAGTGTATGCTCCGGGCAAGTACTTCACTGCCCCTATGACTTTGATAAGGCAAAGTTAGTTGTAAAAGAAATGACTGATCTTATGACACTTGATCTGGTAGATAAGAGACTTGTTACTGACCAGATCGTATTGACCGTAGGTTATGATATAGAAAATCTAACGGATCCAGACAGATATAGGAAGTACAAGGGATCTGTTACGATTGATCGGTATGGGAGGAAAGTTCCCAAACATGCTCACGGAACAACAAACCTAAAAAGGCAGACATCATCTACCATGCTGATCACAGATGCAGTGATGGAATTATATGATCGGATCGTGGATAAAAATCTGCTGATCAGAAGAATCAATATCACAGCGAACAAGCTCGTGGATGAAAGTTTTTCAAAGGAAGAAGAAACGTATGAGCAGCTTGATCTTTTTACAGATTATACGGTAAAGGAACAGCAACAAGCCGAAGAAGAGGCTGTTTTAGAGCGTGAGAAACGGATGCAACAGACAATGCTCACAATCAAAAAGAAGTTTGGGAAGAACGCTATCTTGAAAGGAATGAACCTTCAGGAGGGAGCAACAGCAAAAGACCGTAATGAGCAGATCGGCGGACATAAAGCATAGAAAGTAAGTATTCAGTGTCAATGGAGGAATATTATGAAGGATAAGTGCAATCATAAATACGATGATATTATCAATTTGTCGCATCCAACTTCAAAGAAGCACCCTCGTATGTCACTTTATGCCAGGGCAGCACAGTTTTCGCCTTTTGCGGCACTTACCGGACACGAAGCAGCTATTAAAGAAACTGTAAGACAAACAGATGCAAAACAGGTGTTGAGTGAAGAAGTTATAGCAGAATTAAATAAAAAGTTATATCTGATTGCTGAAACGATCGGTACACAACAAATGGTTGAGATCACGTATTTTGTACCAGATGCTAAGAAAGATGGGGGAGCATATATTACCTGTTCTGGTTGTGTAAAGAAAATTGATAAATATAAACATACAGTTGTTATGACTGATCAGACGATCATCCCTATTGAACAGATAAGTGATATAGAGGGAGAAATGTTTGAAGAATAGTAATAGTGCCTGATTCGATCAAAAAATCAGGCACCATTGCTGTTTCATAAAAATCTACATACTCTGATGGAATGTACGACGAATCACTTCTTCCTGCTGTTCGCGGGATAATCGATTAAAGTTCACGGCATATCCAGAAACACGGATCGTAAGTGTTGGATATTTTTCTGGATGTTCCATAGCATCAATCAAAGTTTCTCTATGCATAACATTTACATTCAAATGATGTGCACCTTGAACAAAGTATCCGTCTAAGATTGTTGTAAGGTTTTGTACTCGTTGTTCCTGATCTTTTCCAAGAGCATCTGGTACGATGGAAAAGGTATTGGATACACCATCCTGACATACATCGCGATACGGAATTTTAGCGACAGAGTTTAAGGATGCAAGAGCACCATTTTCATTGCGGATTGGTTTTACAGTTGCATATTTGATCGCTGATAGAGAGTCTGCAGCAATAGACAGACCAGCAATTCCATAAGCTGCGATTCGCTCTAAGTTTGTATCATGAAGAGCAAACTGGCTGGCTTCATATGCGTATTTATCATGCATAAAATGAATGATATTTACTGTATCAACATATAATTCGGCAACATAAGTCATAACTTTCTTATAGTTTTCCCATACTTTGTCAAAATCAAGAACGTCATCATTTTCATATTGGATAGAGTCCGTATCAATAGAAACTTTAGAGCAAAAATGTTTAAAGTTGTCTGGCAGTTTTTCAGACCATAAAACAGTTAAGTTAGGCTCTGGAGCAGTTCCAATATTATATAAAGTATGAAGATAACGGAAAGAGTTCTTAGTAACCAGAGGTTTTCCATTAATACCAACTCCACCGATAGATTCCGTGATCCACGTAGGATCCCCACCAAATAGTTCGTCATATTCAGGAGTTCTTAAATGTCTTGTAAGACGAAGTTTGATGATAAATTGATCGATCAATTCCTGAGCTTCTGTTTCTGTGATCACTCCATTTTTAAGATCTCGTTCAATATAAATATCAAGGAATGTAGAAGTACGTCCAAGGGAAGTTGCAGCCATTTCTTTCATTTTAGAAAGGACACGGATCTGCTCAGAAATTTCTTCACGCAGACGGATGCGGTCTTCTGTCATAGGTCCATCTTCAAAGTCTAAATCTTTTTGTTTTTCTTCGATCAAGTGGTCGATTCCATAAAGAGCAACACGACGGTAGTCTCCAATAATACGTCCACGTCCATAAGCATCAGGAAGTCCTGTTAGAAGTCCAGCAGTTCTTGCAAGACGGGTACGTTTTGGATAGGCATCAAAAACCCCTTCATTGTGTGTTTTTCTGTATTCATTAAAATGGCGGTCGCTCTCTTCATTTAGTTTATAACCATATTGTTCCAGTGACTGGTGCGCCATACGTTTACCGCCATATAGATTGACAATACATTTTAGGGGTGCATCTGTCTGAAGTCTAACGATCACCTCATTTTCTTTATCAATATATCCAGGTGCGAAGTTCGTGATACCAGAAATGATATCTGTCTCAACATCTAAAACGCCTCCTTTTTTCAATTCTTCAGCAAGCAGTTCTTCACATTTATTCCAGACTTTTTTTGCTTTCTGAGATACATCAGCTAAGAAAGAGTCATCTCCTTCATAGAGAGTGTAGTTTTTCTGTATAAAATTTCTTACATTGATTTCTTTTGTCCAGACACCATCGTTGAATCCATTCCATTCGTTTAACATGATTTTTCCTCCGTAAAATAAACATGATCAAAATAGGTTTGTTGTAACATCTCTGTTTTCTTTTTATCCATGGCAGGTACACCTTCTAAAGAATAAGGAATATCCATAACTTTATATTTGTTGGTACCAAGTAAATGATAGGGAAGCAGCTCAACTTTCTTTACATTAGGAATCGTTTGAATATAAGCTTTTAACTGATCCATATGATCTTCGCTGTCAGTAATTCCTGGAACAACGACATGGCGAATCCATATCTTAGTCTGATGTTTTTTTAAAGCATTCAAAAATTCTTCAAAACGATCCATTGATCTTCCTGTCATTTTTTCATAATCCGTTTTATGGATGTGTTTCAGATCAAGAAGAACAAGATCTGTATGATTTAAAATCTCATCATAATCAGAAAGTCCATAACCTGCAGTGTCGATGCAAGTGTGAATGCCTTCATTCTTGCATAGTTTTAAAGTCTCTTTTAAAAAATCAGGTTGTAATAAAGGTTCTCCACCAGAAAAAGTAACACCACCATCTTCTTTAAAATAAGGTTTAAATCGTCGGATCTTTGCAACGAGTTCTTCCGGTGTGTATTCGGTCCCGCCAGATAATTCCCAAGTATCAGGATTATGGCAGAAACACCATCTTAGAGCACATCCTTGTAAAAAGATAACGGTTCGTATCCCTGGTCCATCAACCCCCCCCTTAATTTTGTCGAAAAACTTCACAAATTGTACAAAAAATGATACAATATACTTATCAAAACAACTTAAAGGAGGATATGCCTATGAAGCTAGAGAAATTGCAGTTCGTTGTAGAAGATGGAGTTGGTATCATCACAATGAACTATATGAAGAATCTTAATGCAATTGATGATCAGATGGCAGACGAGTTGATGTACGTAGTAGATACTTGTGAGAATGACCCGAATGTAAAAGTTGTTGTTTTAAAAGGAATGCCAAAGGCATTTTCAGCAGGAGGAGACATTGGATACTTCTATAACCTGATCCAACAAGGTGGAGAAGTGAATATGGATTCTCTGATCAGTAAAGTTGGCAATGTAACCGATGGTCTGAAGCGTATGAGTAAGCTTGTGATCTCAAGTGTAAGTGGAGCGGCAGCAGGTGCAGGAGTAAGTCTTGCATTTTCAGGGGACTTTGTTGTATGCGCAGACAATGCGAAGTTTATTATGGCATTTGTGAATCTTGGACTAGTTCCAGATACCGGTGGAACGTACCTGTTTGTTAAGAGTCTTGGAATTCAGAAAGCAATGGAACTGTGTGTTACAGGAAGACCAATGAAAGCACAGGAAGCAAAAGATGCCGGAATGGTATATGATGTAGTTCCAGCGGAGGAATTAGATGATACCGTTATGAAACTTGCTAAGAAATTTGCTAGTGGACCATTACTTTCTTATAAGAATATCAAGAAACAGATTTATCAGGCAGGGCTTGCTGATTATAAGAAATACCTGGATGAATGTGAGATTCCGACACAGCGTGAATGTGCGGCATCTTCTGATTTTATAGAAGGAGTCAAAGCTTTTATGGAGAAGAGAAAGGCTGAATTCAAAGGAGAATAAAGCCAGGATCAAACCATGAACATAGAAGGGAGGTCACGCCTTTGAAGTCAAAAGTTGTAACAAGAGAGGAAGCGCTCTCAAGAATTCATGATGGACAGACGATCATGTTTGGAGACTGGCATGGAGAATTTGCAGCAGATGAGATCATTGATGGAATGTTAGAAAAAGGAATCAAAGACATTGATGCGATCGCTGTATCTGCTGGAATGGCGGATCAAGGAGTCGGAAAGCTGATCAAAGATCACAGAGTTAAGAGTTTGATCACAACACATATTGGGTTGAACCCGATCGCCAAGGATCAGATGTTTGCAGGAGAACTTGCGATAGAATTTAGTCCGCAAGGAACCTTTGCAGAAAGAATCCGTTGTGGTGGAGCAGGCTTAGGTGGCTGTCTGACACCAACAGGACTTGGTACAGAAGTAGAAGAAGGTAAACAAAAACTAACGATCGATGGCAAAGAATATCTTCTGGAATTACCATTGCGTGCAGATGTTGCTTTAATCAAAGCAACGAAAGCAGATACTGCAGGTAATATTTCATTCCGAATGAATTCCAGAGCAACAAACAGTACGATGGCTATGGCTGCTGATACGGTGATCGTTGAAGTGGAAGAGATCGTGGAAGTGGGTGAACTAGGACCAGAAGAGATCGATGTTCCAGCACCTGTGATTGATATGATCTATGAAAGAACCGGTGAGAAACGACCAATGTGTCCAATGTGGCAGCGAGCCAAAGCAAAAGCGGAAGGAGGTCAGTGATATGGCAGGATTGACAGGAAGAAAGCTGATCGCATCACGATGTGCAAAGTTTTTTAAAGATGGAGATTTTGTAAATCTTGGTATCGGAGTTCCGCTGATGTGTGTAAATTATCTCCCAGAAGGTGTAGATCTGTGGCTGGAAGCAGAGATCGGAACCGTCGGAAGTGGACCAACCCCAAGCTGGGATAAAGTAGATATTGATGTTATTGATGCCGGCGGACAGCCTGCATCTGTGATCAAAGGTGGAAGCGTGTATGATCATGAGATGTCTTTTGCATTTATACGTGGCGGACATATTGATGCAGCAGTTCTTGGTACACTTCAGGTAGACCAAGAAGGCAATATCGCTAACTGGACGATTCCAGGGAAGATGGTGCCAGGAATGGGTGGTGCCATGGATCTGTGTGCCGGAGTGAAGAAGATCATCGTAGCAACAGACCATTGTGAAAAGAGTGGAAAGTCTAAGATATTAAAGAAATGTACACTTCCTTTGACGGGAGTTCATTGTGTAACAGATATCGTAACAGAACGTTGCTATTTTGAAGTTACAAAAGATGGTCTCGTGTTAAGGGAACTTGCAGAAGGATATAGTGTAGAAGATATCCTTGCATGCACAGAAGCTGATGTGATCGTACCGGATGAAATTGGTGTTATGAGCTGATAATAGACGCAGGAAAGCATATAGAAAAACAGCACTGTACAGGAATAAAATTCCCAATGCAGTGCTGTTTTTATTAGTTTATTTAATCTTCTTTTGGTAATGCAATATTTAAAATAATTGCAACAAGTGCCGCAGGTACAATACCAGATCCTCCAAAGATTAACTGAATTCCTTCAGGAAGTCCGGAAAGAACTGTACTGTTTGCACCGATTCCGTATCCAAGTCCAAGTGCTACAGATACGATTGTGATATTTCTCATACCCATTGGTTCTTTTGTGATCAGCTGAATACCACTGATTACGATAGAAGAGAACATCATAACGGCTGCTCCACCTAATACGCTCTGTGGCATGATAGAGATCAGGGCAGCAAGTTTTGGAAATAACCCACAAAGAATTAAGAAGATTGCTCCTGTAGCCAGTGCAAAACGGTTTACGATCTTTGTCATAGTAACAAGACCAACGTTCTGGCTGAATGATGTATTTGGTAAAACACCAAAGAATGCTGCGAGTGTAGATCCGATACCATCACAGACAACACCACCAGAAAGCTCAGAATCTGTAGCTTCACGATCCATACCACCTTCGATAACACCAGAAATATCTCCGACTGTTTCTACAGCGGTTACGATAAACATGATAAGTACAGGAATGATCGCTCTTGCATCAAAAACAATTTTTATAGGCATAAATTTTGGAACAGCAAACCAGCTGGCTTGTGCAACTTTATCCCAATTTAATACCCATGCTTTTGTGTATTCTACACCATCTGCATTCACGGCAGTTGTAGGAAGTACAACACCCATGATTCCCGCAATGATATATCCTGCAATAATTCCAATCAATACGGAAGAAGCACTTGTCATACCTTTTGTTCCATGCTTTAATGCGATGATGATCACAAGAACAATAGTTCCAAGTAATAAGTTCTCAATTGATCCGAAATCATTAGCGGAATTTCCACCACCAAAAGAATTGACACCAACACCGATCAGTGACAATCCAATGGAAAGTACAACCGTACCGGTTACAACCGCTGGGAAAAATCTTCGAAGTGGTTTTAACATAAATCCTAATACAGATTCAAATAATCCACCGATAATGGAAGCACCCATGATCGCACCATATCCAAGAATTCCACCACCCATGACTCCAGCAACACTGCTGCAGACACCGATAAATCCTGAACTGGTTCCCATGATGATTGGAACTTTTCCACCGATTGGTCCAATTGCATACAACTGGATCAGAGTGACAATTCCGGCAATTAACATAGCATTTTGTAAAAGCGCAATCTGAACGTCTGCAAATTCGGTTCCGGAAGCAATACCACAAGCCCCTGTAATGATCAGAACTGGAGTTAAGTTTCCTACGAACATGGCGAATACATGCTGCAGACCAAGGAGAATCGCTTTTTGCAGCGGAAGTTTTCCATAAAAATCGTACTCCGCACCTTTGTTTTTCTCTTGATTCATTTTTCTTTCGTCTCCTTTTTTTTAATGCATGATGAGCAGTTTTATACTGCTATTTTTCACAGCATACTATTATAAAGGATTTGAATGAAAATGTATAGTTCTTTTTTATGAGCAATTAATTATTATAACTTTATAATTTAAGAATCTGATTAAGAATCTAAAAAATAGAAATATATA
>OGRH01001557.1_pt1 | contig 14149 bp, 11 predicted proteins | sample 1553461 | NCBI WGS metagenome assembly OGRH01 (sample SAMEA2580092, study PRJEB22360) | human gut metagenome | biome: human gut; feature: human-associated habitat; material: faeces | place: Denmark | collected 2008/2010
GCCGCAAAAATACAATAAAACTTATTGTCGTTTATAGAAAATTGCAGATATTTGTAGACTATAACAGCGACAATGTGTATGAATAAGATAGGAATTTTCTGTTCTGCATCCGATAACATTGACAAAATGTATTTCGATGCTGCCGGTCAAATCGGTAAATGGATGGGAACAACAGGCAAAACTCTTGTATACGGCGGTGCGAACCTCGGGCTGATGGAGTGCATCGCAAAAGCTGTAAAAGCGAACGGAGGCCACGTCATCGGTGTGGTACCTGCAAAGCTCGAGGAAAACGGGAAAGTGAGTTCTTTGCCTGACCGTATTATCCATACCTGGAACCTCAGCGACCGGAAAGACCGCATTGTCGAAGAATCAGACATCCTGTTAGCACTTCCGGGAGGAGTCGGTACATTGGACGAAATATTCTACGTCATGGCCGCTGCATCCATCGGTTATCATCATAAAAAGGTGATATTCTATAATGAAGACGGATTTTACGACACATTGCTGGCGGCACTCAGGGAGATAGAGAATAAGGGATTTGGCCGGCAACCCTTTTCCGATTATTACGAAGTGGCCAACACGCTGGTAGAATTAAAAGAAATACTAACGATATGATAGAATCGATCAAAGACCTTTTAGAGAAGGAAGCAAAAGCCGTAATGAATATTCCCGTAACAGACGCTTACGAGAAGGCCGTAAATCTTATTGTGGAGCAAATTCATACCAAGAAAGGCAAATTGGTGACCAGCGGCATGGGCAAGGCCGGTCAGATTGCAATGAACATTGCCACGACATTCTGCTCTACCGGAATTCCTTCCGTCTTTTTACATCCCAGTGAAGCGCAGCACGGTGATTTGGGCATCCTTCAGGAAAACGACCTGCTATTACTCATCTCCAATTCGGGAAAGACACGCGAAATCGTAGAATTGACTCGACTAGCCCACAATCTGAACCCCGGATTGAAGTTTATCGTCATCACCGGAAATCCGGACAGCCCCCTCGCCAACGAGTCGGATGTCTGTCTCAGCACCGGCAAACCGGCAGAAGTTTGTGTATTGGGAATGACCCCAACCACATCGACTACCGCAATGACCGTAATAGGAGACATACTGGTTGTACAGACCATGAAAAAGACCGGATTCACGATTGAGGAATACTCCAAACGCCATCACGGTGGTTATCTGGGAGAAAAATCAAGAGAGTTATGCGTAAAGTAATCGGCATCGGTGAAACCATCCTCGATATCATCTTCGAAGGGAACCAGCCTTCGGCAGCCGTGCCCGGAGGCTCAGTATTCAACGGCATTGTGTCACTGGGACGGGCAGGCGTGCGGGTCTGCTTCATCAGCGAGACGGGTAACGACCGTGTAGGCAATATCATCCTCCAATTCATGCGCGACAACGGGATACCGACAGAACATGTCAATGTTTTCCCCGACGGGAAATCACCAGTATCCCTTGCTTTTCTTAACGAACGGAACGATGCCGAATATATCTTTTATAAGGACTATCCCCGCCAAAGATTGGACGTGCTATATCCCAAAATAGAAGAAGATGACATTGTTGTCATCGGCTCTTATTACGCTTTGAATCCTGTACTCAGGGAAAAAATCCTGGAGTTATTGGATACAGCCCGCGAAAAGAAAGCGATCATATATTACGACCCCAATTTCCGCAGTTCGCATAAGAACGAGGCTATGAAACTGGCACCTACGATCATCGAAAACCTTGAATACGCCGATATCGTACGGGGGTCAGCAGAAGACTTTTACTACATGTACGGCTTGAACGATGCGGATAAAATCTACAAGGACAAGATCGCATTCTACTGTCCCAACTTCATATGCACGGCAGGTGCGGACAACATATCATTAAGAACCGCCAATTGCAAAAAGGAATATCCGATCGAACCGTTGAAGGCGGTAAGCACCATCGGTGCAGGTGACAATTTCAATGCAGGGCTGATCTATGGGATGCTGAAATACGATGTCCGTCATCGCGACCTGGGAAAGATCGATGAAAGTACTTGGGACAAAATTATCGGATATGGAAAAGCATTTGCAGCAGAAGTATGCAAAAGCTTCAGCAATTCGGTTTCAAAAGATTTCGCAGAAAAGCTGACTAAGGAGTAGAGAGAGCAATAAGAGTACTTCCATTATTCTTAAAATACGATTCATCCGATAACGCATCAAAGATATAACACATTCTTATTTGTTATTTAAGTAATAATCAGTATCTTTGCAAGACAGGCAGCCAACCACCAGAAGACAAGGGAAAGCAATAAGAAGTAAAGCACTTCTTAACTTTGTGTGTTTCTAATGACGATTAAGCTTATAGATCAAGATTACTTACAAACAACATATAATTATGAAATCATCATTTTATTGGTTTACTTGGATCTTCCTCTTACTTGTAGGATGTTCTACTGAGAATGAAATCGTTCCACTCTCTTCCAAAGAGATAGCCGGGTATGTTCAAAAAGGTCCTTTTGTCGTGGGTACTTCTGTTACAGTACAGGAACTCACCGATAAACTGACCCCTACGGGAAGAACTTTTGCCACTCAAATTCAAAATGATAATGGAAACTTTATCATAAAAGGAAACTTTTCGGAAGAATATGCTGAAATTATAGCCAGCGGCTATTACTACAACGAGGTAGCGGGAAAATTATCCGCGTCACCAATCACCCTACGCACTATCTCCAAACTCAGCAACAAAGATCATGTCAATATCAATATTCTCACCACCCTGCAATCCCCCAGAATGCAAAAGCTAATCAACGAAGGAAAAGCTTTTGAAACCGCAGTGACGCAATCCCAAATGGAAGTTTTAAAAGCTTTCCATATTGAACCAGAAAATGGAATAAACATCTTCGATCAATTGACTATTACCCAAGAGGGCACAGGAAATGCCATTCTTCTGGCTATATCTTCGATCATGCAAGATGACCGTACAGAAGCCGAACTCAGTGAATTTATCTCGAAGGTGGCCAATGACATTCAAGACAACGGGATTTTGGATGCCCAAAGTTTAAAAGATGCCATAACTACCAGTTCCTCACATATTAATAACGTTATAGTGCAAGAGAACCTCCGTAAAAGATTCGAAGAGATTGGAATGAGCAACATCTCCATCCCCGATTTTTATGCCTACTTGGATAGCAATGGCGATGGAGAACTCAACGGTGATAAACCTTACGTGAACTTCACCGAAAGTACCATCCTTATTCGTGCAGGAGTATCCACATATACTTTGGAATGGACGGCCAATTTCATGCCCAAAGTTGTTCTACCTGAAGGCTGTGATTGGATTACCATTACAGAATGCACCCAGGAAAAGCTAGTATTTACACTAACAAAAGCTGAGTACAACCGTCAAGCCACATGCTCAATCCTTTCACCTGACAACGAATTGCTAAAAGAGTTTACCATCATACAAGAAGGTTCAGCCATGTACTTTCAAATAACCATGGGATTACAGGACATGCGTGGCAGGAGCATTTACGATTTCTTCGATGACAAAGTCTCCGAAATCTACATCATCACATTCAACAATCAGGGGGAGATACTTTTCACACAAAAAGAAATCAATCCGGTCATCTCCTACAATACCTATAAATGTTGTATCAAGCTAGACAATAAAGTCTTTGACAATTGCACCATTTATACCATCATTAATTCCCCATATGATTTTTCAGGTTTCAAAGGCAACCACTCTGACTTCCGCAATCTAAAAGCTAATATCGACCTTACCACAAGCAAGAATTTAGAGAACTTTTATATGGGTGAAACCGACAATTGGACTTTTGACAATTCATTCGACAAAGATCCAAACGTAGAACAGCCAGCCCCGGGTGTCATAATGAAACGCCCGATAGCCAAAATAGACTGTGCGGTAGAATTTATTAACGACACATTCTCGGAGCGGGTTCGTTCAATCACCCTAAAAGGAGAAATACTATATGATAACGGCTCTTTTTTCAAAGACACTTTGGGAGATAAAAACTCACTGACATTGACTACATCCGAGAACAATCAATTTACTACTTATTTGTATGCCGGTTCATATATTGACAACATAGATCTCGTATTAGACGAAAGCAGCAAGTTCTATCACGACTCAATACCGGGAATAAAAATTAATGCCGGAGATAAATATCAATTAAAATTGAGAATTGACAATAACAATATCTCCACGGAAGTCTATCAAAGCTCCGACCAAGAAAGAAACATTATTTTGGAGTAACGATTCATATAAATCGGAATTAAAGAAATTAAACAATATTCCTTTAAAAGCAATTAGCATCCGATATTAAAGTTATCCCGATAGAATTCTAATGCAGAATCTCCTTTGTTACAACATATTGTGGCAAGGGAGATTTTACGTTTCAAAAGCCTCCTAATAATCTTTCCACATCACAATTATTCGCATTCTACCTAACAAGTACTCTTGATAGAAAGCGTTTATAACCACTTTTCAGTTAAAAACTCCATAGTTTGACTAATTATCGCAAAGTAGTTACAAAGTCTGCCAGTAATTCATATCTTTGCAATAAGAGTTTTAGACAATTATACTATGTATAAGAACCTGTTAAACTGGCTTGCAGTCCTTCTTTTGTTCCCTTCTTGCTCCAAAACCCCTCCTACCATATCGGTGGTTTGCGAGGAAAATAATGTAGGAAACTGCATTATAAAGTGGGAAACTGCTCCTTTCATCAAAGGGCAGGTAACAGTCTTTGCGTCTACGAACCCCAGAATTATTCCGGAAACCATGCCGGTTGCCGCTGCCGATATCTCGGACGGAAAAATGACTATCATCACAGACGACCCTTCTCAACGATACTATTACTTGATGGTATTCAACAACAAATACCGAGTGAAAATAGCGACCCGGAATGTAAATATACGCGGCATACAAAACTTCCGGGATTTAGGCGGATATAAATCGGAAGCGGGCAAGAATGTCCGTTGGGGCATGTTATACCGTTCTGCACAAATAGACAGTTTGGATTGTTCCGCCCAAAGAGAATTGAGAAACATAGGAATCAAAACAATCATCGACCTTCGTTCACCTGAAGAACGAGCCAACTATGCACAATTACAGGAAGGATTTAACATGGTGCATATTCCCATTCAAACAGGGAATATGGAATATATTCTTCAAGGCATTCAAGAAGGAAGAATAAAGGGAGACACCATCAACCGCATTGTTGAACGGATGAATCGCGAACTTGTAATGAACTACCGCGAAGAATTCAAAAAGCTTTTCGAGATATTGCTTGTACCTGATAACTATCCCGCCATCATCCACTGTTCCTCGGGCAAAGGACGCACAGGAGTGGCATCCGCCCTCGTACTGTCCGCTTTGGGTGTAAATGAAGAGGTCATCATGCAAGATTACCGTTTGAGCAACGATTACTTTAACATTCCCAAAGCCTCAAAATATGCTTATAAACTCCCGGTGAATTCGCAAGAAGCCATTACTGCGGTTTATACCGCTAAAGAAGATTTCCTCAATGCAGCCAGAGAAGAGATTGAACAGACGTATGGCGATGTACCGACGTATCTCTCCAAAGGCCTCAATCTAAATACGGAGGATATCAGAAAGCTACGAAAGATCTTGTTGGAATAAACAAGCTTCATTTACCCATTTATAAAACAAATAGCCGATAACTATCACGAACAAATTTTGCACCTTTACGTTATTGTAGCAAACTTATAAGATAAAAGGCTCCAAAGATTCAAAAGAATCAAACCTTTCATCCTTTAGTTTTTTGTGCAAATCATCAATGAATTGGCACAAAACAAACAAATAAGGATACAAAGAAGTCAATTTATATGAATTTTATCTATCTTTGTACCCGAATATAAAGATATACAGAGATTTAATGAAGACATTTGAAGAGCTGGGCCTATCTCCCGAGATACGCAAAGCAGTCGAAGAAATGGGATACGAGAATCCCATGCCGGTACAAGAGGAAGTAATCCCGTACCTTTTAGGAGAAAATAATGATGTTGTAGCTCTTGCCCAAACCGGAACAGGAAAGACAGCCGCATTTGGTCTGCCGCTGATACAACAGATCGACGTGAAGAACCGGGTTCCCCAATCACTGATTTTATGCCCCACAAGGGAGCTTTGCCTGCAAATAGCAGGCGATCTGAACGATTACTCCAAATATGTGGACGGCCTGAAAGTGCTGCCGGTATATGGCGGATCGTCTATAGACAGTCAGATAAAAAGCCTGAAACGGGGAGTACACATCATTGTAGCTACACCCGGACGCTTGTTAGACCTGATGGAACGCAAAACCGTCTCTCTTTCCACCATCCGCAACGTAGTGATGGATGAAGCAGACGAGATGCTGAACATGGGATTCACCGACAGCATCAATGCTATTTTAGCCGATGTGCCCCAAGAGCGTAACACACTGTTATTCTCAGCTACCATGAGCCCGGAGATAGCTCGTATCTCCAAAAACTACCTCCATAATGCGAAAGAGATTACTATCGGACGTAAAAATGAGGGAACCAGCAATGTCAAGCATGTAGTTTATACCGTACATGCTAAAGATAAATATGCCGCGTTGAAACGAATCGTAGATTTCTACCCACAGATTTATGGCATCATCTTCTGCCGTACCCGTAAGGAGACGCAGGAAATAGCTGACAAATTGATGCAAGAAGGCTATAATGCCGATGCACTGCATGGGGAATTGTCACAAGCTCAACGGGATGCTGTCATGCAGAAGTTCCGTATCCGCAACCTGCAACTTCTGGTAGCTACGGACGTGGCTGCACGTGGATTGGACGTTGATGACCTGACGCATGTTATCAACTACGGTTTGCCCGATGATACGGAAAGCTACACACACCGTAGCGGACGTACGGGACGTGCCGGAAAGACAGGTACTTCCATTGCCATTATCAACTTGCGCGAAAAAGGAAAGATGCGTGCAATAGAACGTATCATCGGCAAGAAATTTCTTCCGGGAGAAATACCTACCGGTCAACAGATCTGCGAAAAGCAGCTCATCAAAGTGATCGATGATCTGGAAAAAGTGGAAGTAAACGAAGAAGAGATCGCCAATTTCATGCCGGAAATATATCGTAAGTTGGAATGGTTAAGCAAGGAAGACCTGATCAAGCGGATGGTATCGCATGAATTTAATCGGTTCTCCGAATACTATCATAACCGTGAGGACATACAACAACCTACAACGGAAAGTCGCGGAGAACGCGGCAGTCGCGGTGAAGGACGTGGAAATCGTGAAGGTGGCAGCCGAAAAGCAGCTCCCGGATTCACCCGCTTATTCATCAATCTCGGAAAGATGGACAACTTCTTCCCGAACGAACTGATTGGTCTGTTAAACAGCAATACCCGCGGACGCATCGAATTGGGACGCATTGACCTTATGAAGAACTTTTCTTTCTTTGAAGTAGAAGAAAAGGAAGCCAAAAATGTCATTAAAGCATTGAGCCGCGCAAACTGGAACGGTCGCAGAGTTTCGGTCGAAGTAGCAGGAGAAGAAAGTTCTTCTGAGAAAAAAGGCGGTTATAAGCGCAAAGAAGGCGGCAAAGAGTCATCTTCAGCATCTTCTAGCTCCCGGAAAGATAAAGCCGGAAAATCAACCAAACAGGCTGACAGCAAGAAACAAAAGTCTAGCAGGGAAGAACGCGGATACTCAAGTGCGCGTGGAAAGCAAGATGACTGGAAACAATTCTTCAAAGGAGATGCACCGGACTTTAGTGAAGAAGGCTGGGCGAAAAGAAAGCCGAAGAAGAAATAAATTCTAGCACTAATTATATTAGAATATTATTCCACCAAAGAAACAAGGGGATGTGTAATAGCTCCCCCTTCTTCAAGATAATCACCCACGCTATATCAATTTTGTAGCGTGGGTGATTGTTATTTATGAGGGGTTGGATACCCTCCCATTACCAGGCAATTCTGTTTTTATAGAAGATGGATTAACAAAATCAGGAAAAATATTACCTTTGCACCGAATTTAACGATTAATCCTACTCCTTGACATGAACAAGTTTAACGGTTTCTTATACGGGCTTCTATCATCGGCATCTTTCGGACTCATCCCGATGTTCACGATACCTGCCATGATGCAAGGGATGCAGTTCGACTCCATATTACTCTACCGTTTTTTGTTTGCCACACTGGCATTAGGGGGCATCTTGTTGCTCAACGGTGAATCTTTCCGGATCAACCGGTCTGCAATTCCATCACTCATATTATTAGCATTACTATACCTTATGTCGGCTGTTTTCCTCTTTTGGGGATATAAATTTATGGCAAGCGGGGTAGCTACTACGTTACACTTTATGTATCCGGTAATGACTACATTGATCATGATGATCTTTTTTCATGAAAGAAAGTCCATATGGAGATTTCTGGCTATCGCACTTGCCATAACAGGGGTCTTTTTCCTATCACGGGGAGATGATTCGGGAAGCATTACATTAATCGGCATTATCATTGTGTTGCTCTCAGCCTTGGGGTATGCGCTTTATCTGGTAACGGTCAGCCAACTGAAAGTAGGGCAAATGAAAGGGTTGCTACTGACTTTTTACGTATTTCTCTTCGGTTCACTGCTTCTGTTTATAGGAATAAACGTTTCAGGAACCCTTCAAATGATCCCTGATTTACGTACAGGAGGGAATCTGATAATGTTAGCCATTATACCCACAGTCATATCCAATCTTGCCCTAGTCCGAGCAGTGAAGAGCATCGGCTCTACACTGACCTCCGTATTAGGAGCCATGGAACCTGTAACAGCGGTTAGTGTAGGTATCTTTATGTTCGGAGAACCGTTTACGAGCAATATAGGCATAGGTATAGCACTTATAATTACGGCTGTAACGGTAATCATCCTAAAGCGTTGATAAGAAGAAGCGGTCACTTGATCTTTAATTCCTTGACCAGATTGGCTGCCTCACCATACTTCTCAATTACAAAAAGCATGTAGTGTACATCCACTCCGATACAACGCTGCAATTCAGGTTCGAAAACGATGTCGCTACTCATGGCCTCCCAATTCCCATCGAAAGCAAGACCAAGAAGTTCTCCTTTGGAATTGAACATGGCACTCCCTGAGTTACCACCGGTTATATCATTATTAGAGATAAAGCAGACCTTCATTTCGCCCTTTTCATCGGCATAACGCCCAAAATCTCCTGCACAGAATAGCTCCAGCAAGCGTGGGCTTACTTCAAAATCAGGATCTCCCTGATGATCGCGCATCTTCTCAAAAATGCCCATCGGGGTCGTGTAATAGTTATAAAAAGCCCCATCAAAAGGGGAATAACTGCAAACCGTACCAAAACTGAGACGCATGGTAGAATTGGCATCCGGATAGAAATTACGATCGGCATACATACGACGTACGGCAGCATTGAACAAACGTTCGTCACGTTCAATCTTCTCCGAAGCCTCCCGCATTTCAAAATTCATATCATAATAGGAAGCAAGCATATCTATGCCTAAAGATATGGCAGGATCTTCAATGATATTAAAGGTGGTATCCTTCTCGAAGAAACGCTTCAAGCCACGCAGCGTGGTTATCTCCGAACGGGCATACAATGTATCGACATAGGCCTTGTCGTCACCATTATAGAGTTTATCAATCGTTTGGTACATTGGTGGCAAATAACGAGCCGGTACTTTCTCGCGGTATTCTTTCAATAAAGCAGTGAAGACCTCTTTGTCGATGGAAAGATCCAAATCCTCATATTTCTCAATAATCTTTTTCAGGTGGGCAACCACTTGCTTCTCTTCGCCTTCAAAATCGAAGTTGAGTATCTCCAATGCCAGTTGAATCAGTTCCGGGCCGTTGACAAATGACTCGCCGAAATACGCCAACGCACGGTTTGCTTCCCGACGGCTTTTATAATTCAACTCCAAAGAGGATAGTAAATGCATTAGTTCTTCCCGTTCCCTAGGCGTATTCTGAATCCATTGGCGGAGGGTAGCTTCCATCTCACGCTTTTTCTCCAGGACTTTCAGTTTACGGATAGCTTTATTGGTTCCAATGCTATTTTTCCAGTAATTGGAGCTTTCATCATACTTGGAGGCATATTTGATGCGAATATCATCCCTACGATCCATTTCACGTTTCCAGATCGCCTGTTTTACCCCACGCACATCGATCATCGCCTGGTTCATACCGTTCATCATCTCCTCTATGCCGAAAGAAGAAAGAAAACGTTCCGTACTACCCGGATAACCCAATGTCATACAGAAAGACCCCTCTTTATAGCCATCCAGAGACACCGGAGCGACATAGGGGGGATGGTAAGGCACATTTTCCGGGGAATAATCAGCCGGACGGTTGTTCTTATCAGAATAGATACGGAAGACGCTAAAATCACCTGTATGGCGCGGCCACATCCAGTTGTCCGTATCCCATCCGAACTTCCCGATAGAAGAAGGAGGCGCAAACACAAGCCTGACATCGTTGAAATCGCGATAAATGGAAAGCCAGAATTCATTCCCGCCATAATAAGCATCTACCACTCCCACCAGTGTAGAGTCCTTCCGGCTAACTTCGTCCGATATGAGACGGGCAATGGAATCGATAGCCATTGTACGCTGCGCTTCATTCATCGAATCATCGGTTGCCTTCAAAACACGCTTTGTCACGTCTTCCGTGCGAAGCAGGAAGCGGACATACAGTTCCGGATTGGGCAGCTCTTCCGACCGGTTGTGAGCAACAAATCCATCTTTCAGATAATCATGCTCCACGGTGGAGTGCTGCTGTATGCTACTGAAACCACAATGATGATTGGTAAAGACCAGCCCGTCTTCCGAAACCACTACACCGGAACAAAACCCTCCAAAGCTGACAACCGCATCTTTTAACGAAGCTTTCCTCGGACTGTAAATTTTATCGGCAGGCATCTGCAATCCCAACTTTCATAGCCTGCCTAGTCTGTTTGTTCAAATTGCCCAAGAGCCACATGCCTTCATCGGCATGTACCCCCATACTGCATACAACAAACACAAGTAAAATAATTTGTTTCAGTCTCATATCATTTTAGTAAGTTGATGAGATCCCTCTCATTCCACAATCAGTTTAATCTTCTTTGCCCCCACACGAGCCTGCAACCATTCGGTGATTTTCTTCTTTTCATTTTCACTCGGATGCCTTTCAAACTTCAATACAGCCAGTGCTACCGTATCGGTTTTCAACGAATCCACCGAAGTTTCCAAAGAATGAGAGATGGAAACGGACTTCACCGAAGGATACAATACCTTCAATTCCGGTATAATGGTACGGCTCATCGCGTCATAAGTCTTATACTTCTTCAAAGTTGTCTCCAAAGAGGAAATCTTTACTTGCTGTTCCTGTAACCGCTGTTCGCTGTTTTTATAGAAATCTTCCATCACCATGGCACGGATAGAGGATATGTCCATCGCATCATTATTCATCCCCTGCAAAACAATCAGTTTGGAGTTCTCCAGTTGATACTGTTTCATCTTGTTACGCGCCAGTTCGATAGAAGCATCCGGCACTTCCGGGCCGATCAGGACGACACGGATTTCCTTCTTCTCGTAACTGATCTTTTTATCAAGAACCTGCGTATTCTCAAAGTTCAGCTCCTCATTAATGAAACGGTTGGCAGCAGTATCGTAGAACGTACTCTTTATAATGCCAAAAGTCAGATAAACAGCCGGACACATGGTCAGAACGACAATCAGGATAATGTATTTCCGCACTTTCTTCTCACGGTTCTTATCGACAAACTCTTTTCGCTGGAAGTGCATCACCCGGACACCGATATAAGTAGCAAGGCTGATGAATACGGAGTTTATAAAATACAGGTAAAAAGCACCCAGGAAATAAATCAAGTTACCGGATGCCAATCCATATCCAGCCGTACACAACGGAGGCATCAACGCTGTCGCGATGGCTACGCCCGGAATCACATTTCCTTTCTCTTTCGTGGAGAGCGCAACCACACCTGCCAATCCACCGAAGAGAGCGATGAATACGTCATAAATTGTAGGCGAAGTACGTGCCAACAACTCAGATTGCGCCTCAGCAATGGGGGTAAAAAGAAAGAAAATGGTTGCCGTAGTAACACTGAACGCTGTCGTGATAAGGAAACTCTTCAAGGAGCGTTTCATCAGTTCAAAATCGTTCAGCCCCACAGAAAGACCTACTCCCATGATAGGTCCCATCAGCGGAGAGATCAACATCGCACCGATAATCACAGCAGTTGAGTTGACATTCAATCCCAGGGAAGCCATAAAAATGGCGAAAATCAGAATCCAGAGGTTAGCTCCTTTGAATTCAACTCCCTTACGGATGGAATCTACGGTTTCAAGCTCATTGTCTTTATCTTTTCTCAGGTCGAGATATTCACGCAGAAAGCTTTTGACTGCAAAAATGTTACGGTTGTCTGTTTTCATAATTATTTCTTCACAAAACGGTTAATAATCGGTATTTGCCTTAACGGTAAATCGTGTTTGACAATATATCCTATAAATACAAAAAGCAAAAGTGTACGAACCAGCATGCGGAGGATCATATTCTCCAAAGGCAGCCACTCCCCTATGCCGTATATCACGAGTGCCAGAAGGACGTAAGCCCCAATGCTTTTCAAGTCATAGTCGATGGGGTATTTCTTCTGTCCCACAAAATAAGATAGCAGCATGGCAACGGCATATCCCGTGAATCCTGCCCATGCACAAGCCATATACCCATAAATGGGAATAAGGAATATGTTCATCAAGATCACGATCGTACAAGCGGTGAGAGAGAAATAGGCTCCCCACCGGGTTTCATCGGTCAGCTTGTACCAGAACGAAAGATTGAAATAGATGCCCATGAACATTTCAGCCGCCATCACGATGGGAACAACCCTCAACCCTTCCCAATAACCGCGCCCGATGACATAGCGCAGTATGTCCAGATAGAACATTACAGCAAGGAATGCCAGCAGGGTAAAGATGATGAAGAACTTCATGGCTTGTGCATACATCTTCCGGTTGTCTTTCTCCTTGCTTTTGCCAAAGACAAAAGGCTCGTAGGCAAAACGGAAAGCCTGTGTAAACATCGCCATGATCATGGCGATCTTACTGGTAGCTCCATAGATACCCAGTTGCACATCGGCAGTGGCTTTATCGGGATAAACGAACGGAAAGATGATTTTATCGGCAACCTGGTTCAATATACCTGCAATTCCCAATATCAGGATAGGGAAAGAATAACGGAACATCCGCTTCATTAGTTCCCGGTCAAGCGTATAGCGGAAGCCTCGAAGTTCGGAAATCAAGCAAACCATCACGATGGAAGTACAGATGAGGTTGATAAGGAAGGCAACGCCCACGTTCGTACCTTTCAATCCTACAAAATAAAAGATGTTCAGCGCAATGCTGGCAAAGATAAAAAGCAGTTTCAATGCTGCAAACTTGATAGGACGTTTTTTATAACGCAGATAAGCAAACGGTATGCTCTGAATGGCATCCATCGCAATTACGATCAGCATCATGCCGAGATACCAGGGATGATCTTCATACCCCATCAGCCCAGCGATCGGCTTCAAAAACACCAGACAAATAAAAAGAAAAGAGAGTGAAATTCCACCTACCGTCATCAAAGTGGTGGAATAAACTCGTACCGGATCATCTTCCCCCTTATTGGCAAAGCGGAAAAAACCAGTTTCCATCCCGCACGTCAGCAACACTAACAGAAGTGCCGTAATGGCGTACATATTCGTAATGATTCCATAGCCACCTGTAGAGGCAGGCAGAGATATGGTATATATAGGTACCAGCAGATAGTTCAGAAAACGTCCGACAATGCTGCTGATACCATAAATGGCAGTATCTTTTGCTAATGATTTTAATCCACTCATGTAGGTTAGTGATTAACTGTTTAGTGATAAATGATTAGTACTGGGATAATTAGTGTCAGGTTAGTGATAGGCACAATGCTTGTCACTAACCACTGATCATTTATCACTAAATGGGTGTATAGATTACTGCAAGAATTTTGGCTGCCTGTCCTTCGTAAGCATGCACGTGGTGGGGAACGATGGAGTCGTAATAGATGCTATCTCCTTCTTCAAGCAGATAAGTATTTTTGCCGTAACTTATTTCCATGATACCTTCCATGACCATTATAAACTCTTCAC
>OGRH01001560.1_pt1 | contig 14103 bp, 13 predicted proteins | sample 1553461 | NCBI WGS metagenome assembly OGRH01 (sample SAMEA2580092, study PRJEB22360) | human gut metagenome | biome: human gut; feature: human-associated habitat; material: faeces | place: Denmark | collected 2008/2010
AAAAAGCGGATTCAACATAACAGACATAAACATGCAAAAACAACTCTAATGTATAACGTGCGCGTATAAAAATATGAAAAATGATAAAACCAAACTATTTTAAATACTTATAAAAAATCCTTCACTGATGCATAAATGCCATCTGCATCAAGTCCGTATTTTTTAAGCAAAGCTACAGCCGGACCTGACTCACCAAAGCAGTCCTGTATGCCTATTGTCTTTACCGGTGTTGGAGCCTTACGCGAAAGTGTCTCACATACCGCGGCTCCAAGTCCTCCTATTACAGAGTGCTCCTCCACGGTAACCACCCTGCCGCATTCCTTTGCTGCAGCTACAACAAGTTCCTCATCAAGAGGCTTGATAGTGTGTATATTTATGACCTTTGCATTTACGCCATCTGCTGCAAGCTTTTCTGCCGCTGCAAGTGACTCTGCCACGCACAGACCGGTAGCTATGATAGCTACATCCGTGCCCTCACGGAGTGTAACACCCTTTCCGATTTCAAATTTATAATCTGCATTGTCATTTATTATCGGTGTTGCAAGACGGCCAAACCTCATGTATACAGGGCCCTCATGCTCATAAGCTGCCTTTACGGCGGCTCTTGCCTCTATATCATCACTTGGGTTTATTACAACCATGCCTGGAATTGCTCTCATGAGTGCAATATCCTCGTTGCACTGGTGGGTGGCTCCATCCTCTCCTACCGAAATACCTGCGTGTGTCGCACCGATTTTTACATTAAGATGAGGATATCCAATAGAGTTTCTCACCTGCTCAAACGCACGACCTGCCGCAAACATGGCAAATGAACTGGCAAATGGCACCTTTCCCGTAGCCGCAAGTCCTGCAGCAATGCCCATCATGTTGCACTCTGCGATACCACAGTCTATGTGACGATCTGGAAATTCCTTTTTGAAGATGGCTGTCTGTGTGGCAGCCGCAAGATCAGCATCAAGAACATATACGTCATCGTGCTCCTTTGCAAGCTCTACAAGTGCATTTCCGTAGCTGACACGTGTGGCGATTTTCTTTACTTCTGACATAATGCTTCACCTTCCTTTCTCAGATCCTCCATGGCAACTGCATACTCCTCATCATTAGGAGCCTTGCCATGCCAGCCGACCTGATTTTCCATAAATGAAACACCCTTGCCCTTTACGGTATGTGCTATAATTGCCGTCGGCATACCCTTTGTATTTCTTGCCTCTTTAAATGCGTCAGCAATCTGATCCATGTCATTTCCATCCTTCAGATCAATCACATGGAAATTGAATGCCTTGAATTTCTCACCAATAGGATATGGTGAGCACACCTGATCCACTGGTCCATCAATCTGAAGTCCGTTGTTATCAACTATAACAACAAGGTTATCAAGCCTTCTGAAGCCCGCAAACATGGCAGCCTCCCAGACCTGTCCCTCCTGAATCTCGCCATCGCCGAGAAGTGTATATACTCTGTAATCATCATTTGTAAGCTTTGCAGAAAGTGCCATTCCTACCGCCGCAGAAATGCCCTGTCCGAGCGAACCGCTTGACATATCCACACCCGGGATATGCTTCATGTCAGGATGTCCCTGCAGATATGATCCCAGATGTCTGAGTGTTTTTAAATCCTCAACCGGAAAATAGCCTCTCTGCGCAAGTGTAGAGTAAAGTCCCGGAGCCGTGTGTCCCTTTGAAAGTACGAAACGGTCTCTATCCGGCTTTTTAGGATTCTTTGGATCAATGTTCATCTCCTCAAAATACAGATATGTAAATATATCTGCTGCAGAAAGTGAGCCGCCCGGATGTCCCGCCTTTGCAGAATGCACAGCCGTGACGATACCCTTCCTGACTTCATTTGCTGTAATCTGAAGCTCTAATTTGTTCATTTTGTTCTCCTGTTAAATCTATGACATGAAATAAAATATTTATACCTGTCTTTGGTTTATAATATCTAATCCCCAAATACAGCTCTGTAATCAGCCTGGAACTTCTCGATTCCCTGATCTGTAAGTGGATGCTTTGTCATCTGCTCGATAACCTTGTAAGGAATTGTTGCGATATCAGCTCCTGCAAGTGCACAGTCTGTGACATGAATCGGGTTTCTGATTGAAGCTGCAATAATCTCTGTATCATATCCATAGATATCAAAAATCTCTGAAATCTGTCTGATCAGCTCAATGCCCGGCTGGCTGATATCATCAAGTCTGCCAAGGAAAGGTGAAACATATGTAGCACCTGCATTTGCAGCAAGAATTGCCTGATTTGCTGAAAAAATAAGAGTAACGTTTGTCTTGATGCCCTCTGATGAAAGCACCTTGACAGCCTTAAGTCCCTCAACTGTCATAGGAATCTTAACTACCATGTTTGGATGAATAGCTGCGATCTCACGTCCTTCTTTTATCATGCCCTCTGCATCAACTGTTGTGGCTTTTACCTCTCCGCTTATCGGTCCGTCAACGATAGATGTGATTTCTTTAATTACCTCGTTGAAGTCTCTGCCCTCTTTTGCGATGAGTGAAGGGTTTGTTGTAACTCCACAGATGACTCCCATATCGTTTGCTTTCTTAATGTCCTCGACATTTGCTGTATCTACGAAAAACTTCATTTAAAAATACCTCCGTCTTATATGATTTGCGTTTGCTTTTGTTTGCTGATATAAATATAACACTTCAAAGAAAAAAATGCAATAGCAAAAGTAAATAAAAGTAAAAATAAATATAATTAAATGTCATTAAATAAAAAAAAGCATAAGCAATCGAAAGCACTGGCTTTATTTACCTATTTGAGTTATTATATATTTATGCAATGCTTTGTGATAAAAATATGTACGCAAAAATACAACAGAAATCAAAAGGAAGAGGAAAATCTATGCTGCAATTAGAAAGACAACAAAAGATTCTCGATTATTTAAAAGAAAACCGCAAGGCCACCACCAATGAGCTCAGCGAGCTGCTTGGTGTATCGACCACGACAATAAGAACAGATTTAAACCAGATGGATAAGGAAAAGCTTCTGACAAAGACTCACGGCGGTGCTATCTACAAGGATAAAACCCATGACATGACTGATTTAACCTCGAGGGCCTACCTGTTCCATGACCGCGCCCTGGAAAACAAGGAAGCTAAAGAGGAGATTGCAAACGAGGCGATAAAGCTCGTAAGTGACCATATGTGTATATTCCTTGATGCCAGCTCCACAGCCTACACTCTCGGCATGAAGCTTTCAGGCTTTACAGAGCTGACCGTCATCACCAATGGCATCAATCTGGCTTTAGAGCTAAAGGATATCCCGGGTGTCACAGTCATCCTGACAGGCGGTATCGTAACCAGCGCATCCGCTTCCATAGAAGGACTGCTTGGCGCTGATTTACTCAAAAAGATACACACAGATATCGCGTTCGTGTCAGCAAGAGGCTTCTCTGTAGAAGACGGACTGACTGATTTCAGTATATACGAGGCTGATTTAAAGCACATGTGTATCAAGGCCTCCGCTAAAACTGTGGCTCTTGTAGACCACACCAAGTTTGATACCACATCCATATCAAGCTATGCATCGCTTGATGACATCAATATGGTAATCACCGACTCCGGTATCTCACCTGAGACAGCAGATATATATGAGAAGGCAGGCACTGATATTGTTATATCCGGAATATAAATGAGACAATATAGCCATATAAAAGTATAAGTACAAATAAAAATGACACGCAACGTTTTACGCTGCGTGTCATTTTATAGTTGTCTTATACGCTTAAAGCATCAGACTATCTTATATGCATTTCTGCCATTTTCCTTCACATCATTGAGCACTTCATCCACCGTCTTGAACAGCTTTGAAAACTCATCCGGCACCTTTACATCCGGGGCGGTAACATATGCCTGTGATACAGTCAGATACTCATCCACCTTAGAGCTCTCATGAAGTATCTGTTTTTTGGCAAGCTCAAGTCTTATATGCTCAGCTATATTTTTAATGATATCCTCATCCGTTTCCTGCAGGATTATGTAGAATTCATCACCATAGAAATGATACCCCATTCCATTATCTCTGACGCTCTCATTTATTATGGATGACACTTCTTTTAGCACTGCATCACCGGTGACTCTGCCACTGTTTTTGTTAAATGACTTGAAGAAATCTATATCCACTACTCCAAACGTGATTCCTGCACCATCTGAATCCTGATTTTTGCTCACAAGCTTTTCAAAATCGTTTCGCATCTTGAACTTATTGCCCATGCCTGTAAGCATATCTGTGTAGTTGAGTCTGACTGCCTTACGGCGCTCATACTCAGTCTCCTGAAGCTGAAGCTTAAGGTCTATTGTATCACCAAGACGCTTTATCTGCTCCTTCACCTGCATAGAGTGGAGATTTGCGTAATATACGCACAGCTTGTTGTATGCCTCTGTATCACCAATGGCGCTCTCATATTTCATCCACATCTTGACACAGGTCTTCTGGAAAAACAGATTTTGCGTATCAGTGGCAAATCTTTCATACTCCACAATAACCTTTTTCCATGCATCGAACTCCCCCATATTCATAAATAGATTGCAAAGGCTTAGTATCTCAAGCACATAATCGGCAGAATCGATATTGTTTATCGCACCCTCAACCAGCTCTTCCACATGATCTCTGACCTCATCCTCATTTCCCATCTTCCATAGCAGATGTGCCTGTGACATGTCTATCAGAAATCTGTTTTTATCACTGCCAGCTATATCATTAAAGAGTATCGCGTCAGAAAGATGCTTTTCTGCCTTTTCAAACTCATTAATTCCTGTGTATGATATGCACAGATTCAGATGAAGCATGAGAAGCTCCTGATAATAGCTATCCCTCTCTCCATGCAGTGGTGGCTTGCACAGCTCCAGTGCTTCGTTAAAATATCTGATAGCCTTTTCATACAATCCAAGCTCCATATAGAGTGAGCCTATATTATTGTTAACAAGCATTATTATCTCTGTTGAGCCCTGCTCCACAGCTACATCCATAGCCTCCAGGTAGCAGTCAATTGACATGCTTACATCTCCAATAGATGCATATATGACTCCCATAAGATTAACAGCCTTTGCCATCTGCTCATATGCGCCACAGCTCTTATAAAGACCGGCTGTCTCCTGTGCCTTCTTCTCTGCCAAAAAAAGCTTATTCTCGCCAAATAAGGCTGCTGCCTCATCCATACATCTGTCTGCCTTTTGCAATATACCCATAAAAACCCTCCTATAGATGACAATACAATCTATTTTTCAGCAAGATACTGCTTATATCCAACCTGTTTCAGTTTCGCATCCTTTGCTACAACCTGAGCCTTCATATCTGCTGTATACTTTTTGATTTTCTCAAGGATTGCATCATCACCTGCTGCGAGTATCTTTGCTGCAAGGATTGCTGCATTTTTCGCACCGTCAATTGCAACTGTGGCAACAGGCACTCCAGGTGGCATCTGCATGATTGAGAACACTGCATCCATTCCATCCAGATTCTTTCCTGAAAGCGGTACTCCGATAACAGGAAGTGCAAAAAGCGCTGCACACATTCCCGGAAGTGCTGCTGCCATTCCAGCTCCTGCTATTATTACCTTTACATCTCTATCACAAGCGCCTCTTGTCCACTCAATAAGCTCATCCGGCTCACGGTGTGCCGAGATGATGGTGAGCTCATACTCTATTCCGAGCTCTTCAAGCATATCTGCTGCCTTACTCATCACCTTTAAATCTGAGTCGCTGCCCATAACTATTCCTACTTTTGCCATTTTATCCTCCTTATATGTCTAACAATTATTTACTTTCAGCATCAAGCGTATCGAGCGGTTTGTTCAACTCTTCTACGCCCTCAAGCACAAATCTGCCATCTCTTATTATATCACAGGTTGAGCCATCGTGTCGAATAACTGTGATGGCTCCAAGCTCATCATACGGTATTGTGATATCCGTGTGGCAGTTGAAATATGCCTTTGATATATCATCTTTTCTGCGGATGGAAACTGAATTGTCCCTGGCAATGATTGCTTTTCCGTCAGGGTTGTATGTCATATTGTCCTCATCGTATGTGTAGCAGGTATCACCCACTGCAAAGTGCGGTCCTGTCTTCTCTGCTATGAGAATAGGCATCTTTGCCGCGATATCATATACTCTTGCCATACGGTAGGCTGTCGTATTGGTGCCTATGGCAAACTCACCCATAGGCAGTGTGTCGTGATGGAAAAGCACATTGTCTGATATATACTTTCTGTTTTCTTCCTCATCCTCAAAATTGGTACATGTATATTTATCAATCATGCCATCCTTAAAGTCGATTTCCAGATTAAGGAAATTAAGCTCATTGAGATATACCTGACTGACATGCAGCTTACCGTTTGTGCCCTCTAACACCGGTGAAGTAAACACCTCTCCGACAGGGATATTTACATCAGCCACACAGTTTTCAAAAGCCGTCTCCTTCGAAGGCTCCTTAAGCTCATGAATCTTGACATACAAATCTGTCCTGTTGCCGTTTGTACCGACGATATGCACCCTGTCTGCTGTATCGAGCACATCTATGATTTTCTGCTGCATATCCCTGTAGAGTGCATAATCAAGAGTATTAATCTTTACAGTCTCCGTAAAAATTTCCTTATAATCAGGTCCGATTGCAGCACACGGATAGGCGATGATCGTAAAGCTTCTGTCCTCGCTGTGGATATAGCTGTTCATATACTGTGAGCGCACGCTTGTCATATGGACTACAAGCTTCTGTTGCTCATCATTAAAGTGCGCAGCCTCCTTCTTTGAAACCGGAGCAAACGGCTCCTCTCCAAATATCTCTATGACAGCCGGTCCTCCACATTTGCATGCTACATCCTTCATTCTCTCAAGTGCATTGTGCATGCACTCAAGACGATACTCCACATATGCCTTGTCAAGCCACAGTGCCATATCCTCCTTGTGGTCATAGTCAAACTGCTTATTGACCGATGTGGAAAATGGTCTCATGGCAGGCTTCATACCCATTTTCTCAAAATTCTTTAATGCTGCTCTTATCATACGCTCAAAGCCAAGCGGATAAAGCACCTGAACCACCGACTTCTTTGAGATATCCTTGTTGCAGGTAATAAAGCCAATGCGGTATCCTTCTGTATAGGTATCTGCCATGGCCTGTATCTCCTCATCTGAAAATGAAGCCAGATGCGCTCTGCCGGCGCGCTCATTCTCTCCGACATACAGTCCATAGGAATACAGATAATCATCATTTGACAAATCTGCCTCATTTACAAGCTCTGTATAGTAATCATAAGCCGGGTCAAGGAGTGCTCTGTTGTCATCCTCTGCAAAAATCTCCTCATAATCATGCATGAACGAATATATACAGCCCCTTATCTCATCAGGACTCAGCTCATTGGCATTCTCAAAATAATTGTAAAGCTCTACAATAAGCTCTGCATAAATGCAGAGATATTTTATATCCCCCTGATAGATATGTGTAATGCTTCCGGCAATTTTTGCATATACAGCCGATAAAAGCTGACCATACTCATCTCCGAGCACCTTTACGGCATATGCCGGGTTGGCATAGCTTTTCTCGTAATTTTCTTTATCAAACTGTGAATAGAATAAATCGTTAAATTCCTTATCTGCACTATGGTTTTTAATAGTGTTGATGCACTTTGCCGCACTTCTGAAATAATCAGCAAAAGCCGGCTCTATCGCAGATTCTCTGATGATCTGTTCTATACGCTCCTCCACAAGCTCTAATCGCTCTGCGTAAAGCTCATTGGAGAGCTCATAAATCTCTTTATAACTCATATATCCCTATAATCTTTCTATTTTATAATTCAAATATTCATGACAGTTTTATCGCACTATTGATATAATATGTGCTAAATAATAAAGCCGGCAGCATACGTCCCACCCCAGCTGAGCACCGCTATAAGTGCAAAAAACACTGCCAATCGTGGAAATGTCATGAATGATTCCTCATCAAAGAGGCTTCTGATGGCAAACCCGAAATCTGCCAGAGATATGCCAAGCATCAGTATACCGGCACTGCCATAGTACATAGACAGATTGCCATCTCCTCTGAATGCCGCATTCAAAAAAACTATATATACAATCTCTATGAGGATAGCCACAACAAGTGCAGCTATCCCCCTCTTAGATTGCTTCTTTTCCGTAAACTTATACCTGTTACGTTTTCTTCTGCCAAGCAATTTATATTCTCCTATTTGCAGCCGTACTGCTTATAGTACTCATCTATAGCTGCTTTGATTGTGTCATCAATGACTACTCTGCCACCATGCTCTCTGTTGTAGAGATACTCTGTGACCTCTTCCATTGTAACTATAGCCCTGCCCTCAAAGCCGTACTTCTCATGGATTTCGTCAAGCGCGCTTACCTTGCCGCCCTGTCCGACTTCCATTCTGTTGAGGCTCACCATAAGACCTACGATTGTAACATCTGCAGCTCCTCTTACCTTTGGAACTGTCTCCTCCATTGATTTGCCGGATGTGGTGACATCCTCTATCATGACTACTCTGTCGCCATCCTTAAGCTTGCTTCCAAGGAAGCCTCCCTTGTCTGCACCGTGATCCTTTGCCTCTTTTCTGTCTGAGCAGTAGCGCACCTCTTTGCCATAGAGCTCATGGTATGCGATAGCTGTTACCACTGCAAGTGGAATTCCCTTGTATGCAGGTCCGAATAATACATCAAAGTCATCTCCGTAGTTTGCATGGATAGCCTTTGCGTAGTACTCTCCGAGTCTCTTAAGCTGTGAGCCTGTCACATATGCTCCCGCATTCATGAAAAATGGTGATTTACGGCCGCTCTTTAATGTGAAATCACCAAATTTCAGCACGTCACTCTCCACCATAAAGTCTATAAATTCCTGCTTATACTGTTCCATTTTATCTTAAAACCTCCTGTTTATAAGGCTTTCACGCCTTTATTATTGTCTCAAATTGCTTTACTACACACTTTTTACACACTTTACACCGCTTCCATCTTCCTCATCTCGTCAAACAAGGTATCATCTGTTACGTGACAATACAAATCCATTGTCAGCTGTAAGGAGCCATGTCCGAGAAGCTTCTGCACGCTCTTAGGCTGCATTCCGTTCTCGATTGCCCTTGTTGCAAAGGTGTGACGGAAACAATGAGGAGAGAACCTCTCAAATTCCGAGTGTTCCTTCTGAATTCGTCTCGTTGTTACATCCATACATTCCTGTACGATGAACTGCTGTGTAGGTCGATTGTTTCTGGTTACGAAAACCAGATTCTTGTATTCGTCCTGTGCTGTTTGTGCGTTCTTAAGCAGAATCTCCTGCCCGCGAACTCTTTGTTTTTTCAGAGCTTCCATAGCTCTTGTTGTTAAGGGAATGGTTCGCTTGCTGTTATGCGTCTTGGTATCATGCCATTCAAAGACATATTTGCCATCCTTGCGGAAATAGCATAAGGAACGTCTGACGTGTACAACCTTCTTTTCAAAGTCTACATCAGACCACTGAAGCCCCATCAACTCACCAATACGCATTCCTGTGTCGATTGCCACTACATATAAATTGTAGTAGAATGTGTCCTTCGCATAGCTAAAAAAAAGCTCCGTTTCACCTACCGTTAATACTCTACGTTCTTTCTTAACCTCTTTAGAAATCACAGTATTGATCTGCTTAGCAGAATTTTTGATAAGTAAATCAGAGTCTATTGCTTTCTCCAGCATATCGACCAGTATCTTTTTCGAATTCTTACGCTCATTGTCTGTTTCCAGTTCGTTAATCGCCTGCTGCATAATCAGTAAATTCAAGGATGTGAGTTTTCTCCATCCCAGAGCCTTCTGTATTCTGCGATAATGACCTGCGTATGTCTCCTTGGTGGAGTCTCTGCAATTCTTCTTGCAGGTATCCATCCAGATTTCATACCATTCGTCAAGCGTTACGTCCTTCGCAACAACATTGAGTGCCTTTTCATCCTCATACTGTTCGTTTCTAAGCTTCTGTCTTACCTCATTCAGCGTCTTTGCGTAAACCGTCTGCTTCTTGCCAAAACGATTCACGAATCTTCCCTGATAAAGACCATCCTTTCTCTGTGATAAGCCTTTACCTAATTCTTTACCATTAAGGGATTTACCCATTTATGCCTCCTTCCTAAGTGTAGAATAGGAAGGATTCCAAATATCGTCCCTATTCTACCATAAAACCTTACAATTATCAATCCGTTTCAAAAATTGAATTCTCATTTTGAAACTCCTCCGTGTTCTTATTTATGAAAGAATCTGATTCAGTAACCAGTGGTCTAATCTGCCCTTATGAGCATATAGTCTGTTACCGATTCTTACCGTGAAACCATTGGCCGGATTGGAAAGCAATTCTCTTGCTTTCGTCTGTCCAATACCAAGGTACTCACACATTTCCTTTACATTTAATAACGCTCTTGTATCAAGTTCTGTTTTCATGGTAGTCCTGCCTCCTCTCGTAATATTCTCATTAACCACCTTCTTTCCTACCCGCAATAAGCGGTTCCTAAAGTAAGATTGTTCCAGTACTCTTAGTTTGGTTTTCTACGTATCCACTGTCTGGATTCTTTAGCACCGATTTCTCACTACTGAAACCTGCCTGTGGGCCTCTCCTGCGCGAGATCATCTCCCACCCTTGACGGAAGTGTCTGTTCTTTGCTCCGCTTAAATTGCTTTAAGTATCATCGCAAAGTCCGTTGACTGTGAATACAACTCATGAAGTTTTCAATGTACAGTTAAAACATTTCGATATTCTTGTAGAACATAAGTTTGTTTTGTGTTATGATTGTTGTAGCCGATTTGCTTCATTTCTGATGCCGCCCGGCTACGTTTTGTAAGTTAATTGTAGTAAAATATAGAGAATAAAATAATTGACGGTCACTTGACCGCGACTTGACATAGAAACTTTTCAAAGAATGAAAATATAGAAAGACAGATAAGATAGATAGCGGGATTGATAAATCCTCTCTGAAAGGAGCACACAGATGAGAAACAGACTGACCTTCGCCAATGTGATTGGTGTATTATTGGAAAATAAAAAGAAAACCTACCCGCAGCACCAGCTTGTACGCAGTCTGTTCTCTGCATATCTGGATGATACTCTGACAGCTTCGGAATTAATCGCAGATGACACGACGATGTACAGCCGCTGGTGCAATGGCGCCCGCCCGATTCCTATAGATATCCTAAAGACTTATGAAGATGAGGATGAATGGGATACGATGGAGGATGATTTCAGAGATAAGATTATTCCGAACCTGTTGAACGAAGCACAGGCTCGAATCCAGATGGAGGAATTGATTACAGACAGTATAAAAACCATCGGGCAGGAAATGGCTGATGCACTGATTCAGGAGCCGGATAATGCAGCCTTTTTCTGCTCTGTGGTAAGATATGCGATTTTGAATGACCATAGCACAGGTGCGCTCTATTCTCCCGACCTTTCGGAAGTGATTCTTTTCAATAAGCTTCCCTCCTGCAATCAGGCATTCATTGGACGAAAGGATGAGATAAAAGCAATCGCATCCCATCTTTCCAATCAATCCGTCTTATTCATTACTGGTATGGCAGGCATTGGAAAAAGCGAAGTTGCCAAAGCCTATGCACAGACGAACCGTAAAAAGTACACCAATATCATTTATCTGTATTACACCGGTGATTTGAGAAAAGACATCGCAAACCTTACATTTGCAGATGATTCCGTAGAAATGAATGAGGAAGTCCGTTTTCAGAATCACTATAAGGTGATGCAGAGACTCCACACAGATACACTGCTGATTCTGGACAACTTCAATGTGCTTCCAAAGGACGAACCCTTCTTAAAGGAACTGATGAAGAATGATATGCAGCTATTGATTACCAGCAGATGCAAACTTAAGAATTATGATTCTATAGAAATAAAGGAATTGGATAAAGAAAAAGAACTGACAGAACTGTTCTACAAGCATTGTCCTTCTGCAAAACGTGATCCGGACAGTGTGTCTGCCATTATAGAAGAAGTGAACTGTCATACCCTGACTGTCTGCATGGCTGCTCTTACCTTAGAAGCCAGCGGCATGGAACCGGAAGAATTGTTACAGGAGCTGCGTTCCTGCGGTATCGGGCAGAACATGGAAGAAATCGAGGTATTCAAGGATGATGAATTCTCCTATGCCAGTATGATAGGACACCTTCGCATGTTGATGAAGCTTAATAGATTAAATGAGGACAGTATTGATATCCTCCGTAACCTCTCACTCCTGCCGGTATCAGGAGTTTATAAAAGTGCGTTCAAAATGTGGCTGGAACTGGATTCTCTCAAAAATGTTAATGAGCTGATACGCTATGGCATTATCAGTGAAGATACCGAAAATAAGACGATTGCACTCCATCCTCTCATTCAGGAAGTGGCAATCGCAGAGACCATTCCAACCGTATCAGACTGCCATGTGATGTTAAATCACCTGCATTTGATTTGCCTTGCTCACGGTCTGGATGTAAAAAGACCGGTGACTGTCATGGAATGTCTGAAAAGCATCAACAGACACATCATCCTAGATAACAGGGCTTACTATCTACTGTTCTTACAGGATATGTACCCTTACTTTGACAAATATCTGGATACCGATTATCTGTCGGAGCTGGTAGAACGTATAGAATATGTGATGAATCTTATGAATGATTCGGGCAAGTCGGATGAAACGAGTAAATCGTATAATTCAGATAAATCAGGCACACCAGATATTACGCAAGAAACCAACCACATTTCTGCCTGTGACAAAGCATTATTATTAGATTACAAAGCACAGCTTCTGTTCCCACGCAAGGAATATGATAATGCCATTAAGAAATATAAAAAGGCGATTGCCCTCATGGAAAATTACCATAAGACCAATACTGCGGATGCCCGTTCCGCCAATCTGCTTTCAAACCTGCACAACAACCTCTCTACAGCTTATCTGTTCCGGAAGAAACTGGAAGAAGCCGTATCAGAACTCAAGACAGCTTTCACAGTACGCAGGGAATATGCCAGTCTTGGATTGATAGAGAATAATGATACCCTGCAGCAGACACTCTCACTTGCTAACATGCTGGTGCAGAATAAGGAATATGATTCTGCTCTGGAAATTATTGATTTCTGTGAATCCACCATTGATGAAGTTATGGGTAGAAATAACCTTGATTATGGTATGTGCGAGTTCTATCGTGGTGTCATTGCTTATACCCGTTCTCAGCCTGTGATAGCAGAACAGCACCTGCTTAACGCAGATGCCGTCTTTCATGCTGTTATGAACGAGAACCCTGATAATGATTATTCCAAAAGTACTGCTCGTTATTTGTATAGTTTGTATATGAGATGGGGAAAGAAAGAGCTTGCGGAGCAATATTATCATCCACATAGATTCCAGTTAATTTATCAAGCGCTCCATCACATGTTCCGTTGTTTACCGTTACTGCATAGGTGCTTGGTGCCGGTGCTGGTAACTCTATCACATAGGTCGCACTTGTAACACTGCTGTTCTGCATACCAGACTTCACAGCAATTGCCTTAATGGTTGTTGATATGCGTTCTCCTGCTGTTCCTGTTACAGGAATCGTCGTGGTAAGTGTTACACCATTCATCGCTTCCCCAAAGGTTTCCCCGAACCGCCTCTTCATATCTCTGGTGGCTGCCACCGTATAGGTAATCGTCAGAATATTTTCCGGCAGAAAATCAGATATCCCAGCCTTGCGACAAGCACCGTGGTCTTTCCGCTGCCCGGAACAGCCAAAAGCAGTACAGACCCCTCTGCGGTCCGTACTGCCCTTTCCTGCTGTTCATTCAACTTTATGGAAAACTGCTGCTTCCACCCTTCGTAGTTCCCGTTTTCCTGTAAACTCATTCCCCAATCCAGCCTTCCAGCACTTTTTCCATGGAATACTGCTCCGCCTCTTCTCTGGTAAGCTGATGGGAAAAATCCGCTCTCGTTTCAGGACTTGCCCCGGGGCCATAGGAATTGTACTCTCCGTAATAGAAATGTCCGTGGGTCTTTCCCCAGTCCAACCAGCCCTGAGGATGAATATGTTCTCCCAGTTCGCACTCCAGAAATACCGTTTTTGCCCATTCTTTCCAGGGACGTCCCAGATAGACGCTTCCCTTCGGGCAGTCACTT
>OGRH01001569.1_pt1 | contig 14045 bp, 18 predicted proteins | sample 1553461 | NCBI WGS metagenome assembly OGRH01 (sample SAMEA2580092, study PRJEB22360) | human gut metagenome | biome: human gut; feature: human-associated habitat; material: faeces | place: Denmark | collected 2008/2010
TACCATGATAAAAAACTCATGAGTAAAATACATTGTTATACAATAAATAAGTCCTATCCGTTAATTTTTGAATAATATGACAATTGAAGAATTTGTAAAAAAGGCAAAAGAACAGGATTCAAGAAACTATTTTGAACCTTTTGAGGGTAATATGTTTAACATTCCTCCCGATATAAAAGAATTTTATATTAGAGCAAATCCTGTTGATGTCGAAATAAAGACTAAAAAATTTGGCAACATCCATTTCTTCCCTTTGGAAGAAATGGATGTTATAAAAAAGGAATACTCGTTTATGCCAAAGGATGTTTTTATTTTTGCATCAACGAATGGCGATCCTATTTTCATTAGAAATTCACATTATTACATTACATATGAAAGTAGATTTAATCCAGAGTTATTATCGGATGGTTTTGAAAGTTTTTTGGACATTATAAGAATCAAATAAAACTGATATTAAGATTAAAAAGGAGTATTTTTTAATCATGAAAAACGAGAACATTGCAGAAAGACTGCTAAACGAAGGGCTGGAGCTACTATCTAGCGAGAAGCCCCGAAAGCAGAAAAAAAGGATTTTACTCATTGCGAGGAGCAACCGCTTTAGGTCATATGAAAGCCTTCTATTATGAAGGAGTATGCTATAAAGAAGGTCTTGGAATATATCAAAGCGATGAACAAGCTTTTGAGCGTTTTTTAGTAGCTGCGGACGAAGTTCCGGAAGCCATGTATGAACTTGGTTTGTGTTATGTTCATAGCGAAGGTACTGAGCAGGATATAGACAAAGCCATTGTGTGTTTCAGCGATGCTGCACAGAGTGAAATTCCTGAAGCCCAGTATGAATTAGGTGTTTGCTGTCACCGTGGTGAAGGTGTTGAACAAGATATAAAGGCTGCACTATACTGGTATGAAAAAGCGGCTAGTCAGGGATATTTGAGAGCTTACCATAATATAGGTTGTCTATCAACGCGGACTTGGAGGAATGCCTACAGATTATAACAAAGCTTTTAATTACTTCATGAAGGCTGCGAATGAGGAAAGTACTGAATCATACTTCTGTATCGGCAATTGTTTTCTGAATGGATTGGGAGTTGAGAAAAATGAAAAGGAAGCAGCCTGCTGGTTCCAAAAAGCAGCCGAACTGGGAGAGCCTGACTCCATGGTCCATTTGGCTTGGATGTATCAGGAAGGAATAGGTGTTGAACCGAACAGTGAATTATCGGCAGAATATCTCTATAAGGCAGCAGAAGCCGGATGGGAACCTGCTATTAGAATTATAAAAGGAGAAGATTAACTGTAAAATTCTATTTTAGCCAAACAATTCGGACACTTTTTGTCCCCCTCCCTATCTTCCTTTGTAATACGAAACAATAAAAACGTAGTATTATGAATAAAGCAGTACCTTTTTGGAAGAAAATGTTCTTCAAGAACAACGTAAACAAAATCCACCAAACAATCATGGACTACCTGAAAGAAGAAGGTATAGAAGCAGAGTTGGCAGATGGAATGATTATTGTCACATTGAACGAACTACATTATGGCATTCACTTTGATTTGGAGAATGACTACCCAAAGTGCGACATTGGGTTCAGACTGAAAAGTGAGGATTACGAGACATTGGAACTGTCTCAAAAGACCTTTATTGCCGACAAAGTTAATACGGACGAAGAACACTTTTCCATGGTCAGAGCTTATAAAGACTCTATCGAAGTGGAGGCATCTTTCTTCTTCAGTGACAAAGATATGTTGCTTTCCCTTTTCTACCACTATTTCTGCGACATTAAAAACACAGTAGATGAAATGTATGCTTGCCTTGCCGCAAAAGTAGAAGAAAACGAAGAAATGAAGAAAAGGCGTCCCATAGGATTTACAGCAAGCATCACCACTAAGAAGGTTGAAGAAGAAAAAGGTATGGTAGCTTGCAAGGAATAACATGGAAAAGAAACAAAATATCCAAATTACAAGGAAAGATGCTCTTTGCTTTGCCACAAAGAGATTTAGCAACAAGAAGTACACTATAAAAATAGACTTCTACGAGCATGATATGGCCATTGCCGACATCCGATGCAAAAAGCGTGGGTATATCAAGACCGGAAGATGGTGTGCGTATGTATCATTCGACCAATGTAAATCAGAAAGTATGTATGATTACTTTGAGTGCTTGGATTGTTTGGATAAAGATAAAACGGCAAGGCGATGGTTCATACGAGAAATGAAACACTGTACCCGAAACTTCCTATTTCCCAATGGAAGGGCAGACTGGGAGCAGGCAAAGACCATTGAACGTGAAATTCAGCATTGCTCTTACCTTGAAATTCCCCGTATATCACCAGCCTTATTGAAGCAGCTGATATCACTGTGCCGAGGAGAACTATACGGAAGTTTGCACGGCGTAATCAGAATCAGTTGTGAAAATGGAGAGATTAAGTATAACCCGAAAGCATTACAAAATCCGATATTCATTCGTAAAGTAGGGAATAGGATACGTGAAAAAAGGATTGTAAGACCGGTTCAAGTGATATTGAACTGGGTAAAAGACGTACTCCCCGAATTTTATCAAAGGTAACTATATATTGCCTTACAGTGTGAACTCTTGTTAAGCAGTAGGGTATATGAAAATATAAACCCTCTATAAATCGTATAATCGTTTATAGAGGGTTTTGCTGTAAGATAGTATATAGTCACCTTATCAAAAAATCGAGCAAGAGCGGACGATAGATAATTGCAAAATCATTATATGGTATCGATGGAGGGAAAACGAATATCCGTCTATGGAAATATGTGTCAATGATTGCGCTTATACAATTTATACAATGATATAATCATAAAATATCTGAGTGATGAAAATAGACAAAGACGACCTTTTTATAACGACTCTAATCAGTGGAGTGATAATATGCTCACCACTTATTGCCGTATATTGCATAGCAGAATGGATTTATAATCAAACACCATGGCAGAAAAAGAAAAAGCTAAAGATGAATGCAGAAATAAATGAGTTAGAAAACCGTTTAGGGCTTATAGGAAGAACTGAAAAGGCTTTGAATTAGACCCTTACTTCATGAAAAAGAATAGCAGCAGGGAAGAATACCTGAATGATTTAAGAAAAAAGGTGGCTCTAAATTATCAAAGCCCCAGCCTCATACTTGCTACTGAAGAATTTGAAGCTCACGGCGTATATTCCGGTGATCGTTTAGCTTTAGTATTAGTACATATTGACTACTACAAACTACCACCTGATCATCTGTATTGTCTCGGATTTGTAACAGATTCAAGAGCAAACAAATACTTCGATTCTTTTTATCATTTGATTGGTTGTATGATAGATACGATAGGCAGGCTAACTACTTTATCCGAATGTGGAAGATATGAAGATTATTTTGTCATAAAAATCCCTGGAAAGTTCAAAAAACATGAAGTCTGCTTAACGAATAAGAGAATAAAACAATTTGTAAATGAATTTAAGAAGAAATACGAAAAGCAATAAAACGAAGAACAAAATGGCGATAAGGATTATGCAAATCCCACTGAACTTCTTTTTAAATTCAAAAAGGCTTAAATAATACAAAAACACCCAATTTTACATTCTTGGGTGTAAAATCGGGTGTTTATTCTATAATCTGCTGATTATCAGCCTTTATTGCGGAGAGACAGGGTAATGAACCTATCTCCTTATGTCGCTTTAATTCAACTCTTTATCAATATGTCAATGCCTTAGGGGGTACAATTTAGGTCTCAAAAAAGACGTTTATTTGTCGTCCTTTGGCTGTTCATTGTCTGCCTAAAACTTCGGTTCAAAGATACAACTTGTTTTTGAAATACGCAAATCATTGAATATAAATATTCTGCGGTTAGTGCAAGGTGCAAGCTATATTTATATATATACTTGCACCTTGCACTAAAAAAAGAACTTTATTGCCCCCTATGCTTCTTCCTAAAATCAGTAGGATTACAATCTTTGTATTTCTTGAATAGCCTATTTAAATGGCTTTCATCCGTAAATCCCAGTTCCTCTACTATCTCGCTAATTCTCATTTCGCTGTGTAAAAGCCGACTTTCCACCATTTTCATCTTATAGTTTAAGATATACTGCTGCATGGTTTCGTTGGTCTGCTTTTTGAAGTATCTCCCAAGATAATTGGGTGAAATACCAAAATGCTGGCTTATCGCTTTGGCTTTTATCTTTTCGGGATAGCAAATGTTGGATTGGATATATTGCAAGATGTTCAGCGACTTTTCTTCCGAGTTTTCATTTATCTGTTCAGGCAGGAACATAGCAATGTTACGGGCAACAACAATAACAATCGTGTTGATTAACTGCGTAATAATTTCACTGCTGTATATATTCCTATTCACATATTCACGGATAATCGCTTCTATCATAGGTTTTACCAGCAATTTATCGGTTTGATTACGTAATATACAGCCGGGACGGTGATTGGCGTGTTGCAATATAAATTCCAGCCGTTGAATGTTCTCCGCCCCAAAAACAGCCGAATGAATGTAGATGTCATTGAACTTTATATATACGAACTTTGTCGTAGTGTGAATGTCGAAAGAATGTATGTCACCGGGAGTAATCATGAAAAGATGCCCGTCATGATATGGAAATTTGTTGTTGTTTATCCACTGAATACCTGTTCCCGATAGAATATAGACCAGTTCAAAAAAAGTATGGTCGTGTTCCTTTAATTGTGATTCGTCCAGTTCACTGAAACAGATTTCAAACGGTTGGTGTAGATTTTCCCTTTTCATTTTGTGAATTTTTCTATTAGGACGTAAAGATACAAATAAAAAGAAAAATAATACATATATTTACGCTCGGATATGTATAACTTTGCCACAAATAAGATGAAGCAGTAACTTTTATTAGGATGAGGTATGAAAACAGAATTGGAAAAATGCTTGTCGGGCGAATGGTATGATTGTCATGCTCCCGTATTTATGGGGTTTAAAAGAAAGACGCATGAATTGTTGCTGAAATACAATTCATTGCCGTATGATTATAAAGAGGAAAAGTATGCGCTATTGAAAGAAATGTTTGAAAGCGTTGGCAAGAAAGTTTCAGTAGGACATTCTTTTATATGCGATTATGGCTGTAACATCAGTATAGGTAATAATGTCAGCATAAACACCGGATGCACCTTTGTGGACTGCAACAAAATCATTATCGGCAACAATGTATTGATAGCCCCCAATGTGCAAATCTATACGGCTACCCACCCTGTTGAATTGAATGAGCGGCTAACACCGACAGAAACGGAGGACGGGACAGCATATATCCGTCACACGTATGCCTTGCCTGTTACCATTGAGGACGGTTGTTGGATTGGCGGCGGTGTGCTTATCCTGCCCGGGGTTGTCATGTCCGGGTGTTACTATCGGTCAGGGAAGCGTTATTGGAGCGGGAAGTGTTGTCACCAAATCCATTCCGGCAAACAGCCTTGCCGTAGGAAATCCATGTAAAGTAATTCGGGAAATCAATACTTCCATATAGCCATGATTAAATTAGTCGCTTTCGATTTGGACGGCACGATAGGCAATACCTTGCCGATGTGCATACAGGCTTTCAAGAAAGCCACACAACCATATATCGGACATGAATTGTCGGATAAAGAAATGGTTCATACTTTTGGTTTGAATGAAGAAGGTATGATTGGGTGTGTCGTTGATGAACCCTATCGGCAACAGGCATTGAATGACTTTTATGTGATTTATAAGGAATTGCATCAAGAAATGTGTCCGACACCTTTTGAGGGAATACGTGAGTTGATAGCCTTGTTAAAGCAAAAGGGTATCATTGTGGCACTTATCACCGGAAAGGGGATAAACAGTTGTGATATAACCTTAAAGCAATTCAAGATGAAGACTTGCTTTGCAAAGGTCATTACGGGAAATGCAGAAAGGAACATCAAGTCAGAAGCATTGAAAGGTCTCTTACATGATTATCATTTGGCTGCAAATGAAATTGTATATGTCGGGGATGCACTTTCAGATATAACGGAGTGCAGGAAAGCCAATGTGATGTGTCTGTCTGCCGCTTGGAGTATTCCACAAAATGAAGTGACAGCTTTAGAAAACAGTAACCCTAAAAATGTGTTTTATTCGATACCGTCCTTATTCAAATATCTTAATATAAAAACATGATTGTCTTATTTACAGTGAATTTTATCAACTCAATTAAAACAGAACAATATGAAACAGAGAATTTGCCAAAGTTGTGGCATGTCTATGCCCACTGATGATTTGTTAGGAACTCACGGTAACGGATGTTTGTGTACTGAATATTGCTGCCACTGCTTCCAAAAAGGATTTTTCACCAACAATTCATTGGAGGAACAAATCGAACTGAATACCCAACCCGAAAGTCTGGCTGCATTTAACGAAGCGTCAGGAAGTAATTTTACCAAAGAAGAAGCTATCGAAGGACTACGTAAGTTCCTGCCTACGCTTAAACGCTGGATGCCTATCAGACAGCAGGCTGAATGGGTACTTGAACAATGCGGCTACATCACACTTTCCACTATCAGTAAAAATGGTTGTCCTCGCCCGGTAGCTATCGACCTATTGCGCCATACCGATATATCAACTTTATGGATGACAACAGCCTTATCCACAGAAAAGGTAAAACATATCAGACAAAATTCAAAAGCCGGAGTTTGCTTTGTTCACGAAGCAGACAGTGTTACTCTAACCGGAAAAATAGAAATACTTACTGATGCGGAAACCCGTCAGACCTTTTGGCAAGATTATATGCTACACTATTTCCCGCAAGGTGTAAACGACCCGGATTATTGCATTCTTTGTTTCCATACGGAAGGAGCAGTTTTGTGGATAGACAGGAAATTTGAGCGCATCGTGTTATAATGTAGCCATTCTTGTTTTCGTATGAAAAGTTTGTCTTATCATACGAAAACAAGAATAGCTATTTAGGGTAACTTTTTCTCTGGCTTATTCCGTATATTTGCTTTCAAATAAGAGAACTATGGATATAGATAACGAAAAGAAATATTGCCAAAGTTGTGGTATGCCATTAGACATTGAGGGTATTTCAGAATATGGAACAAATTCTGATGGTACACTCAATCAGGAATTTTGTTCCTGTTGTTTAAACTCCGGCAAATATCTTTTTGATTTCTCAATGGAATACCTCATTTATCTTTGGGGGCTTTTCCCCGATTCCTATAATCAAATTGCAGGTACTAATTATAAAAGCGAGGAATTAAGAAATGTTTTATCCGACAGATTGCCTAATCTAAAGCGGTGGAAGCAAAAAATAAACACTGCCCATATACACTATGCCCTTATAATAAATGTTCAGGAATATATCAATCGGCATTTATTTGAGGACTTAAACTCTGACAATTTATCTCATATCGCTTGTATGTCGATATATCACTTTCGGAGAGTATTCAAAGATGTTGTAGGAGAGAATGTCGGTGATTATATTCAGAGGTTAAGGTTGGAATATATTGCTTTCAAACTTATTTCAACAAATACAAGGGTATCGGAACTGCTTGAACAGATAAATTTTCACAATAAACATACTTTATCAAGGGCATTTAAAAAGCATTTTCAAATGTCTATCCCTGCTTTCAGGAAAACATATTCAAATGTTGCTTATGAAAACAAAATTATAAAACAGCCTGACTGTTCAATAAAGAGGATTAAAGAATTCAAAGTTGCATATTTGAAATTTGAGCGAACACATAGAAATAAGCAAGCATATTCTACTTTGTGGGGGCAGATAATAGAATTTGCCAAGAAATACAATCTGACAGATAAAGGTTTCAAATACGTTAGTATCAGTTTGGATAGTCTTGATATTACGGAAATAGATAAATGCCGATTTTTGATAGGGATAACTGTTCCTTATTCAATGGAAGTCCCTAAAGGTTTTGGGACTTTGAACATACAAGCAGGGTTATATTCTGTATTTAATATAAAAGGGGGCAACCATGAATTAAATAAAATTTACCGGAATGTTTACCTTGATTGGCTACCAAATAGCAAGTACCGTCTAAGAGAACAAATGACCTTTGAAATATATGCCAATACTCCCAATAAAACGAGCACGGATGAATTGGTTACAGAAATTTATTTACCCATTGAAGCAAAACAAAAGATAAAATGAAAAACGAAATAATTCAATTTTTAAGAGAGAATATCATTGGCAAAACATTGCTTACTGGTGCAGTTTATAAATTAGAGAACGGAAATTTAGAAGGCGTGTATAGCGATAAAATGACATTCTCAAATTTGGTGACAACAGAAAACGGCATTAAGTTCAATATGACAACTGTCACCCAAGAATTGGTTTACAATTTGGATGATAAAGGAGCAAGAACCACCATAGCCAAAGATTATACAGGAACAAGTGTGTTTTGTTATGAATTGGCAATGCGAAAAAGTACAAAGCAAATCACAGGTTATATGCGCTGTGTTTCAACAACAGTTCAAGATTCCACAATGGAAGCCGTAGTTTGTGGAATATTTGATGTGACTTTTGACGGGAAAGAACTGAAATGGCAAGAAAACCAGTTGCTATATAGAGATAATCCCATAGGAGAAGATAAATATAAACCAGTCGCCTTTCATTCCAAAGTTCGTTTTTATCTTGATAACGGGAAAGTCATATTTGAATATTTGCCAACGCTTTGGGATATATCCCCCGACACATTGGAAAAGAGATTGTCTAAAGATGATTATCCTCCTTATATATCAAAAGAACAATAACCGAATAAAAAAAAAGTAGAACCGGATAATAGCATAAATGAAATAAGCTGTTTATACAATGAAAGAGGTAGTAGATAGGATATTAGAGCAAGTAGAGGCTGATATTTCGGAAATCGACCTCTACGGTTATAATATTATCGAAACTTCTCTTTCAATGGTACATAGGCTGCAAACAGTTCTTAATGATTTGAGAACAAAAATACAGACTTATGTTTTTCTAACCAAAGAGGATGAAATCTTATTTTTCAAGACACAGAAGCCGGAGATACTCGGTCGGTTGTTATTTTTCTATAAGATATACAAGATTGAAACGCAATGCCCTAATGGTAGCGATGAAGCAATTAGAAATTATATCAATCGGGAACTGGATAATCTGACTTATTTCTTCAATCGCAATTTGGACTTTTACCAATATTACCGTTCACATTCCACTGTGTACGATGAATATTACTTTGTACGTGGAAAAGCTGATTTGCGGTTATGTACTGATAGCGCACAGTTTGACAAAGACCCTAATTTTTCAACCGGCTATGATTATAAAGTGGCAAAGATTATCGCCAATGAAATGCTACGCATCTATCTGAATAAACGATTGGTGAAACTGGGAACTAATAATCAGATAGAAGACAATTTACAGAAATGCTTCAAATATCCGTTCCGCTTTACAGGCAAAAAGGCATATCTTATCGAACTGGGATATTCGCTTGTATCTTCGGGCGACATAAACAATGGCAATGTGGAGATAAAAGAAATGATGAATTTTCTTAGCATGATATTCCATATTGATTTAGGGGATTATTACGCTTCATATATAGCTATGAAAGAGAGAAAAGACCGGACGGCTTATCTTCATCATCTAATGGAAAGTCTTGTTAAGCGAATGAACGAAGATGATATGAAGTAACTTTTTGAGAAAAATAAACCAATATTTCTTTGTCAATTCAAAAACAACTCGTATGTTTGCAGTGACCAATAATAACAAAATAGTCATATTGTATGGCAAAAGCATTTAATGACAACGAAAGAAAGCTTATAAAGGATAAACTCAAAGAAGGAGCTTTGCTATTTATCCAGCAACAAGGAGTGCGTAAAACTTCTGTAGATGAACTTGTTAAATATGCCAATATTTCTAAAGGAGCATTTTATCTATTCTATACATCAAAAGAACTTCTTTTTTTCGATACAATAATAGACTATCATAAGAAATTGGAAAAAGAATTTCTTAATGCCATAAATAAGCATACCAATAATATTACGGTTGATACATTGACAGATATTATATCTGATTTGCTAATCAACAACAAACCATACTTTGTATCTATCTTCGTTAATAGTGATGTGGAATATCTAAATAGAAAGCTCCCTCAAGAAGTACTTTCAAAACACGTAGATGATGATGTCATGTTAGCAAACGAATTACTGAATTTTATTCCAGAAAGTAAATCAATTGATACAAAAGTATTTGCAGGGGCTTTAAGAGCTGCATTCTTGACTATTCTAAACGAGAAAACAATTGGAACAGATATTTACAATGAAGTTTTCAAGTTTATAGTTAGGGGAATAGTACAGCAACTATTTAAAGACTAATCCAATACAACAAGATTATATAATATCAACTGACTATGTGCAAATATGTTACATAGCGATACTTTGAATTTACAATATGACTATATAAACAATTTTAGTCATACGATATAAAATTTAAAAATTATGATTACAGTAAAAAACTTATCGTTTAGTTATTCTCAACTACCATTTATTGAGAATATGAATTTTCAAGTAAGAAGCGGAGAAATATTTGGCTTCTTAGGACCTTCTGGAGCAGGAAAAAGCACTCTTCAAAAGATATTAATAGGTATGCTCCCTAAATATAAGGGGAGTGTTTCTATTAATAATAATGAAATTAGAAATAAGTCTGACCAGTTCTATGAGAGTATTGGTGTCGATTTTGAATTCCCTAGTTTTTATGAGAAATTCACCGCATTGGAGAACTTAAAATTCTTTGGTTCTTTATATGACTGTAAGCTGATTCCTGTCGAACAATTATTAGAAATGGTTGGACTCTCACAACATGCCAATAAGAAAGTGGCAGGTTTTTCTAAAGGTATGAAATCCAGATTAAACTTTGCCCGATCAATTATTCATCAACCCAAAGTGTTATTTTTGGATGAGCCAACATCTGGTTTAGATCCTTCAAACTCCCAAGTGATGAAAAACATTATTCTTGATCTTAAAAATAAAGGAGTAACAATCATTCTGACTACTCACAATATGCACGATGCAACCGAACTTTGTGATCGTGTAGCATTTATTGTTGATGGCAACATTAAAGCTATGGACACTCCTCATAATCTTATCATGTCAAGGCGTTATAATGAAGTAACATATTCATATTTGGAGAATCAAAAAGAATTAAATACTACAATCGCACTTGACAAAATAAGTACAGATAAAAAGCTACAATCTCTGATTCAAGCTAATGCCTTATTATCAATACATAGCAATGAGCCAACATTAGACAATATATTCTCAGAAATAACAGGGAGGAAATTACTATGAAGTTTAAAAGTTTAATACTAGGCGATATTCGGCAACAATACAAATATGGTTTTTATGCCCTATATACGTTATTTACACTAGTGTATATTACAGTATTGCGCATTCTTCCTATGCCGTGGAAAGAACTATGTACAACTACCCTTATATTTTCAGATCCCGTACTGATCGGATTAATGTTTATGGGAGCAATAATATTATTCGAGAAAAGCGAAAAAGTAATGCAGGCATTAGCTGTTTCGCCCATATCGATACACGCATACATTTTGTCAAAGGTAATTTCCATTGGACTAATTTCTTTGCTAAGTGGAGTTCTCATCGCATTGTTCTCAGGCATGGAACATTCTTACATACATCTTGCTGTTGGAATTATGTTAGGTTCAGCATTATTCACACTGGTTGGAATATCACTTTCCGCTTTCATTTCAACCATGAATAACTTTATGCTGATTATGGTTCCCACTTTAATAATATCCGTAGCTCCCATATCTGTTTATACAATGGGCTATAAATCGGGAGTTATGCTATTACATCCAAGTATAAGTCTGATAGAACTTATGTCTGGAAATATCAGTGTCATATCTCTAATGGCAATAAGCATTTGGTGCATTGCGATGTATATTTTTTCTTGTCTGTCAGTAAAAAAAATGATGACGATATAATTATGAATCAGAATATTATTTCTTTCAAAATGTTTATCAGAAACATATTCTCAGATGGTATGTTATCTGCAATAATATGTATTCCGCTAATATTAGCGGCAATATATAGGTTTGTTTTCCCCTTAATTGTACAGCATTATCCGATGCTAAAGGATTTCAGTCTATATTATCCGATATTGGATTTATTCCTTGCAATTATGTGTCCTTACATGATTTGCTTCGCTTCGGCCTTAGTGGTATTAGATGAAACAGATATGAAAATCAACAGGTATATCACAATTACTCCACTTGGGAAGAAGGGTTATCTTATATCAAGATTGCTTATTCCTGTTTTATTTGCAGCTATTGTTTCTTTTGTGCTGCTTTCTTTTTGTTCTGTATCAGGTATGTCATTATGGACTACATTTATAATATCAATATTGGCTACAATACTAAGCGTTGTGGCTGCTATGATTATTTTGGCATACGCGGGAAATAAAGTGGAAGGTATGGCACTTGCAAAAGTATCTGCTTTAGTTATGGTTGGACTAATTATACCTTTTGTTATTACAGATAGTATCCAATATGTATTTTCATTTATCCCTTCTTTTTGGGTAGCCAAGTTTCTAATAAGTAATAACTATTGGTTTATTCTACCAACGATCTTTCTTTCTGGCGGACTGATTTACCTATTATATAATAGGTACAATGCAAAAATATAGTTTCTCCTAAAATTGATACTATTAATACCGAAGATATAAAAAGTATAGTACCTAAATAAGCATATTAAATTTATGATTATACGAATTAATATTATTCACTATCTAAAAATTATGCTTATGAATGAGTTATTGAAAATGAAGTTTTTTGAGCTATTGTCTAAAACTTCACAAGAAGTTACTAACACAGAAATGCAAGATGCCTATGGAGAATTTGTCAAGCACATAGTCGCTATTAGCAATTCAGAAGATTATTCCTATATCTTTCGGATGCTAAATCTCACCCGTATTGAGATAGTACCCCTAAAAGAGTTATATCAATATGGGCAGGGGGAAAAATGCGCTTAAAATTCTCTATGTCCACAAAGCGTTATCGACAATTGATGCCGAGCTACAATTAATCAACTTAAAAATTAACCATCCAGAACAATTTAAGTTATCTATTCCTACAGCGTTCAAGTCCGACCTATATGTAATCCCTAAGTCAAAAGACTTGGGGATTATTGGCATTGCAGAAATCGTATTAGCTCTGTTTCTACAGGGGCAAATCGTTGGCGAAGATGGAAAACCTGTCCCAGAAGTTCGTTTAGCTCGTGGCTTTGAGCAGCTTTTCAATCTAAAATTCGGAAGTATTTACGATAAGGTAGGTGAAGTATTTACCCGCAAGCCGTACAACCTTACCAAAACATTGGATGCCTTACGAAATGCTATCATTAAAGAGGATCGAAAACGTAAGAACCGATAAAGATCAAAAAAGATATTTGTGCAAACTGTTTATTCTCAGATATTTGCAAATATCTTTTCGGGGAGTAGGTAACTACTCCTCTTTTTCTCTTACATTGTTTTACTGAATTTTGCTTCATCAATCGATTGAGAACAATAATGTTAAACTAAAAAATGAAGCAAAATGTATATAGACAACGAAAACTTCGATAAATGGATGGAGAAGCTATCTAAGAAACTCACTGAGATAGGACAAGACTTAAAATCCCTTATCAATACCGATCAGGTATTAGAAGAAAATGAACGATTACTTGATAATCAGGATTTAGCATTTCTGTTAAAAGTGTCTTTCAGAACTTTACAACGCTATCGACTAAAAGGTAAGCTCCCCTACTTTACTATTGGGCATAAAACCTACTATCGGGCTAGCGATATTAGAGCTTTTGTACGTGAACGAGCCGATTATCAAACTTATAAACAGTTTGAAAAAGCCAATCAATTAGAAAACAAACTCTGACAGCAAAATGCAGCAGAGGAAAGAAGCTTGTGTTTAAGCTATCACTTTGTGTAACCACCCCGATTTAGTAGAAACCGCTTCACCTATCGGTTCAGCCCATTTCACTAAATCGAGCAAGAGGGAACTGGACAAGTCCTGTTCTTCCCTCTTGCCCTGCGG
>OGRH01001588.1_pt1 | contig 13916 bp, 12 predicted proteins | sample 1553461 | NCBI WGS metagenome assembly OGRH01 (sample SAMEA2580092, study PRJEB22360) | human gut metagenome | biome: human gut; feature: human-associated habitat; material: faeces | place: Denmark | collected 2008/2010
CAGTATCTGATTGATAACAACTTTATCGACTGCATTATTCAGCTGCCCGGCAACCTGTTCTTTGGCACCAGCATTGCAACCTGTATTATGGTGCTGAAAAAGAGCAAGGCTGAAAACAGAACGCTATTTATTGATGCCTCGAAAGAATTTGTTAAGGTTACAAACAACAACAAGCTGACTGAGGACAACATTGCAAAAATCGTGGCCTCGTTCATTGACCGCAAGGATAAGGACTATTTCTGCCGTCTTGTGTACAAGGACAAGATTGCGGAACAGGATTATAACCTGTCTGTATCCACCTATGTGGAGCAGGAGGACACCCGCGAGGTCATCAACATTACCGAGCTGAACGCAGAAATCAAGCGCATTGTGGCGCGGGAACAGGTTCTGCGTGATGAGATTGATAAGATTATTGCGGAGATTGAGGCCGGGTGATGGAACAGCCATTTGAAAGATAAGGGGAAAAGTGGTTGGTGTAAAAAATGCAACAACCACTCGGCATAGAGTAATTGAAAAAGCCTACTGGTGATAAACTGATAATGCGTTGTAAGTTATCCGGAACTTTAATGTAGTTACGAACAAGAAGGAGATAAACCATGTCAAGCGTAGCATTTTCTGTGATATCTGCAATTATAGCGGTTGTCGCGTTGATACAAACGCAAAGTCAGATAAAGCTGAGCAACAAGCACCAACTTTTTGAAAGAAGACTAAATAACTTTTTTGCGTTTTATGGTTTGTATGAACTTTATAAAGAAAATAAAATGAAAGCTGTGATCACAGATACAGAAGTCATGGGAAATGAGAATAACCTGTACTTCCAGTTCGGAGGCTGCCAGGCAGTTGCACGAGTTTCTAAATATGAGATCAGCCAGGTTGGAGATGAAATTGAATTTGTATTTATGCCATCCAAGATTCATTTCTTTGATAAAGAAACTGAGATGAATTATTTATAGGAGTGACATTGATAATGAGAGAAGTAAAGATTTTTTTAGGGACAATAGAAAGAGTAAAAGATTTTGTCAATGCTGTGACGCGTCTGGACTGTGATGTAGACATTGTGTCCGGAAGATATGTGATTGATGCAAAATCAATCATGGGAATTTTCAGCGTGGATCTGTCAAAAGCGGTTGATCTGAGAATTCATGCAGAAGGCACTGAAGCAGAAAAAGCAATGGAAGTAATCAGTCCATTCATAGAAAAATAGAAAGTGAGCAGAATATGCAGAAAATATATGTAAAACCGAAAGACTACTGGATGAATGACCCGAATGGCTTTATATATTACAAAGGTATGTATCATCTTTTTTACCAGTGTTTCCCGTATGCGCCGCGCTGGGGACGGATGCACTGGGGACATGTTGTCAGCAGAGATCTGGTGAACTGGGAAGAACAGGGGATTGCACTGTTTCCAAGCAAAACAGATGACCGGAGTGGATGTTTTTCCGGAAGCGCCATTGAAGAAGATGGCAAAATGCAGCTGTATTATACCGGTGTGAATTATCTTACAGAAAATTCGGAGGATATCAATTTGTGTGTGGATGAACATTTTGTTTCCGCACAGCTTAAGATAACTTCAGAAGATGGCTTGCATTTTGATAATATTAAAGACAAAAAGACGGTGATTCCAGTCATTCATGATAAGGGGATCGGAGATGCACGCCATACAAGAGACCCGAAAGTCTGGAAAGAAAACGACAGGTATTTTATGGTTCTTGGTGGACGTCTTAAGGGAGATAAAGGTGCAGTTCTGGTTTATGAATCAGAAAATCTGAAAGAATGGAAATTTAAACATATAATAACCACACCGGAAGCTTTTGGCTATATGTGGGAATGCCCGGACTATTTCGAACTGGACGGGAAGAAATTTCTGTCTGTATCACCACAGGGCTTGAAGAGGGAAGAATTTCGTTTTCAGAATATCTATCAGTCAGGCTATTTTCAGGTAAAAGAGGATGGCTCTGTAGATGAAAGAGACTTTCGTGAGTGGGATATGGGATTTGACTTTTATGCTCCACAGACCTTTACAGATAACAGCGGAAGGCGACTTCTGATAGGATGGATGGGAATGCCGGATGCAGAGGAGGAATATACCAATAAAACCATTGATGAAGGCTGGCAGCATTGTCTTACCGTACCGCGGGAACTGAGGGTAAAGGATGGAAAAATATTCCAGTATCCGGCAAAAGAACTGGAGAGACTCCGAAAAGAGAAAACAATTCTTGATGATGAAAAATCAATTGTTGAGGTTCGTGTAGAAGTAAATGAAGGTTTTGATCTGTTAATTGAAGATATTGCAGTGACAGACAGAAGTTTTCAGATCAGTATGGGCGGACAGATGCTCTTTAAATATGAAAATGAAATTGCGGAGATTGGATTTTCTGAAATTGCGGGTGCAGGAAGAAATAAGCGGAAAGCGAAAGTCAGTGAACTGAACAATATCCGGATTCTTGCAGATACTTCTGCAGTGGAACTTTATCTGAATGATGGAGAGATTGTATTCTCAACCAGATATTATCCGGATCGTGAAGATCTGCAGCTAAAGGTAAAAGGCGGAAAATTCAGGGGAAATCTCTGGAATCTTCGAAAAATGATATTCACAAAATAAGAAAATAAACGTATAATAAAGCAGGTGGGAAAGAAAATCCGCAGTCGGTTTCCCTGCCTGCTTTTTTGACATATTGGTATTTCTGGTGCTGAGAGATCTGGCTGTCAGAAAGAATATGTGTCCGGATGATATACGTGTTTTAAACCGACTGTTTATTATAGAAACAGGGACGACCGCAAAAGATAGCAGTTGTCCTTTACATAAATTATAAAAAATTTCAAATAATGCAATTCCAGACAATAAGACAGTTGCTTGATTATAATATATGACTGTCGGGTGATTATGATGAATTATACTTACATTGTTAAATGTGCAGATGGGACTTTTTATACAGGGTGGACAAACTGTCTGCAAAAACGTATGAAAGCACACAACGAGGGAAAGAACGGCGCGAAATATACAAGGACCAAAAGACCGGTTACACTTGTATATTATGAAGGATTTTCAACAAAAGAAGAAGCGATGAGACGTGAATATGAGATTAAACAATTTACCAGAAATAAAAAACTGGAGTTGCTGAGCTTCTGAACCCGTCAGATAAGGAGGATAAGAGAAAATGAAAAAGATGACAAAATGGCTTGCAGTATGCGCAGTATGTGTGATGGGCAGTGTTCCGGCCATGGCAGCAGAAGTACCGGATGTTACTGTAACACCGATCCCGATTGAAACACCGGCTCCGGATGTAACACCAATCGAGACACCTGCACCAACACCCATACCGGAGGTGAAAAATGGCTGGTGTGAGTATGGAACAAAAAATAAGAAATATTTTAAAGATGGACAGTATCTTACAGGAATGCGTAAAATCCATGGTGAAGTTTATTATTTCAGTCCAAAAGGATTTATGAAAACCGGATGGATCAAATACAATAACAAGAAATATTATTTTGATTCCAATGGAATACGTTACAGTGGCGTTAAGAAAATCAGCGGAAAATATTACTATTTCAGTGACAAGGGTGTTCTGAGAACGAAAACAGTTAAAGTTGGAAATACAATTTATTATTGTACAGAAAAGGGAATTCTGGAAGCCTGGAAAAAAGGAAAGACGATTTATTATCCAAATGGAAAGAAAATGAATTCCACCAAAGCGTATGAGTATGAGACTTTGCAGAGAGCAAAGGATGTTGTCAGCAAGATCACAAAACCGAGTATGTCAAAAAGTGAGAAATTTGAAACCTGTTTCAGATGGGTAATGTATCAGCATTATTACGATACCAGAAGAATATTTTATAATCAGACTGCATGGCCTGCGTTATATGCAAACGATTATCTGATACTGAGCGGAAAAGGCGGGGACTGTTTCTCAGATGCCTGTTCGTTTGCCTATCTTGCAAAGGCTCTTGGATATAAGAATGTTTATGTCTGCGTAGATACAACGGCAACTGACGGAAGCGGTCATTGCTGGGCTGAAATCGGAGGCAGAGTATATGATCCGCTGTTCGCAGAGGCGAAGAGCTATTATGGATATTTTGGCGTGGGATATGGATCCTATGGATTGTATCCGGAAAGAAGAGTAGCTGTGTAATATAAAAGCTTTCCTGCAGGGATTATGCTGTAGCAGAGAAAATTGTATTGTTAAGGGGTTGTAGCACCGAAAAAAATCCGGTGCTGCAACCCCTTGTTTTGTTTATTGGCAAATTGACGGTTATACAGGTAGTGGAGCAACAAAAAAGTACATGACAATGAAATGGCAGGCACTTCCAAGCATAACAAAGATGTGAAAGATCTCATGGGAACCAAAATTCTTATGTCTGGAATTAAAAAGCGGAACTTTTAATGCATAGATCACACCACCGATGGTATAAATGATTCCGCCTGCAAGAAGCCAGTCAAATCCTGCACGTGGGAGTGCATGGAAGATTGGAACAAATGCCAGTACACACAGCCAGCCCATGGCGATATACAGTACAGAGGACAACCATTTGGGACAGGTAATCCAACAGCCCTTTAAGATAATGCCGAGGACTGCAATACTCCATACCAGCGCGCACAGAATATATCCAATGCGGTTATGAAGAACGATCAGGCATACAGGAGTATAGCTTCCGGCGATCATCACAAAAATCATCATGTGATCCATTTTTCGCAGCCGTCGATTGACCTTCTCTGTAGAATCTACAGAATGGTAAATGGTACTGGCTGCATAGAGCAGAACCATGGTAAGGATAAAAATACTTAAAGCAACAATATGGAGCACATCATAAGAACGCGCTGCCTTGATAATAAGAGGAACTGCTCCGACTGCAGCGAGAAGAAGGGCAATACCATGAGTGATCGCACTTCCGGGATCTTTTAATTTAAATTTCATAAAAACGCCTCCATTCATTCAGATAAATACAATGAAAACAATATAACATAGTTTTAAAAACTACATATCAAGTATATAAATACTATAACACAAAAAAACAAAAAATCAAGGGCTTATTTTGGGAATCAAAGAAATGTTTGTCCGGCAATGCAAATGAGTTACAGGGTTGCGAAGATGAGGAAAACAGTTGAATCTATATGATAAATCTCCTATAATACAAGTAAAGTAAGTGGTAAAGGAGACAGTTCCATGGGAAAAACCATAACGATATGTTTTACAAATAATAAGGGTGGAAGTGGAAAAACCACAACCTGTTCAAACCTTGGAGCGGCGATGGCTCAGGCAGGGAAAAAGGTTCTTCTGATCGATGGAGATATGCAGTTAAATCTTTCTCTTGCTTTTTTTCCGGAGAACTGGGTGCTGGAGCAGGCGAAAGGAGAGAAGAATCTGTATTGCGCAATCGGAAAACAGGAAGAGCTCAGCGGTTATGTGGTACATACTCCCTACGAAAATCTGGATCTGATACCATCGTCTACATTGATGAGTTCTATAGAATATGAACTTTTTACAAAATGGCAGAGAGAATTTATCCTGCGAAAATGCATTCAGAAGATAAAGGATGCAGGAAATTATGACTATATTCTGATTGATGCACCTCCTACGCTGGGTGGTTGGGTGATGAATATCCTTTGTGCATCAGACAGGGTAATTATTCCTGTTGAGGCAAGTCCATGGGGAATGTTCGGACTTGCGAATATGTTTGAATTTCTTAATGAAGTAAAGCAGATTACTCCGGAACTGGAAGTTGCCGGAATTGCAGTGACAAAGGTAGATACAAGAAAGAGTTATTATAAACAGACAATGGAAACACTGCATGAACTTGAGGATATTCATGTATTTGAGCAGATCATCAGAGTGGACAGCTCTGTAGAATGGTCACAGGATAACAGTATTCCGGTTGTGGAATATAAAAAATCAAGCAGAAGTGCCAGGGAATATACGAGATTGGCAGAGGAGGTCATGGAATTATGTCAGTAGGCAGGGAGAGTATTCGGCGTGCAGCAAATGCAGGTGCCGGGAAAACCGTAAAGAAGCCCGTTGTATCCACAAAAGAGGCAGAGAAACCGGAAACAATATCTGTTACAGAAGAAAAGAAAAAAACAGCAAAAGGTTCTGTTCATATTAATGAGGAACTGCCGGTATATCTTCTTTAAAAGTTACTTGTAAGTGCTTGAGTATTTTGTTATTTTATAGAATATAATCAAGTGGTTGCGCAAAAAGTGGGGTATTTTATGGAAACAGAAGAAAAGAAGATATATACAATAGAAGATATCGCCCGGGAGCTTGGGGTAAGTAAGACTACGGTATCACGTGCTATTTCAGGAAAGGGAAGAATCAGTCAGGCTACAAGAGACAGAGTACGGGCATTTATAAAAGAACATGATTACAGACCCAATGTTGTGGCAAAGGGGTTGGCACAGCGTAAAACTTATAATATTGCACTGCTGATGCCGAAGGATTATGTTGCCACAGAGTTTCTTTTTTTTAAAGACTGTATGAATGGAATCTGTGAGATGGCTTCCTCCTATGAGTATGATATTATTATTTCTATGATTGATGGAGCAGATGTATCGCAGATACAGAGACTGGAGGCAAATCGAAAAGTCGACGGGATCATTGTAAGCAGAGCAGTGGTAAGTTCCAAGGTACAGAAATATCTGAAGAACTGTAAGGAACCATATATATTGATCGGCCCGTCTTCAGATCCGGAAGTTCCGTTTGTAGATAACAAGAACCAGGAAGCCGGAAAAGAACTGACAAGTATTATGTTGATGAAAGGTTTTCGGAATCTGGCACTTCTGGGTGGAAATCAGTCCTATAATGTTACCGGAAGCAGATATCAGGGTTTTCTGGAAGCACATGAGGAAATGGGAGTTTCTGTTAACGAAAATCTAATCTTCATGGATACGGATAATCAGGCAGCAGTATCTGATGCTGTGAAGAGACTGCTTGAAGAAGGCGCGGATGGTATTGTCTGTATGGATGATGTGATCTGCAGCATGTGTCTGAGCAGTCTGAGGGAAAAGAAAATATCGGTTCCTGCAGAAATAAAAATAGCCAGTATGTATGACAGTAAGAATCTGGAATATAATAATCCACCGATTACCAGTATACGCTTTGATACGGTAAGACTGGGAAAGATGGCATGTGCGAAATTACTGAACATCCTGGGAGAGAAGCCACTGGAGGATACAGTGCCTCTGAACTACCAGGTAGTGTTGCGGGAGTCGACACAGTAGTATATGGATGTAAAATCCGATCAGATTATAGAAATTGAAAATGAATGGCAGGATTAGAAAGTTCTCTGTATTTATTGTAAGGATCAATAAGCAGAGAACTTTTTGTGTATAAAAAAATCGGTTGAAATTCTCTGGACAATCTGATTTTATCAAAATGAAAACGGTTGCACAAATCAAGTATATCATTGTATGAAAAAACGAAAAAATCAAACTGAATTGTGCAATATGACAAAAAAAAGAGTTTTGAAATTAGATAATAATGGCTAATTGACTTTATAAATATAAAGGAATATACTAAAAATATGAACAAACGGTTGCGCAAACAAAACTGAGGGCGTTTATTACGCAAATCGGATGCGGGCTGTTTAGGCATAACCATCAAAAACAGGAGGAAGAGAAAATGAGAAAAAATGTAAAAAAGGTGATTGCACCGTTACTGGCAGCAGCTATGGCACTTTCCTGCACAGTATGTGTAAGTGCAGCAGAGGATGAGACAATTAAACTGACTGTATGGGGAGCTGAAGAAGACCAGAATTTATTAAAAGAACTGACAGATAAATTCCAGGAGAAGTATGCAGATCAGAAATTTGATATTCAGATTGGCGTAGAATCTGAGTCTACTGCAAAAGATACTATTCTGACAGACGTAGAGGCTGGTGCAGATGTATATGCATTCGCAGATGATCAGCTTCCGGATCTTGTAAAAGCAGGAGCACTTCTGAAACTTGATGATTATGCAGAAGCACTTCAGCTTGCAGATACAACACTTGATGATGTAAAAGCTGCAAACGTTGAAGGCGCTATTGATGCAGCAACAATTGATGGCAGTCTGTATGCATTTCCAAGAGCAGCTGACAACGGATATTTTCTTTACTATGATTCATCTGTAATTTCCGAGGAAGATGCAGCAAGCTGGGACAGCCTTCTTGAAGCAGCTGATAAGGCCGGAAAGAAAGTTGGTATGACACTTGCTTCCGGATGGTACAATGCTTCTTTCTTCTATGGAGCAGGATTTACAACAGGACTTAATGATGACGGAACAACAACTATGGACTGGAACGGAACAAGTGCTGATGGATATACAGGTGTTGATGTAGTAAAAGGAATGCTTGATATTACATCTAATCCGGCATTTATGGCAGTTGCTGATGGTGATATGTCTAATCAGCTTGCATCCGGTAATCTGGCAGCATGCGTTTCCGGTACATGGGATGCAATCACAGCAAAGGAGATATTTGGTGACGGATATGCAGCAACAAAGCTTCCTACATTCACAGTTGGTGACAAACAGGTTCAGCAGGGATCTGTTGCCGGTTACAAATATGTTGGTGTAAACGGCTATTCTGAGAATTCCGGATGGGCAGTTCTTCTTGCTGAGTACCTTACAAATGAAGAATCCCAGCAGATGTTCTTTGATCAGAGAGAAAGCGGTCCTTCAAACAAGAATGTAGCAGCATCTGATTCTGTTCAGGAAAATGTAGCACTTGCAGCACTTGCAGCTCAGTCTGAATATGCACAGGCTCAGAAGGTTGGCGGAAAATATTGGGATCCTGCAAAGACATTCGGAGAACTGATTGCACAGGGAACATTATCTGCGGATGATGATAATGCAATCCAGGAAGCACTTGATAATCTGGTAGAGGGTGCTGCTGCTTCTGTAGAATAATTGTAAAATAAAAAAATTATATAACAGATTTTAAAAAATGGCCCATATGCATAACGGCATGTGAGCTGTTTTAAGGAAACGGCAGATGCTGTCTGAGAAAAGACAGTAACAAAAATGAAATGACGAGGAGGAGAGATATGGCAGCACAGGACAATAATTCTGTTGCAGCGGCAGTGAGTGGATTCTTTAAATCCATCGGTGGATTTTTTGCTGACTTTGGTACTGCTGTAGTGAAAGGTGATGCCTTTGTAAAGCTGTCCCTGATCTGGATGGGCGCAGGCTATGCAAAGCGTAAACAGTATGTGAAAGCAGTACTGATGACATTGCTGGAGATCGCAGTGATCGTTTTTTCAGTGAAATTTGCAATGCAGTATGTACCAAAATTCAGTACCCTTGGTACTGTAAAGATGGAAAAAGTCTTTAACATGAAAACAATGAAAAGTGAATTTAATGATTATGATAATTCCTTTACGATCCTGTTGTTTTCATTGTTCAGCTTTGTTGTATGGTTTGCGGCAGCTGTTGTGTGGTTTAAGAACGTGATCAATGCTTATACACTTCAGAAAATGGAAGAAGCGGGAAAGCATATCAATACTTTTAAAGAAGATCTCAGATCACTGACAGAAGAGAAGTTTCATATTACATTACTGACACTTCCGGTACTTGGAGTTGTGATTTTCACATTAATCCCAATCTTACTTCTGATCTTTGTAGCATTTACAAATTATGATCAGCAGCATATGCCTCCTACTGAGTTGTTCTCATGGGTAGGTTTCAGTAACTTTATCAGTTTGTTTGGCGGCGGCGGTCTTACATCTACGTTCGGATATGCATTTGTGCGGGTTCTGGGATGGACACTTGTATGGGCTTTCTTCGCAACATTTACAACTTATATCGGAGGTATCCTGCTTTCACTGCTTCTTAACAGCAAGAAGACAAGACTGTCGAAGATGTGGCGTACTTTATTTATCGTAACGATTGCAGTCCCGCAGTTTGTATCACTTCTGCTGGTGCGTAATTTCTTCTCCAATGGTGGTATCGTCAACACAATCTGTCACAGCATTGGACTGACCGGATTCTTAAGAAGCATAGGACTTGTGTCCACAAGCTATATTCCGTTTCTTTCTGCTCCGGGCTGGGCACATGTAATGATCATTCTCATTAATATCTGGATTGGTGTTCCGTATCAGATGCTGATTGCAACAGGTGTTCTGATGAACCTTCCTTCTGACCAGCTTGAGAGTGCAAGAGTAGACGGTGCAACAAACTTCCAGATATTCAGAAAGATTACAATGCCATATCTGCTCTTTGTAACAGGACCTGCTCTGATCACAGACTTTGTAAAAAATATTAATAACTTTAATGTTATTTATCTGCTCACACAGGATGTTTATACAACAACTAATCAGGCAATGGCAAGCTCACAGGCAAAAGAGGTTGACCTTCTGGTTACCTGGCTGTTCCGTCTGACTCAGGATTACTACAACTATAAGATGGCATCAGCAATCGGTATTATCGTGTTTATTATCTGTGCAGTATTCACCCTGGTTGCATTTAACAGGATGATCAAGGGAGATAAGGAGGGAACATATCAATAATGAAAAAGATGAAAGACAGTCGTACTTCTTCTATAGTATTACATAATTTATTGATCGCAGTGCTGGCATTTATCTGGCTGATCCCGATCATCTGGCTGTTATGTACTTCCTTCAGTGCATATTCAGGAATGAATACCAGTACATTTTTTCCGAAGGAATGGAGCATCAGCAATTACATGAAGCTGTTTCATTCAGATTCTGTATCTCAGTTTCCGCAGTGGTTTCTGAATACATTTATCATTGCATGCTTTACATGTGTGATTTCCACTATGTTCGTACTGATGGTTGCATATGCAACATCTGTTATGAGATTCAAGATGAGAAAACCGCTGATGAACATGGCAGTTATCCTGAATCTGTTTCCTGGTATGCTGGCAATGATTGCAGTTTACTTCACACTGAAATCTTTTAATCTGACAAACAGCTATGCCGGTCTGATCATGGTTTACTCTGCTTCTTCAGGTCTTGGTTATTTGATTGCGAAAGGATTCTTTGATACAGTTCCGAGAGCACTCTGCGAGGCTGCCAGAATTGATGGATGCAGTGAGGCAAGAATCTTCTTCCAGATGGTTCTGCCCATGAGCCGCCCGATTGTTGTTTATACAGTTATCAGCAGTTTCCTGGTGCCATGGATGGATTTCGTATATGCAAAGATGATCCTGAATGCCGGTATTTCTTCCAAATATACAGTTGCCATTGGTCTGTACAAGATGCTGGATAAGAGCCTTATCAATTCTTATTTTACTCAGTTCTGCGCAGGTGGTGTACTGGTATCCATACCGATTTCTATTCTGTTTATGATCATGCAGAAATTCTATGTGGAAGGAATTACAGGCGGTGCTGTAAAAGGTTGATGTTATGAATATGACAACGGGAAGAAGAGGAATCGTTTGGAAAACTCCGGATATCACAGCTGATGGGCTGAAGATGTTTGCATGTATCACTATGCTGATCCAGACAGTTGGAATTGCCATTATTGAAAAAGGCCTGATCCATTTAGACCAGTATACTCAGGAGAGTCTGAACCAGGCGATGTCTCAGGATTCCCGTTTGATGACACTTGCGGGAGTCGGATCCATTATGCAGCTTATAGGCGGGATGGCGATTCCCGTATTTGCGTTTCTGCTGGTAGAGGGATTTCGTAATACATCGGATTATAAGAAGTATCTGATCATGATGGCTGTTACTGCACTGGTCAGTGAGATTCCATATGATCTGGCAATCTGCGGAAAAGTATGGGACTTTTCCAGTCAGAACGCAATGATCACGATGTGTATCTGCCTGATTATGCTGAAATGCTTAGATCTGTTTAAAGAAACTTCCGGATTTACAGGTGGTATGTTAAAGGTACTGATCCTGATCGCAGCTATTGTCTGGGTGAGCATTTTCCGGGCAGAGTATGGACTTTGTATTGTTCTGCTTGTGTTTGTGTTCTATGTGTTTGAGACAAGAAATGTGCTGAAAACAGTGCTGGGATGTATTATCAGTCTGATGTATGTGACCGGACCGATTGCGTTCTATGGAATCTGGTGCTGCACTGGAGAGAGAAAGGATTACATCAATAAATATGTCTATTATGCTTTTTATCCTTTGCATTTGCTGGTGCTTGGAGTAATTGCAAACTATATCCTGTAAGAAGAATGAAATCAAATCCCGTCTGCTTTGACTGAGAAAAGTAATAAGCAGCGAGAATAGTGTGTTTTGAAATTGGATAGAGTATTAAATATGATAGTGAAAAAGAAAACGACTGAGAATAGAGAATTAAGAGGAGAACAAGTATGGACTTTAGAACAGATAAACTGCTCCATGGCGGTGATTACAACCCGGAACAGTGGTTAAAGAGGCCGGATATTCTGGCAAAAGATATTGATATGCTGGAGGAGTCTGGCTGTAATGTAGTAAGCCTTGGGATTTTTTCCTGGTCTACACTGGAACCGGAAGAAGGTGTATTTCATTTTGAATGGCTGCAGGAAATCATTGATAAGCTTTATAAAAGAGGAATTTCTACAATTCTGGCTACACCGTCAGGTGCAAGACCCAAATGGATGGCAGACAAGTATCCGGAGGTACTTCGTGTAGATGAAACACGCCACAGAGCCTTATTTGGATTCAGACATAATCATTGTTATACTTCTCCTGTTTACAGAGAGAAGGTACATATTATTAACAAAAAGCTGGCGCAGGAGGTTGCCACACATCCGGGTGTGATCCTGTGGCATATTTCCAATGAGTATGGCGGAGAATGTCATTGTCCGCTGTGCCAGGAAGCATTTCGTAACTGGCTGAAAGAGAAATATCAGACTATTGAAAATCTGAATGATAAGTGGTGCACCACTTTCTGGAGTCATACTTATAACAGCTTTGACCAGATCGAGAGTCCGTCTAAGATTGGTGAGACACAGCTTCATGCACTGAATCTGGACTGGAAACGATTTGTTACTCATCAGACAGCGAATTTCATTCATCATGAGATTGCAGCATTGAGAGAGGGAGGAAGCACACTTCCGACTACTGCTAATCTGATGCATTATTTTGGCGGTTTAGATTATTTTAAGATTGCAAAAGAGATTGATGTGGTTTCCTGGGATACTTATCCGACATGGCATAAAGAAGCAGTGATCGATACAGCTTATGACAATGGTATGTGCCATGATCTGATGCGTTCTCTGAAAGGAAAGCCGTTTTTCCAGATGGAATCCTGCCCGACTTCTACAAACTGGCAGAGTGTGAGCAAATTAAAGAAACCGGGAATGCTTTTTGCACAGTCCATGCAGGCAATTGCACATGGCGGAGAAGGTGCTCTCTATTTCCAGATTCGCCAGAGCAGAGGTGCTTCTGAGAAGTTCCACGGAGCAGTGATCGATCATTACGGTGGAAATGATACAAGAGTGTTTAAAGAAGTTTCCAGGGTTGGAGAAGTTCTGAAAGAGTTAAAAGAACTGGCAGGAACAACTGTGAACAGCTCGGTTGCCATGCTTTATGACTGGGACAGCCAGTGGGCAATGGAGGACAGCCAGGGACCCAGAAATAAAGGGCTTCATTATCTGGAAGCAATGCTGAAATTCTACAGAGGTTTCCGTAAGCAAGGCGTGAATGTGGATGTGATCGATATGACCTGTGAACTGGATAAATATAAAGTACTGGCTCTTCCAATGGTTTATATGTTCAAGGAAGGTTTTGCCAAAAAGGTTCGTGCGTTCGTGGAAAACGGCGGTACATTGATCACAAGTTACTGGTCCGGAATTGCAGATGATACAGACAGGTGTTATCTGGAAGGAACACCACATGGACTGATGGATGTACTGGGAATCAGAAGCACAGAAATTGACGGCCTTTATGACTGGGAAGAAAATTCTTTTGTTCCTGTGGCTGGCAATGAACTTGGACTGGATAAGACTTATACATGTAAATATCTGTGCGACCTTGTGGAGCTTCGC
>OGRH01001609.1_pt1 | contig 13756 bp, 8 predicted proteins | sample 1553461 | NCBI WGS metagenome assembly OGRH01 (sample SAMEA2580092, study PRJEB22360) | human gut metagenome | biome: human gut; feature: human-associated habitat; material: faeces | place: Denmark | collected 2008/2010
TCAAACAATTTGCTTAAAAGTGCTTCATCATAATTTCGTAAATCATCCGCGAGTTTGGAACGGTTCAATTCTTCTCCGACAAAATATTTGTCGCCAAAAGATACCAAAGCCGTTTTCAACTCGTCAAAAATTTTCGGTTCAATTTTTGCCATCTGTGTCGTCTCCTTAATAGTTTATCTCTTAAATTATAGCATTGAACACCTTACACGTGTTAGCAAGAGCCAAAAAAACCTCCCACCGACAACCATTCAGTGAGAGGATTTTTGGCGACAGTTTTGGAGACAATTCAAATCATTTTGAGTCTCCGAACGTCACTCGAGTTTTAGCTAAATGCAGTAAAATCAACGTTTCTGGTGTTATAAAGTGTCACTATTTTATTCCCATTCTACAGTTGCAGGTGGTTTACTTGTAATATCGTAGACGATACGGTTAACGTGTTCAACTTCGTTAACGATTCGAACAGAAATCTTTTGGAGAACCTCCCATGGAAGTTTCGCAAAGTCAGCTGTCATACCGTCAATTGAAGTGATAGCACGGATAGCAATAGTATAGTCGTAAGTTCGTCCGTCACCCATAACACCGACAGAACGTACGCCTGTGTTAACAGTGAAGTATTGCCATACATCACGGTCAAGACCAGCCTTAGCGATTTCCTCGCGAAGAATAGCATCAGACTCACGAACGGTTTCAAGTTTCTCTTCAGTGATTTCACCCATAACACGGATGGCAAGTCCTGGTCCTGGGAATGGTTGGCGCCAAACGACCTCGTCAGGCATTCCCAGTTCAGTACCAAGAGCGCGCACTTCATCTTTAAAGAGAGTGTTAAGTGGTTCAATCAATTCAAACTGCATGTCTTCTGGAAGACCACCAACGTTGTGGTGAGATTTGATTGTTTGCGCTGTTTCAGTACCTGATTCAATGATATCAGTGTAGAGTGTTCCTTGAGCTAGGAAGTCAACACCTTTAAGTTTGCTTGCTTCGTCATCAAAAACGTGAACAAACTCGTTACCGATGATTTTACGTTTTTTCTCAGGGTCATCAACACCAGCCAAGAGATCAAGGAAGCGTTTAGAAGCATCAACACGGATAATGTTAAGGCCAAATTTACCTCCCAGCATCTCCATAACTTGGTCGCTTTCACCTTTACGGAGAAGACCGTGGTCTACGAATACGCATGTAAGCTGCTTTCCAATAGCTCTTGAAAGAAGTCCGGCTGCAACAGATGAATCAACACCACCTGAAAGAGCAAGTAAAACCTTGCCACTGCCAACCTTCTCGCGGATTTCCTTAATTGTATTCTCAACAAATGCATCCATCTTCCATGTTCCGGCACATCCGCATACTCCACGAACAAAGTTGTGAAGCATCTTGGTTCCTTCCTGAGTATGAAGAACCTCTGGGTGGAACTGGATTGCATAAAGATTCTTCTCTGTACACTCTGCTGCTGCAACTGGGCAGTCTGCTGTGTGGGCAACAATCTTGAATCCTGGTGCAATCTGTGAGATGTAGTCAAAATGACTCATCCACACAATAGTTTTCTCTGAGACATCTGAGAATAAAGCGCTGCTCTTATCTACAAATGTTTCTGTCTTTCCATACTCTCTTACTGGTGCCTTCTCAACCTTGCCACCAAGCACATGCTGCATAAGCTGTGCGCCATAGCAAAGACCAAGTACAGGTACACCAAGTTCGAAAAGTTCTTTAGTACATGTTGGCGCGCCATCTTCATAACAGCTGTTAGGACCACCCGTAAGGATAATTCCTTTAGGGTTCATGGCCTTAATCTGCGCCAGGTCTGTCTTGTAAGAATAGATCTCACAATATACATTACATTCACGGACACGGCGCGCAACCAGCTGGTTGTACTGACCACCGAAGTCAATGACAATAACTTTCTCCTGATCCATGATCAATCTCCAATCTTGTGTATTTATATATACATTATAGTTAAACTTGCCCCTTATGACAAGCATTAATTCTCCCCAATTCTTATCTTGATAATTCTCTTCCAGACAATCCTTATCTATGCATATTTCTCCCCAATTCTCTTCTTCACATAAGAATCCATCTTCTCTCTGACCATCGCCATCTTTCTGTTGGTCTCCTCATTATCAGAATGAAAATGCATAAGCTTCCCAAGATAGCCCTGTTCCACAGTAATCCGCACGCTCTCATCATACACAAGCTCATAAGCAAGTGATACATGACCAATAACAGTATCAGCCGGTGTACGTCTTATTGCTTTGAGTATACAGTGTTCCTCGTCAAATGCTTCTAACACTTCATCTGTAATATCACTCTTCATGAGTTCTTCAGTCGTAGTGTTATATATTTCTTCAAGCGGAGTATCAATATTAACCTTAAATATATCAACCTTATCAGCGTCACGAAGCACATTGCAGAATGCCTGCTCGCGGCGATTAAGTCCCTGCGGAATTCTGTACATATTGTGACACCTTATTGCAAGTTCAAGCATTTCCATGTCCGATTTATTCAATCTGTCATACAGAAATACTCCATCAGAACCATATCGGTCCTCTAATGCTCCTGGCTTGTAGCCTGTACATTTGACCATTCCATTAAGAAAAGTACTGATAAGACCATCTTTGAACAACAGGTCTGCACCGAATTTTGCATGGTCAACAGAGTCCGCATCTGAAAATGTGTTATAACGCTTTATCTGTTCAAATCTTCCAACATCATGAAGCATTCCGGATAACCATGCCAGCTCAACATCATAGGCACACATTCCGGCTGCCTTTGCAATTCTTTCGCACAAAGCTGCAACTCTGTAAGTGTGGTCAATTTTTAATTTAATCTTAGGGTCATCTGCATTATAAGCTGCTGTGTATTCTGCAAATGCTTTCTTAACATGCACTCTGTCAACATACACACGGTTTATCTTGGCATTTTCATAATAGCCTTCAACATCAACGACCTTTCCCTCATTCCATGTGTCTATAATATCAGGCACATCAGATAAAGAATGACACACAACTGATGTCAGTTCCCGGATATCATCGTTAATCTCAATAGTATCAGGTATATGAATCACTTTCATGCCTGCTGCATGTCCTGCTTTAATGCCATTAATGCTGTCCTCAATGACTACACATTCTGATGGTTCACATCCGATAAAGCCTGCTGCCCTTAAGAATATGTCTGGCTCAGGCTTTCCATGCTCAACCTCATCTCCATATACAACACCAGAAAGATAATCCCATGCTCCTATTCTGTGAAGACTCTTTTGTGCACTCGATTTCTGTGTTGAAGTTGCAACAGCACATTTTAACCCATTATCTTTAATATAATCAAGTAACATATTAAGTCCTGGTTTAACTGGAACTTCCTCTTTCTCCCTGATTTTGTAAACATGGTCTGTGCGCATTGTCCGCATTTCCCAGTAGTCCTGCTCTCCATGATAATAATCATCAAAAAAGCTCTGGCTAAGTTTTGCCGGTGCACCTTTAAAACTGTCGATAAGCCATAATGGCATTTCAACATTTTTCTGGGAAGCTGCCCACAGCCAGCCAAGATTAGACTGATTTTCCGTATCAATCATAACTCCGTCCATATCAAAGATAATCCCTTTTATCATAACTGCCTCCATTCAACTCCCCAAAATATCAAACCGACATACCTTGCATACACTTTCCTGATATCTGTTCCTTCATTTCCTGATCTTACTTCTCTTCCAGATACTTCTTAACATACTGTCCGGTATAAGACTTCTTAACCTTAACAATCTCCTCAGGCGTTCCCTTGGCAATAACAGTTCCGCCGCGGTCGCCACCCTCTGGTCCCATATCTATAATATAATCTGCTGTCTTAATAACATCAAGATTATGTTCAATAACAACTACAGTGTTGCCACCCTCTGCAAGCCTGTGAAGGATATTGACAAGCTTGTGGACATCGGCAAAATGCAGACCGGTTGTAGGCTCATCAAGAATATATATAGTCTTTCCTGTGCTTCTTCTTGAAAGCTCTGTTGCAAGCTTGATTCTCTGTGCCTCACCACCTGAAAGCTCAGTTGATGGCTGTCCAAGCTTGACGTAAGACAAGCCAACCTCGTTGAGAGTCTCAATCTTTCTTCTTATACTTGGCACATTTTCAAAGAAATCAACTGCATCCTCAATAGTCATGTCAAGAACATCATATATGCTCTTATCCTTGTATTTTACTTCAAGAGTTTCTCTGTTGTAACGCTTACCCTCGCAGACTTCACAAGGAACATACACATCCGGCAGGAAATGCATCTCTATCTTGATAATACCGTCACCGGAGCATGCCTCACATCTTCCACCTTTAACATTAAAGCTGAATCTGCCCTTTGTATATCCTCGCTCCTTGGCGTCCTTAGTCGTTGCAAACAGGTCTCTTATCATGTCAAATACACCTGTATAGGTTGCCGGATTAGACCTTGGTGTTCGTCCAATTGGTGACTGGTCAATATTAATGACCTTATCAAGCTGCTCTATTCCGTCAATTCCATCATGGTCGCCTGCAATACATCTCGCCCTGTTAAGCGACTTTGCAAGGTGCTTGTAAAGAATCTCATTAACAAGTGAACTCTTGCCTGAGCCTGACACACCTGTTACGCATGTGACAACTCCAAGCGGAATATCTACATCAATATTCTTAAGATTATTCTCCCTTGCGCCTCTTACCTTAATCCAGCCAGCAGGCTTTCTACGCTCTGCCGGTACAGGTATCTTGATTCTTCCTGACAGATATGCGCCTGTAAGTGAGTCCTTGCACGCCATAATGTCCGCAGCAGTTCCTGTTGCGACAACTTCTCCACCATTTCTTCCTGCGCCTGGTCCGATATCCACAATATAATCGGCTGCAAACATAGTATCCTCATCATGTTCAACGACAATAACTGAGTTACCAAGATCTCGCAAATGTGTCAGAGTTCCAAGCAGCTTGTCATTATCCCTCTGGTGAAGTCCGATACTTGGCTCATCAAGAATATAAGCAACTCCTACAAGACCTGAACCAATCTGTGTTGCAAGCCTGATTCTCTGCGCTTCACCGCCTGACAGAGTTCCTGTGGCACGCGAAAGTGCCAGATAATCAAGACCTACATCTACAAGGAACTTAATTCTCGCCTTGATTTCCTTAAGAATCTCTGCACCAATAAACAACTGTCTCTCTGAAAGCTTCATATTCTCAAGGAATTCCTGAAGCTTTATAATAGACATGTTAGTAATCTCATATATGTTCTTATCTGCAATAGTAACAGCAAGTGAAGACGGCTTAAGTCTCTGTCCGTGACAGGCAGAACAAGGTCTTATTCTCATAAATTCCTCGTACTGCTGCTTAGTATTATCAGAATATGTCTCTCTGTATCTTCTCTCCATATTCTTAATAAGACCTTCAAATGTGACATCATATACACCCTCTCCGCGCTGGCCTTTATATTTAACCTTTACAGAATGTCCCTTAGTACCATTGATAATAATATCCTTAATATCATCAGGATAATCCTTGAATGGTGTCTTTAATGAAAATCCATATTCCTCTGCAAGTGCATCAAGAACCGCCCTGCTAAAGCTGCCCTCATCCTTAGATGACTGCCATCCCATTCCGACAATAGCGCCTTCATCAATGCTGAGACTCTCATCCGGTATAAGCAGCTCTGCATCAAACTTCATTGTATAACCAAGTCCGAAACAGTCCGGGCATGCGCCAAATGGATTGTTGAACGAAAAGCTTCTTGGCTCAACCTCATCAATACTTATACCACAGTCTGGGCAGGAAAAGCTCTGGCTGAAATTAAGTGTCTCACCATCAATAACATCTACTGTCATAAGACCTTCGGCAAGCTTAAGAGCTGTCTCAATAGAATCTGTAAGTCGTTTCTGGATTCCGTCTCTTACAGAAAGTCTGTCTACAACAATCTCAATATTATGCTTCTTATTCTTATCAAGCTTAATGTCGTCTGTAAGCTCGTACATGCTTCCATCAGCAATAACACGCACAAATCCGCTCTTCTTTGCCTGCTCAAACAGCTTTACATGCTCACCCTTTCGTCCACGGACAACAGGTGCAAGAACCTGAATCTTAGTTCTTTCAGGAAGCGCCATAATAACATCAACCATCTGGTCAACTGTCTGTTTGTTGATTTCTCTTCCACATTTTGGACAATGTGGAATACCAATTCTTGCATAGAGAAGTCGGAAATAATCATATATCTCTGTAACAGTTCCTACTGTAGAACGTGGATTCCTGTTAGTTGACTTCTGGTCTATAGAAATAGCCGGTGAAAGTCCTTCAATACTGTCAACATCAGGCTTTTCCATCTGCCCCAGGAACTGTCTTGCATATGAAGACAGTGATTCCATATACCTTCTCTGACCTTCTGCATATATTGTATCAAATGCAAGGCTCGACTTTCCCGAACCTGAAAGTCCGGTAAGCACAACAAGCTTGTCTCTTGGAATATCAACATCTATTCCCTTAAGATTATGCTCTCTGGCACCCTTTATCCTTATGCAGTTCTTGTAACTGCCCCTTTCAATCTCTTTCTTTAACTTACTATCAGCCATGTTTCTTTCCTTCATAAATATATTTATTAATCTCAATCATCTTGTCACGAAGCTGTGCAGCCTCCTCAAAGTTAAGCTCTGCTGCTGCCTTACGCATGTTCTTCTCAACCTGCGTCTTAACCTTCTCAAGCTCTTTGATGCTCATAGATTCATAATCAACCTTAAGCTTTCCGGAAGCATCACCCGGCTCCGCTGCCTTGCTTATACTTATCAGATCTCTTACTGCCTTCTTGATTGTCTGTGGAGTAATTCCATGCTCATCATTATACTCCTGCTGAATCTTTCTTCTTCGTTCTGTCTCTGAAATAGCCTTTTCCATAGATTCAGTAATCTTGTCTGCATACATGATAACATGTCCCTCTGCATTTCTTGCAGCTCGACCAATCGTCTGTATAAGCGATGTCTCTGTTCTTAAGAAGCCTTCCTTATCAGCATCAAGTATTGCAACAAGGCTGATTTCAGGAATATCCAGACCTTCTCGCAACAGGTTGATTCCAACAAGAACATCAAATCCATCAAGACGCATATCTCTTATAATCTTCTGACGCTCAAGCGTATCAATATCTGCATGAAGATACTTAACCCTGATTCCTGCCTCTTTAAGATAATCAGTAAGGTCCTCCGCCATTCTCTTGGTAAGTGTAGTAACAAGCACCTTGTTCTTCTTGGCAGTTTCCTTATTAATCTCTGATATAAGGTCATCAATCTGTCCTTCAATCGGCTTAACAGTTATCTCCGGGTCAAGAAGTCCGGTAGGTCTGATAACCTGCTCGGTTCTCATAAGTTCATGCTCTGCCTCGTATGTGCTTGGTGTTGCTGATACGAAAAGCATCTGTGAAATCTTGCTCTCAAACTCGCTGAAATTAAGCGGTCTGTTGTCCTTCGCAGATGGCAGTCTGAAGCCATAATCTACAAGCGTAGTCTTTCTTGACTGGTCACCGGCATACATGCCTCGAATCTGCGGAATAGTGATATGCGACTCATCCACAATAATAAGAAAATCATCCGGAAAATAATCCATCAGCGTATACGGAGGACACCCTGCCGGAAGTCCTGCCAGATGTCTTGAATAATTCTCTATTCCTGAACAAAAGCCTGTCTCCTGCATCATCTCTATATCAAAATTCGTTCTCTCTTCAATTCTCTGTGCCTCTAGAAGCTTATCCTCACTCTTGAAATACTTCACTCTCTCGGCAAGCTCTGCCTTAATATTCTCAATCGCAGCGTCCATCTTCTCCTTCTCAACAACATAATGTGAGTTAGGGAATATCGCAATATGTTCAAGAACGCCTTTAACTTCGCCTGTTAGGGAATCTATCTCACTTATTCTGTCCACTTCATCACCAAAGAATTCAACTCTTATGGCATCACCTGATGATGATGAAGGATACACTTCAACAACATCGCCTCTTACCCTGAAGGTTCCTCGCTTAAAATCCTGGTCGTTCCTTACATACTGGATATCAATAAGCTTTCTTATGCAATCATCCCTGTCCTTCTCCATTCCCGGACGAAGCGAAATAACCATGTTCTTATAATCAACCGGCGCACCTAATCCATATATACATGAAACCGAAGCAACGATAATAACATCATTTCTTTCGGAAAGTGCCGCTGTTGCCGAATGTCTTAATTTATCAATTTCATCATTAATAGATGAATCCTTCGCAATATAAGTGTCACTCTGAGGTACATAGGCCTCTGGCTGGTAATAATCATAATAGGAGACAAAGTACTCAACCGCATTCTCTGGAAAGAACTCCTTCATCTCCCCATACAACTGCGCTGCCAGTGTCTTATTATGGCTTATAATAAGTGTAGGTTTCTGAACATTCTGTATAATGTTCGCCATTGTAAATGTTTTACCAGAACCGGTTACACCAACTAGAGTCTCAAACTGATTGCCTTCCTCAAAGCCCTTTGTAAGTGCTTCAATAGCCTGCGGCTGGTCGCCCATCGGCTTAAAATCCGAATGTAATACAAATCTGTCCATAATCCCTCCTTGTTTTCCAGCATTTTTCTCATTATACAATATAACAGCCAAAAAGTACAGAACAAACATTCGATTTGTCCTGTACTTTATTCCATACCTCTATATTCGTTATTCTGCCGCGCTGACACTCATTTTTCCATTGAGATACTCTACTGCTGCCTTCAACTGCACATCTTCAGTCGCATCATCCGGAAGCTCCACAATACTGTCAGGTGTCACTCCCTTGCCGTGAATATCCTGTCCCTTAGGAGTAAAATATTTGGCAATTGTATACTTAACTGCACTTCCATCAGTAAGCGGACGGATTGTCTGCACAATGCCTTTACCAAATGTCTGTGTTCCGATTATCTGTGCCTTATCATAATCCTGCATTGCACCGGCAAATATCTCAGATGCACTTGCACTATTGCCATTTACCAAAACTGCCATCGGAATATTAAGCTCATGATTATCAGAACCTGAATATTCCTGTCTCTTACCAGACTTAGTTTCTGTATACACGATAAGTCCGTTCGGAAGAATATAATCTAGCATATCAGCCACAGTCTTAAGAACTCCGCCAGGATTATTTCTTATATCAATTACAAGTCCTGTAATTCCCTGCTTCTGAAGGTCATCAACAGCCGATTTAAACTGCTCTGTTGTAACATCATCAAACTGTGAAATATAAATATAACCTATATTATTCTCAAGCACCTCTGATGAAACAGTCTTAATATCAATCTTGTCTCTTGTAACTGTGAAACTCAGCTTCTCGCCATTTCTCATAACAGTAAGGTTAACATCTGTTCCCTTCTCGCCCTTAATAAGAGCAACTGCTACAGAAAGGTCCATTCCTGTAATATCCTCACCATTAACCTCTGTTACCTTATCTCCATTTCTGATACCAGCCTTATATGCTGGTGCATCCTCATATGCCTCAGATATAAGTATTGAACCATCATCAGCCTTCTGGCATACCGCACCAATTCCATAGAAAGAACCTGATGTTGACTCCATCATTGACTTATATTCTTCAGGCGTATAATAAACAGTATATTTATCACCATATGCAGCAAGATATGCCTTAAAAATGTTGTCTGCAGCCTTTTCATCATCTACATCATCAAAGTAGAATCCATCTCCAAGCAGTGAATCCAAAGCATTCAGCTTACCTTCAACCTTAGTTCCGATTCCTTCGTTATCACTTGTTCCAACATCCTGAACATATATACGTCCGTCCATTCCAATATGGATATTACCACTTCTTATAAGTCCAATGAATACGCATGACAACGCCAGTATCACAACCAGCAGTGTTGCCACAACACCAATAATAACGCCTTTGCCTAAAGCATGTTTTCTCTTTCGTTCCTGTGCGGCCCCTTCCGAAGAAAAAGGTCTGTTATTATCATATTCCATTGAGTCCTCCTATTAAGTTGAATTATTTATTTAAAATATGGCATAGGATTAACATATGAATCATTGAGCCTTACATCAAAATGCAGATGTGCGCCAAATGAATTACCCGTATTACCCATAACACCAAGCTTCTGTCCTTTCGTCACCTGGGCTCCTACTGATACATTTAAACTATCAAGATGCAGGTATCTTGTATACAGTCCATTACCATGATAAATCATCACATAATTACCCGCTGTTGAGTAACCCTCGCTCTGTCTGTGTGCAATAACAACTTTACCGTCATAAGCCGCATATACAGGATCACCTGAAACTCCTGCTCTGACTGCTCCAATATCCACACCTTTATGCGGTGAAGTTCTGTCAGATGTATCTCCGTATGGAGAAGTTATTCTTGTACTTGTTGTTGGCCATTTGAAAGTTCCGCCATCATATCTGTTAGACGGAGTAACTCCGCTTGCTTCCTCTGCCTTAATCTTGGCTGTTATAGAAGCAATCTCTGCATCGAGCTTTTTCTCGTCAGCTTCGAGCTGTTTCTTATAAGCCACCTGATCAGCCGTATTCTTACTCAAAGCATTAAGCTGGGCAGTCTTCTCATTCTGGACAACCTCAAGTGCATCAACCTGTGCCTGAAGTGCCTCCTGACTGGCAGTCAGAGTCTCTTTATCTTCTTCAAGCTTTACTTTAGAAGATGATATAAGATTAATCGTTGACTGATATTCTTCGAGCATCTGTCTGTCATACTCTGATATCTTATTAATATACTCAAATTTATTAAGCATATCCGCCATACTCTGTGATGATAAAAGAACTTCAACATATGTATAATCATTATGCTCATACATAAACTGGATTCGCAGCTTCATAGCCTCATACTGGCTTTCCTTATCAGCCTCAGCCTGCTCAAGCTTCGCCTGTGTCTCCTCAATCTCAGCTTCAAGCTCTGCAATCTGGGTATTAATGTCATCTAATGACGCTGACAATTCTCCCATCTGGGCATCCAGTCCCTGAATAAGAGATGTAAGGTCTGAACTCTGCGCCTTAAGCTGAGCAATCTTGTCTTCTGCTTCTTTCTTTTTATTCTGTATATCATTCTGCTGGTTCTGGGCATTCTTCAGATCCGACTTATTATCTCCAAATGTAACCTGTGCAAAACAATACGGTATAAGCAGCATTACAATCATGAGTGCCGCTGTTATTTTCTTTATTAAATTGTTCCGAAACAGTGCTTTCTCCATACAGCCACTCCTTTACCATAATTAAAATGTTTTCTAAAAACAAACAGGGACTTCTGCATCCGTTTGCAAAAGCCCCCAAAAACTATCCGAAACTATACATCGGCATGCTTTCTTACAGCGAAGAAACTTCCTATAAGACCAATACCAATTCCAAGAATAACAGCTACCGGAATAAGTACCTCAAATACTTCTGATGCTGGCATAAATGCTAATATATTCTGTAAAACAGAGAATTTTCCAAGAACAAAATTAACAACCCCACCATAAATATATCTCAATATTGCTACCGGAATAACAGCACCTATAAGTCCTATAACAATACCTTCTACGAAGAATGGTGCATTAACAAATGCATCTGTAGCTCCTATATATTTCATGATTGATATCTCATCTTTTCGTACCGTAATACCAATAACGATTGTATTAGTAATAAGGAATATAGATACCGCCAGAAGAACAACAATTACTGCAACTGCAACATAACTTACAAGTCTTGCTGCACTGGCAAGTCCGCTTGCTGTAACCTCTGAACGGTTAACCTGTCTTATTCCATCCTTATTCTCAAGGTACTTAACCAGTGTACCCTGATTACTTGCATCCTTAAGATATACTTCATAAGAAGAAGAATTAGCTAAAGGATTATCATCCTTGAATCCTTCTGCAAGTTCAGGATATGCGGCGAAATACTCACCCTTGAAGCTTTCCCATGCATCATCAGCTGATACATACTGAACTCTTGATACTTCTTCTCTTTTGCTGATTTCATCTCCAAGCTTCTTAATATCTGTCTCACTAAGACCTTCGTCAAAGAATACTGTTACACAGACCTCTGTCTCAGCCTTCTTAATCATATACTGGAAATTAACCACTATAGAATAGAAAACTCCAAAAAGGAATATACATGCCGTAATTGTTGCTATTGATGCCAGTGAGAACATCTTATTACGATGGATGTTCTTAAATCCATCTTTAATATGATATGCTAATGACCTAATCTTCATAGAAATAACCACCCTTTTCCTGATCGCTGATAATCTTTCCTTCACTCATAGTAATAGTTCTCTTCTTCATCTGCTGAACTATCTCCATATTATGGGTAACTACAAGTACTGTTGTTCCCTGCTTATTAACCTGATTAAGAATCTTCATGATTTCATTAGAATTGGCAGGATCAAGGTTACCTGTTGGCTCGTCGCACAACAATATAGCCGGCTTGTTAACCAGCGCTCTTGCAATTGCGATTCTCTGCTGCTCACCACCTGATAACTCATTAGGAAAAGCCTTATATTTGTCAAGAAGTCCTACCATGGAAAGCATCGCAAGTACTCTTGACTTAATCTTTCTGTTAGGAGCTTCTACTACCTTCTGTGCAAATGCGATATTCTCATATACGTTTCTGTCCGGTAACAGACGGAAATCCTGGAATACTACACCAATATCTCTTCTAAGATACGGAAGCTTCTTTCTTGTTATCTTATTGAGATATTTCTTATTAACATATATCTTACCTGATGTAGGATCTAATTCCTTAAGTAATAGTTTGATAAGAGTCGACTTACCTGAGCCACTCTTACCTACTATAAATACGAATTCACCTTTCTGGATGTGAAGATTAATTCCATTAAGCGCAGCAACGCCAGTGGAATATGTCTTCGTAACATCTTCCATGATTATCATGTATCATTTCCTCCAAAAATCACTAAAATGTATCTTTACTTTCCATATACTTCATGTACTTAACTACCATAAGAGCAATCTTAAATGTTATTGCATCATCAAACACTCTGAGGTCAAGCCCGGTTATCTTCTGTATTTTATCAAGTCTGTAAACAAGTGTATTTCTATGGATGTAAAGCTGTCTTGATGTTTCTGAAACATTAAGGCTGTTCTCAAAGAACTTGTTAATTGTTGACAAAGTCTCATCATCAAAATCATCAGGAGCCTTTCCTTCAAATATCTCCTTAATGAACATCTGACATAATGGTATAGGAAGCTGATATATAAGACGGCCTATTCCTAATCTGTTGTAAGCAACAACATTCTTATTGCTGTAGAAAATCTTTCCCACATCAAGTGCCATCTTAGCTTCCTTGTAAGATCTTGAAACCTCTCTTATGTCATTAACAATTGTACCATAAGCAACATGTGCCGCACTCATCGCCTCAGTGCTTAACATATCAATTATAACATCAGCTGTCTTGTCAAGTTCATCATATGACTCATTGCCTTTAACTTCCTTAACAAGAATTATACTCTTCTCGTCAACTGCTGTAATGAAATCTCTTGTCTTATTAGCAAAAAGTGTTCTTACTGTCTCTAAAGCATTAGTATCCTTCTCGTGCTTAGTCTCAATGATATATACGACTCTCTTAACATCTGTTTCAATATGAAGCTTCTCTGCTCTTGTATACATATCAACGCGAAGAAGATTATCAAGAAGAAGATTCTTAATAAAGTTATCCTTATCGAATCTCTCCTTATATGCTACAAGCAGATTCTGTATCTGGAATGCAGCAAGCTTTCCAACCATATATACATCATCACTTGTTCCTCTTGCCATGATTATATAT
>OGRH01001611.1_pt1 | contig 13752 bp, 8 predicted proteins | sample 1553461 | NCBI WGS metagenome assembly OGRH01 (sample SAMEA2580092, study PRJEB22360) | human gut metagenome | biome: human gut; feature: human-associated habitat; material: faeces | place: Denmark | collected 2008/2010
GTTTGGCTGGAGCTTCCGCTGCCGCATCTTTGGCAGAGATGGGATTCAACGTATTGAACTTCTGTATCCAAGATTCTCCCCGCCGTGCGCACTCTATCGCCGCTCAAGGTGGTATCAACGCCGCTAAGAACTACCAGAATGATGGTGACTCTGTTTACCGTTTGTTCTACGATACGATCAAAGGTGGTGACTACCGTGCTCGTGAGGCTAACGTTTATCGTTTGGCTGAGGTTTCTAACTCAATCATCGACCAGTGCGTGGCTCAAGGCGTTCCTTTCGCTCGCGAATATGGTGGTTTGTTGGATAACCGTTCATTCGGTGGCGCTCAGGTATCACGTACGTTCTACGCCCGTGGCCAGACGGGTCAGCAGCTTTTGTTAGGCGCTTATTCAGCGTTGAGCCGTCAGATCGGTTTGGGTAAGGTTAAGATGTACACTCGTCATGAGATGTTGGATGTAGTTAAGGTAGACGGTCGTGCTCGTGGTATCATCGCCCGCAACTTGATTACAGGTAAGATCGAGCGTTACGCCGCTCACGCTGTAGTTGTAGCTACGGGTGGTTACGTTAATACGTTCTTCTTGTCAACCAACGCTATGGCATCTAACGGTTCCGCCGCATGGCAATGCTACAAGAAAGGCGCTTACTTCGCTAATCCTTGTATGGTTCAGATCCACCCGACTTGCGTACCGGTGAAAGGAGACTTCCAATCTAAATTGACTTTGATGTCCGAATCCTTGCGTAACGACGGCCGTATCTGGGTTCCGAAGAAACTGGAAGACGCTAAAGCTCTACAGGCCGGAACGAAGAAAGGTAAAGATATTCCCGAGGCAGACCGTGATTATTATTTGGAGCGTCGTTATCCGGCATTCGGAAACTTGGTTCCTCGCGACGTGGCTTCTCGTGCCGCTAAAGAGCGTTGCGACGCAGGTTTCGGCGTGAACAGCACGGGCTTGGCCGTATTCTTGGATTTCTCCGACGCGATCAATCGCTTGGGTAAAGAGGTCGTTAAGCAGAAATACGGTAACTTGTTCGATATGTACGAAGAGATCACGAACGATAATCCATACGAGACTCCGATGATGATCTACCCGGCATTGCACTACTCAATGGGTGGATTGTGGGTTGACTATGAGTTGATGACCTCCATTCCGGGTCTGTTCGCTATCGGTGAGGCAAACTTCTCCGATCACGGAGCGAACCGTTTAGGTGCTTCCGCTTTGATGCAGGGATTGGCCGATGGTTATTTCGTATTACCATACACGATCCAGAACTATTTGTCCGACCAAATCCAAGTTCCTCGCTTCAGCACGGATCTGCCGGAGTTCGTCGAGGCAGAAAAGGCCATCAAGGATCGTATCCAAAAATTGATGAACGTCAAGGGTAAAGAAACCGTAGACACTATCCACCGCAAACTAGGTCATATCATGTGGGAACATATCGGTATGGCACGCGACGCAAAAGGTTTGCAAGAAGCTATCCAGATGCTGAAAGACTTGAAGAAAGAGTTCTGGAGCAACGTATTCATCCCAGGCAACGCAGACAACTTGAATACCGAGTTAGAGAAAGCATTACGTGTAGCCGACTTTATCGAGATCGGTACATTGATGGCACACGATGCTTTGGACCGCGCTGAGTCTTGTGGTGGTCACTTCCGTACGGAGCACCAGACAGAAGAAGGTGAGGCCTTGCGTCATGACGATAAGTTCATGTACGTATCTTGCTGGGAGTACCAAGGCGAGGACAAAGATCCTGTCATGTTGAAAGAGGATTTGAACTATGAGTTCGTTGTTCCTCAAACACGTAACTACAAGAAGTAATAATCATCAATCTCAGAAAAAATTAGAATCATGGATAAAGATATAAGTGTAACACTTAAGGTTTGGCGTCAGAGAGGTCCGAAGGAGAAAGGACAGTTCGAGACATACAAAATTGAGAAGATCAATCAGAGTGTCTCTTTCTTGGAAATGTTGGATATCTTGAACGAGCAGTTGGTCAACGAGGGTAAGGAACCGATCGTATTCGATCACGACTGCCGCGAGGGTATCTGTGGCATGTGTTCATTGTATGTAAACGGACACCCGCACGGACCGGCAACTGGAGCTACGACTTGCCAGTTATATATGCGTCGTTTCCACGATGGAGAGACGATCACGATCGAACCGTGGCGTTCCGCAGGTTTCCCTGTTATCCGCGACTTGATGGTAGACCGCTACGCTTACGACAAAATCATCCAAGCGGGTGGTTTCACATCTGTCAACACAGGTGGTGTACCCGACGCTAATGCGATACCTATCCCAAAGAAGGACGCAGACTTAGCCATGGACGCTGCCGCTTGTATCGGTTGTGGCGCTTGTGCCGCCGCTTGTAAGAACGGTTCAGCTATGTTGTTCGTATCCGCTAAAGTTAGCCAGTTGGCTTTATTACCTCAAGGTAAGGTAGAGGCTGCCCGCCGTGCGAAAGCAATGGTCGCTAAAATGGATGAACTTGGCTTCGGTAACTGTACGAACACACGCGCTTGCGAGATGGAGTGTCCGAAGAACATCTCCGTTAGTAACATCGCTCGTTTGAACCGTGAGTTCATTTGCGCTAAGCTACAAGACTAATATTTGATTAGTATATCATGGAAAAGGCGTCTTTCTCTAAAAGAAAGGCGCCTTTTTATTTTTGTTATATGTTGAAAAACATAATTTAGCACTACAGATCTTGACAGGAATTGAAAAGTCCGTATATTTGCATCGTGGTTTTTTCATAATAGTATTAGATTTAAGGTTAACAAAGTTTGGTTAGGGCTTGTCGTGAGACAGGCTTTAATTGTTTATAGACCTACCTTTTAAACATGGACCACAAAATACTGCAAATAGAGATTGTTTAGCGTCATTTTATCGTCGATCTTTGCCTTTAAAGATCATATAGTATATGCTAATAAGTATTTTATTTGGCTTCTTATGTTATTTTCTCCGGGTGTTGATCAAACACAAGGAAAAAATCATGCGCCAGATAAGACAAATGGTAAAACAAAAATAAAATGGACAAAAAACGAACCACCAGTTCTTTCAGGGCAATGAGCACGGAAAGAAAACTCGAGTCGATCTTCCTTTTCGTAACAGGCCGATGCAACGCCAAATGCGCGATGTGCTTCTATGCCCAAGAAATGGATAAGAAGCAACCCGACCTCACTTTCGATGAAATCAAGAAAATATCAGAAACCGTTGGGCAATTCAACCGATTATGGATATCCGGGGGTGAGCCTACCCTGCGTGAGGATCTACCGGAAATATTGGAGTTATTCTACAAAAACAACCATATCAAAGATGTGAACATCCCTACGAACGGCTTAAAACCAGACCGGATCGTCGAATGGGTAAAACGGTTCCGCCAGAACTGCCCGGATTGTAATATTAACGTAAGCCTTTCCTTGGATGGTTTCGGTACGACCCACGATACACAGAGAGGCGTACAGGGAAACTTCTATAAGGCACTGGAAACCCTGCGTAAGATACAGGAGAATTTCGGAGACGACGGCAAGGTCCTGAAAAATATAGCAACCGTTATCACGAAATACAATATAGACCAGGTAGAAGACTTCATGACTTGGGTATACGGACGTTTCCGTACCTCCACACATACGATTGAGGCCGCCAGAGGCATGACCCGTGACGATGGCGTGAAAATCCTAACCGAGTCAACGCTACGCAAAATACAAGATGACATATCCCCTATCTATTCAGCTTATGCGGATCGGATGGTAGCGGATACCACCGGCTTAAGGAGACCGATCACACGCTTCTTCTATCTCGGCCTTATACGTACCTTATATAATGTGCGTGCCAGCAACATAGATCACCCGACCCCTTGGGGGATGGATTGTACGGCCGGAGAGACTACCTTGGTAATCGACTACGACGGACGTTTTCGTGCCTGCGAGTTACGGGAACCGCTCGGAAATATAAAAGAGTATGGTTGCGATATAAGTAAAGTGATGAATAGCGAAGCGATGAAACTGGAAATAGCCGCTATCGGACATGGGTATAAAGCCAACTGTTGGTGTACGCACGGCTGCTGGATCACCTCATCCGTCATTTTCAATCCACGTAAGATGATTCGCTCCGTATATAAAGGATACCGGGAAACGAAACGATTGAATCATCCCTTAGCCATCAATGAGCAGAAACTACAAACGATGGAAGCCAAATACCATCTGGACATCGAGCGTTTGCGTCAACTGAATATCCGGTAAACAAGACCCTCATAGCCCATAAATAAACGTAGCATGAAAATACTATTAGTAACCAGAGGCTCACAAGGCGACGTCCTTCCTTATTTGGCCATAGCGGCCGAATTGGAAAGACGCGGTCATGAGGTGACCATCAATCTCCCTCAAATATTCGAGGAGACCGTTAAACCCTACGGATTTAAATACGTATTGCAACAGTTTGACGATATCGGCGGCATGATCGATAGCGCAGCGCAAAACTCACATAAATTCCGGCCATTCCTTAAATGGATGCGGAACGTGATCGATAAACAGTTCGATCAATTGATTCCCCTACTAAAAGAGCATGATATTTTAGTATCGACCAACTCGGAATTTGCTGTCGCAAGTATCGCCGAGTATTGCAAGAAACCCTTGATACGTACCGCCTACGCCCCGTTCTTGCCGGGTAAGAAGATTCCCCCGGCCGTATTGCCATTTCCCAAACCCAACCCGATCATCACTCCCGCTATCCTATGGAAGTTGATGAACCGGATGACCAATTTCATGGTCAAAGACACGATCAATAAGAACCGGGCTAAATACGGACTCGCTCCGATCCGCAATTTTGGCTATCACGCGGGAGAGCGTTCATATAATTACTTGCTTTTCAGCCAGCACCTAGGAAACGTAGATCCGGACTGGACGTTCGAATGGTCGATCGGAGGCTATTGCTTCAATGACACTTTTCAATATGATGAGAAGGCTTACGAGGAAATGATATCATTCGTCGACAGCGCTCAAAGCCCTATTATCTTTTTTACCCTCGGGAGTTGTAGTTCCAAGGATGGTAACCGTTTCAGCAAAGCCTTGGTCGATATTTGCAAGAAACATGATTATCGGCTCATCATCGGTTCCGGTTGGGCAAAGACAGGAATCACCTTACAAGCGGATAAACATTTATTCTTAATGAAGCAGCCGGTTCCGCATAATTTGATATTTCCGCACTGCGACGGCGTTATCCATCATGGAGGTTGCGGCACGACCCATAGCGTAGGAAGGGCGGGAAAGCCCCAATTAATCACTCCGTTGATTATCGATCAACCCTATTGGTCCTATCGAATCCACCAATTAGGGTTAGGGCCGGAAGGGGTTAAGATAGCGAAAGCGAGCGAGCAGGAGATCGAACGCAAGGTTTGTGATCTGGTCACCAATCCGCTTTATAAGAAAAATGCCGCTCATATAGGCGAGATGATCCAAAAAGAGGGAGGTATAAAGAATATATGCGACTCTATCGAAAGATTTCAATGAGGCATAAGTTCCTATTAGATTTTATTACATGTTACAAAACACAATTTAGCACTTAAACTATTGACAAATAGCGGTAACTCCGTATATTTGCATAGTGGTTTTTTCATAATAGTATTAGATTTAAGGTTAACAAAGTTTGGTTAGGGCTTGTCGTGAGACAGGCTTTAATTGTTTTATAAGGTCTGCTTCCCGCAAAGCCCTTCGATTACATCAGAATAATCCGATGCGTCAATAAAGTTGATATCTTGTCTTTTAAGATCTTCCCATTAATCGGTTTCGCCGTATAGGCATCAAATCCACTATTAATGATCCGTTGCTCATCTTGGGCGAAAGCATAAGCCGTCACCGCAATAATAGGCACGCTAGCAGAAACCTTACGAATCTCTGCGGTAGCCTCGTATCCATCCATGACCGGCATCTTTATATCCATCAAGATCAACTGCGGTTTGTGCTGATGAAATAGCTCCACAGCCTCCTTTCCATTCCATGCATGAATCAATTTATATTCAGGCTTCAATATAGACTCAAACAGGCGATAATTACTGGAATTGTCCTCAGCGATCAAGATCGTAACCTCACTTCGGGCGATCTTCTCCAAAGTAACAGGCTTCTGCTCTTCACTAGGAAATAATTCTTTCTTCGGCTGAAAAGGCAATGTAAACCAGAACTTAGAGCCTTTCCCTTCCATAGAATCAACCCCGATCGTTCCTTTCATCTGGGTAACAATCATCTCACAGATGCTTAAACCCAGTCCTGTTCCTTGAGCGAAAGTATTCAGTTTTACAAAACGTCCGAAAATATCTTTCCGCTTATTCTCCGGGATTCCGCAGCCCGTATCCTCTACATAGAACCACAACGTATTATCATCCTTCAACTTATAGCCAAATAAAATCGATCCTGCCAGCGTAAATTTCATGGCATTGTTCAACAGATTGATCATCAGTTGAGACAGACGATTTCGATCCGTATAAATCACGCAAGGCTCCAGATAATCCTTAAATGAGATCTGTACATCCGGATTCTTATTCTTCAAATGAGCCGATTGCTCCAAATCCCTCAATACAGCGTTAATATCCACATAGTCATAAGTAAACTCCAAGGTACCCGCCTCGATCTTTGACAAATCCAAGATATCGTTTATCAACTGCAACAATAGGGAATTATTATTCTCGATAATATCAGCGAATTCCTTCTTATCCTCAAGGTCATCGGTCGAGGCAAGGATATTAGAGAAACCTACTATCGCATTTAACGGTGTACGTATCTCATGGCTCATATTTGCTAAAAACGCTGATTTCAATTTATTCGACTCCTCCGCCTTATCCCTAGCCATTCGAAGGTCATGTTCCAATTGCTTACGCTCGGTAATAGATATCGTAGACCCGATCAACGCTTTCGGTTTACCGGAAGCATCATATTCAGCCATTACCTGTATCTCCTCCCACTCATGGCGATCTTCTCCCGGAATCAACCGCTCCAGACAATATTCTTTTCGTACTTTCTTTATTTTCCCATTACACAAATCATCGAAAGCCTTTTCCACGCAAGCCCTGAAAGACGGGTGTATCTTGCTGAAATATTCCTTCAACGAAACCTCATGGGTATGCACCTCTGCTGTCTCTATATTATCTCCCGGATGTACTTTCGACTCATAGATAATCTTCCCTTCAGCCAGATTATATCGCCACGGTAAAAGATCTGCCGCCTCTAACGCCATAGCCAGCTTATGATTCATGGCTTTCAAATGCGTCTGGAAATTATGGATATCCGTAATATCAATAAAAAACGCGTCAACTACATTCTCTTCCGAGGTAGTGATGATAATCGTATAGTAAAGCCCTGTCGGCTCAAAATAATACTCACAAGTAAAGGATTTCCCACTCTCCAGAACTGTAGGTACAGCCGATAGAAGCAAAGGATAACTTCCCCCAATTAAATTAGCGATCTCTTTTCCATGCTTATTTACCACGAAATCTTTAGGAGCGATTTTTTCCTCGAAAGCATGGTTTACATCCAAAACCTGCACATCGATTTGCGTACCTTCCCGAATCAGCCGCTGCCGTATATAAGGCAATGGCATATTATTAAATAAATCACGGTAACGGGATAATAGCCTCAACTCCACTTCCTTCATCTTTTGCTTAGAACGATACACGTAATGCCACGCTAAAAACACGACTACCAGAAAGAAAATCAGAAAGCCTAATAGCGGCATCCAATATTTTTCTAAAAAAGAGGGAGGCGCATTCAAATAGATCGCATCATGTGGGAAATTATCTTCATTAGACATCGCGCTCATCAGCGAAACATAATTCAAGTATTTATGAGGATCATCCACCGTTGAAACCGGGATCTTGCCCATATCTTCACCGTTATAAACTTGTTGTAGCAAGGGGATTAGAGCAGTCTCAATCGTTTTAGCACTATTATAATATCCACCAATCGTATATCCTTCTTCCACGCCCATATCATATAAAGAAAAAACAGGATGCCTAGAAATGCCGTTTATACCTTGATACAAAGTACTATATAATAACGAGTGATTCAAGAAAGGCTTCTCGGTAATCCACGAGTAATACATCACGGCCGTCGCTCGATGTGGGTCTTTCTCCGACAGAACCGCCATTAAACTATCCATGGAGCAAGAACCCTCCGTATAAAAATCCACTTTCCCCTCAGGGAAAGAAGTTTCCATATGTTTCTCCATCTCATCCCGAAGCCATGTGGAAACATAACGTCTGTCGGATATGAAAATCAGACGTCTCAAACCCGGGATTAATTCCTTAACCAAGTCGATCGAACCTTTAACATAATAAGGGATAACCAAGCCCGTAGCGTTATACCCCTTAACCGCCTCTTGTAAAGGGATCACCCTATCAGAGGAATGCCGCTGATTAAAATAACATTCATCTTCTGCCATTTCACCCGTTTCCGAACAGACCAGAGTGGGAATATCCCCCCATTTCTCCCGGATCTTATCCCGCATAAAAGCCCATCCATTTACGCCTAAGTAGATAATTCCATCCGGCTTCTTCTTATTAACTTCAAAGAAGGCCTCTTGCTTCTCTTTTAATTTCTCTGGCGTATCAACCAACATCACGCTCATATGATCTATCCGGAGGGTGTACTCCTCCGGGGTAGCGAACTTCGAGATCATGTTTAATAAATTACCAGACCAGCGTTCGCCATCCACATATGAATTTATTACCAATACATACGATTCATCCTTGACCGGATATGAAAAACTCCCATAAGCCGGAGTCGGCATACCGGCTATCAAGCATAAAATCAATCCAAAATAAAGTATTATTGCCTTTAAATTTATAATATTTCGTATCATTCCCTACATTCCTCTATTGCAGTTGTAAAGACAAAGATATTCCTTAATTATCAACTAATCTTATCAAACTAGTTTTTTTATCAAGTTTTGGTGTCAAATTCACGTTTCTTACAAACTAAAGGCTTTTTTAATCGGGATTATTCGGTTATTTACCGATACTCGTATAGAAATCAGCGGTATTTACTTGTGTATAGAATGACGAACCCGTACATTTGATAAAAAACAAAAAATGGAACTTATGGATATGAAAGATTATGACATCGATTTTAAAGAGAAGAGGACAAACGGGTATCTGATCGCTACCTTATTTATCATTGTCGGTATATTATTTTTACTGCGGAATCTAGGAATGATAGATCCATCCTTATTTGACTTGCTTGTATCTTGGCCGATGCTGCTTGTCGTGTCGGGCATCTTTACGATTTTCCACCGTAATCCGGTAGGAGGTATGCTCCTCGTGGGCGTGGGAGTCTATTTCCTTTTCCCGCAGTTAAATTGGATCACGAACGATTTCTTACGTGTATATTGGCCGTTAGGATTAATCCTGTTAGGATTGGTCATCATGCTGAAGCGGAAAGATTCTATCCGCACGAAAAAGCATAAACGTCCTTTTAACCATCCCCCTTTCGGGCACCGAAAGCCTAACGATGAGATCAACTACGAGACAGATAACGGTTTCGTATCGGTTGACACCACTTTCAACTCGGTAAGGCACATCGTACTGGACCCCGTATTCAAGGGGGCGGACATAGACGTATCTTTCGGCAACGTGATCCTCGATCTTAAAAAAACAACATTAGAGGCTGATGAAACCATCATAAACATAGATAGCTCCTTCAGCGGCGTAGTAATATATGTCCCTAAAGGATGGCTGGTTCGTCTAAAGGTTGATTCCTTCTTGGCTGGATGCCAAGATATGAGGGACCTGACAGAAACAACCGACATGACGCACACGTTGTATATATGTGGAGACTTGTCGTTCAGCGGCCTTGAACTAAGAGACTAAACTCATCATGCAAGAACATCCTATTACAACATCCATATTACATAAAGGGCAGGGAAGCCTATTATTACTTTTAGCCATAGCGATCCAATGCGCATTATTAACTCTTTATGGCGATCTTCCGTTGAGCATCACTTTGGTCGATAGCTTACTTTCCATCGCATTGTTCGCCGTAGCGGGATATTATCTTTGGTATGTACAATGTACGTTACATATCATGCAAGCACGAGTGGCTTTCGCCGTACTCGTACAAATCGCTTGCATAGCCGGATGCTCGATCTTGCTACAAATATTCGGATTGGAAGATTGGGAGGAATTCTCGATCACGATTCCTTTTCGATTCCTGTTCGGCCTAATGGCATGGATCATTCTATCCCAATGGTATGCCAGCCGGGAAAGAAAGAGTGAGGCGGAACCTATCGGGAGACAAATGGAGGAAAAGACGGCACCTCCCCCGACTACCGTTCCGGAGGAGATTCTAGATCGTATATCCGTAAAAGACGGGACACGTATTCATATCATCCCGATAAAAGAGATATTCTATTTGCAAGCATGTGGCGACTATGTGACCTTATTCACCACTTCCGGTCAGCACGTAAAGGAGCAAACCATGAAGTATTTCGAGCGAAGCCTTCCTTCTCCGGAGTTCGTTCGTATACATCGCTCTTATATCGTTAATACGGAACAGATATTGCGAGTAGAACTATTCGGAAAAGAAACCTATCAAGTACGATTAAAGGATGGAACCTATCTTCGTGCCAGTAGCGCTGGCTATAAGCTACTCAAAGAACGTCTTTCCCTTTAGCAGTCCTATAAAAGGGACCTAATCATCGTTAAAATTAGAAGATTTTGATTGTAATATATAGAGTTTTGTGTTGTGTAACACTTTTTGGCAAGCATCGATATGTTACTTAACATATATTAGTTGCAAAAGACTTGACAAATGGTCTTGACGAACGTATCTTTGCATCGTGGTTTTTTCATAATAGTATTAGATTTAAGGTTAACAAAGTTTGGTTAGGGCTTGTCGTGAGACAGGCTTTAATTGTTTATAGGGATTTGCTTCCCTAGATTTACATATAACTATAAAAAAACGGCCACCCCTAAAAAGAGGCGACCGTAATTATTCTTAATGAAAGAACCTACTCTTTGACAATCCTTGTAACTTCCAAATCAAAGATCAAAGTCGTATAAGGCTTTATTATGACACTTCCCGAAGCACTCCTTCCAGCCGAACCGTATCCCATCTGTTGAGGAATCCAAATCTCCCAACGATCTCCTGGGTGCATATTCTGTAACGCTGTAGCAAAACCATCTACCATATCAGAAACAGTAAGCTCGGCAGGCTCTCCAGCCTCGAAAGAACGATCATCAAAAACTTCACCATTTATAAAAGAGCCTTTATAATAACATTCCACCTTGCTCGTATAATAAATCGGCTCCTTACTCTCCCCAGTCTTCAAGACCTTGTAAAGGATAAATCCGGCATTACTTTGAGAACTCAATTGCTCGAAACCCGGAACCAGCATCTGGGCTTGAAAAGCCTCCTCATTCTGGACCTTCCAAACCTCATCCACCTCTAGTGCCTCATCATCATCCCCACAAGAGGTGATCATGAGCACGCAAAACAACATCAACGCAATATGCCAGTACTTCTTCATTCGTTTACTCTATTACCTTTTTCAATAAATTCTTCATGCTCACCTTCTCCGTGATAATATCGTGAAGCTTATCGATACTTACGCGCTCTTGCTCCATCGTGTCACGGAAACGGATCGTTACGCAATTATCCTTCAAGGTGTCATGGTCTACCGTAATACAATACGGGGTACCGATCGCATCCTGACGGCGATAACGCTTACCAATAGAATCCTTCTCGTCGTATTGGCAACGGAAGTCGAAACGCAACATATTTATAATCTCCTCAGCTTTCTCGGGCAGGCCATCTTTCTTCACCAATGGCAATACGGCCAACTTGATCGGAGCCAAGGCTGCGGGCAACTTCAATACCACACGGCTCTCGCCATTCGCCAACGTCTCCTCGCAGTAAGAACCCGCCATGATGCTCAAGAACACACGGTCTACACCGATCGAGGTCTCGATTACATACGGAGTGTAACTCTGGTTCAACTCCGGATCGAAATATTGGATCTTTTTACCGGAAAACTTCTCATGCTGACTCAAGTCGAAGTTCGTACGGCTATGTATACCCTCCACTTCCTTAAATCCGAACGGCATTTCAAACTCGATATCCGTAGCCGCATTAGCGTAGTGAGCCAACTTCTCATGATCGTGATAACGATACTTCTCATCTCCCAAGCCAAGAGCTTGATGCCATTTCAAGCGAGTAGACTTCCATTTCTTGAACCACTCGATCTCCTCACCCGGACGAACAAAGAATTGCATCTCCATTTGCTCGAACTCACGCATACGGAAGATAAACTGGCGAGCCACGATCTCATTACGGAACGCCTTACCGATCTGAGCGATACCGAACGGGATCTTCATACGGCCAGTCTTCTGCACATTCAAGAAGTTCACGAAAATACCTTGGGCCGTCTCCGGACGAAGATAAATCTTAGTCGCTCCATCAGCGGTAGAACCCATATCCGTAGAGAACATCAAGTTAAACTGGCGAACCTCCGTCCAGTTACGAGTTCCGGAAATCGGGCAAACGATCTCGCAATCCAAGATCAATTGGCGAAGATCCTCGAAGTTAGACTCGTTCATCGCCTTGCTATAACGCTCATGGATCTCATTCCATTTCGCTTGATGCTCCAATACACGAGGATTCGTCTCACGGAATTTAGCCTCATCGAAAGCGTCACCGAATTTCTTTGCGGCTTTCGCCACTTCCTTATTCATTTTCTCCTCGATCTTGCCCAAATGGTCTTCGATCAAAACGTCCGCACGGTAACGTTTCTTCGAGTCCTTGTTATCGATCAACGGATCATTAAAAGCGTCAACATGGCCGGAAGCTTTCCAGATAGTAGGGTGCATAAAAATAGCGGAATCAATACCCACCACATTCTCATGCAGCAAAGTCATGCTATCCCACCAATATTTCTTTATATTGTTCTTTAACTCAACACCATACTGGCCATAATCGTATACCGCTCCCAAACCGTCATAAATCTCTGAGGAGGGAAATACGAAACCATACTCCTTACAGTGTGAAACTAATTTCTTAAATACATCTTCTTGTGCCATAATCTAATAATTTGCCAATTTTGTTAATATGCCAATGTGCCAATGATAAGTCCATCGGAGACCCGCCTGAGTGGCACATTAGCACATGGTCTCCTTTATGAGGTTACAAAGTAAATGATTTTTTCCGTAACTATAGAAAGTTTTGTATATTTACGACGTAAATCGTTAGTGTTTGCGCAAACAGTATAATTTAAACAAGATAATACCATGAAATCAGAAGAAATCTCACGCCGCTCGTTCCTTAAGCGAGCGCTAGCCTTATCGGCAGTATCGGCCATCCCGTCGTTCTGGACACCCGCCCACGGACGTGTTCTACCTACTTCCCCGTTAATCAGCGCTAATGACCGGGTAAATATAGCGTTCATCGGCATCGGACAACGAGGGGGCGAGATCGCCAAGGAATTGTATAACACAGGTCTGTGTAACGTAGTAGCTCTCTGCGACGTGGACATGGGAGCCCCTCACACGCAAGAGATTATCAACATGTTCCCGAAAGCGGCCCGTTTTCAAGACTTCCGCACGATGTTCGACCGGATGGCGGACAAGATCGATGCCGTAAGCGTAGGCGTGCCGGATCATTCCCACTTCCCGATCACGATCGAGGCGATGGCGCACGGCAAACATGTATATGTAGAGAAACCGATGGCCCGCACGTTCCAAGAAATAGAGATCATGATGCGTGGGGCCAAGAAATAC
>OGRH01001612.1_pt1 | contig 13750 bp, 7 predicted proteins | sample 1553461 | NCBI WGS metagenome assembly OGRH01 (sample SAMEA2580092, study PRJEB22360) | human gut metagenome | biome: human gut; feature: human-associated habitat; material: faeces | place: Denmark | collected 2008/2010
GACCTGTTATTTTGTTATATATTCATGGATTAAAGTGTGTAGCCGTTCTTTTTGAGGAGCTCTCTGGCTGAGTCTATAGAATCATTTCCTGTAGCATTCTTTATAGGAGCAAATTCCTTCTCTCTGTCGACCTCAAATGGAAGACATGTTCCCATATAAGCGATCATATCGAGAGCCAGTGTCTCAAATTTGTAGCCGTTTGGCTCTGATGGCTTGACGATCTCTCCATCCTCACCGACATAAGGGATAGCCTTCTTGACGATGTGGAGAGGCATACTTTCATTCATGATCTTCATCAGTCTGTCAACCGGGAAGATATAGTTTAATGTAACTCCATAGTTGTAAGCGTAATCGCCGTTGGCATCGCGCTCATCACGCATGGCATCTGTGAGTTCATAATACTCGACGATATATGGCTTTCCGTGGTTAGTACACAGGACGCCAACCTTCTCGTCAGGGTATGCTTTTTTGACAACCTTTCCGCCGGAGAGGAAGCCCTCTGTGAGAACTGCTCCGAGGAATACTGGGTCTGCAATTCTCTGAAGTACATTGTCAACTGAGAATACATTTATATACTTGATTCCGTATTTCGTGAGCTTGTCGAGGTGGCCGGCCTTGCAGAGGGATGAGAACCATCCACCGTTGCCGTTAGGAGACATGGCAACCTTTCCCTTCTCCTCGAGATATATCTTGCCGTTGAAGTCCACTGAAGGAACCATTTCCTGTTTAAAGAAATGAACATATTCAGGATTGTAACCGAAGTAGTCATGCTCTTTGAAGAATGATGTTGTGTCATCGTGGTTCTTCTCATTGGTCATGATGAAGAAATGGATCCAGGTATCTGCCATCTTCACAATATCGAGGGTGTGCTCGATGAGAAGCTGGAATATAAACATATCCTTGGTGACACCGACGTTGAAGGTTCCCTTAGGACCGGAGAATCCAAGACGGGTGCCCTGACCACCTGCCAGGAGGACCAGTGCCAGATCGCCAGCTTTGATGGCTTCAAGGCCTGCGTTCTTGTATATATCATATTTTTCTGCAATGCTGTCCATCTGGAGAGCTGCAACGGGAGCGATATCAGAATCACTTCCTGATGAATTGTGTCCGATCATATCGATAAGTGAGAAATCAATTTCACTGATCTGGTTCAGGAGTGTTGCCTGTTCAGCCTCGCTGAGAGTATCATAATACTTTAATAAGTGTAGCTGTCCTTTTTCTTCGAGAAGCTTGTAAGCGTTTTCGTAATTCATAAAAATCTCCTTAATAAATGTGTAGTTTGTATTTATTTTCTCTATCCGTGTATAATCCCTAAATTAATGATATTTCTTCTTGATCTCAATAGTGTCTGTGAATACCTTCCAAATGTCCTTGATCTTGATCCTTCTTCCATCTGCTGCATCGTCCCTGCTGTAATTCAGGACGATAGGAGCTTCGGATATCGAATATCCCTGTCTGTGTGCAGCCACAAGGATTTCAATATCAAAAGCATAGCCCGATATGGAAAGGTTCTCGGCAATCGGCTTTATGACTTCTGCTTTGAAAAGCTTTATACCGGTCTGGGTGTCATGGATACCAAGATGAAATAGCATTTTGAGCATAATATAATAGCTGTAGCTCATGACTCTTCTAATAGGAGGATAATCAAGCTTGGATTCAGGGTGAAGCTTTGATCCTATGACTATGTCAGAACCGGTGTCCCTCATCTGCTTCATAAATGGCTTGAGAAGAGATGGACTCAGTTCAAGGTCTGAATCAAGGAATGCTATATATTTGCCGGAAGCTTTGGCAATTCCGGTTGTGATAGCATGTCCCTTTCCCTGATTGACATCATATCCTGTATCTACAATATGAGAATCCATTTCGGCTGCCTCGGCAATAAGTTTGCCTGTGGAGTCCTTGCTGCCGTCATTCACAGCGATTATCTCATAATGATGAAGAAAACGGCTGAGTATTCGGCTAGTCTCAAGAAGATTATCTTTGATGTGCTGTTCTTCATTGTAGGCGGGCATAACCACCGACAAAGTAATATTGTTAGTATCCATTTCCTGCTCCTTAAAAAATAAGCATTGATATTTAGACATTATTAATACGAGTATACTTTTTTATACATCATGTGTCAAATAAAATAGTGTTAATATGAAGGTGTTTATACTAATTAAGATATAATACATGTTGTAAAAGGAAAAAATATAATGTATTATAAATCGAGGTAACGACATTTTTAGATATTTGAAAAAGGAGTTCCAATGGATAATAAGAAGAAAAATGGAATGAGATCCAGGTACGATGAGGACATGGATTGGCTGGATGACGATGATGATTATCTTGATGATGGTGGATTGATAGGATCATTGTTGTTCGGGGATAAAAAGAAGAAAGAAAAAAGGCGTGATCCTGAGCCGGAGAGAAAGGCTGATAAGAGACCGGAAAAGAAGCCGGAGAAGAAGACTCAGAAGAATATTTCCAGACCTGTGAAGCCGGAAGAGAATTATGACGAGTATTATCACGAGGACAGCAGGGCAAGAAGAGTGAAGAGTGAGGCCCGGGCAAAGCAGAGACAGACCGGACAGCCTGTAGCAGACAGAGCTGTGGACAGAGGTCCGGTGAAGAGGACACAGGGCACTGTACCGAGGACACAGAGCAATCAGAGTACCGTGCAGAGACCTTCAAAAGCTGCCCAGAGACCACGCAGGAGTATACAGAGCACAGGAAGCTCATCTGTGGACAATCTGCTCAGAGAAGTTGACAATATTGAGACAGATGTGCAGACAAGACATGAGGAGCTTAGACGTGAGGCGTGGGAACGCACCCAGAGAAATGTTGCAAAGGCAAAGGCTGAGGTTGAGAGGCTGGAGCTCGAGAGAGAGCGGAATGCCCGCGAAGAGGCAAGAAAGCTTAAGGTTCAGCAGGAGCTTGAGCGCCGCCAGCAGATGAAAGAAGCTGAGAAAAAGGAAGAGCCTGTTGAGGAAGATAACAAGATCACTGAGCCGCAGGAGAGTGATGCGGAAGTTGTAGAAACTGCCACACAGCCAGTAGAAGAGCATGAACAGAAGACTGAGCCGGCAGATATTCTGGAGAAGAATACGGAGCCTGTCCTTGACGATGAGGTCGAGGAAGCTGCAGAGGCAGAGCCTGTGGAAGAGGCTTCGACAGTATCATCCCGAAGAACAGATGACATGCTGGACATGGATGAGCTTGAGCGTATGGAGAAGGATATTGATGAGGATAAGCTCAGTTATTCGGAATCAGATACGGCTGATCTGGGACTTGGAGACATAGGCAAAGCATTGGGCTTCGATGAAGTGGAGCTTGAGGATGATGAGGAAGAGCCTGAGGAGGACGAGGAGTCAGACAGCGAAAAGTTCTTCAGGGCGAACCTTCTCGATGAGGCTGATCCAAAGGTTGTCAATCCGGAGAGAAAGAAGCTTAACATCAGTACAAGAGTGTGGGCGATAGCGTTCTTTGTCCTGCTTGCACTGTTTATACTCATATGTATAATATATGTCAAGAATTATGCCAGAATGAAGTACAATGAGATGGATATCAATGAGATAAGTGCAGATCAGATACTTGTCAATGACGGTGTCAAGGATGCGACCAAGGGATATCGCGCCATTGCACTCTACGGAGTGGATTCCAGAGATTCGAATATGAATTCAGGAACTAACAGTGACAGTATAATGATAGTGAGCATCAATGAGAGCACCAAGGAGATCAAGCTTGTATCTGTATACAGAGATACTCTGATGGAGATAGCAAGCGGTTCCATGGATACCACACAGAAGGTGAATTACGCATACCAGCTCGGCGGTGCGGTTACAGCTATCAACACACTGAATACCAATCTCGACCTGAATATCACAGATTATGTGGCAGTTGATTTCAGTGCAATGGCAAGTATAATCGATGCTGTTGGAGGCGTTGATGTCAAGGTCATTGATGAAGAGGTGAACAACTTCAATAAGAACCTTGCAGAGCAGATAAGCCTGTCAGGCAAATATTCATCAGGAATAACTGAGGCAGGAGAGTATACTCTTGACGGACAGCAGGCAGTTGCATATTCAAGAATACGATCCACTGGCCAGGGAGATATAACAAGAACCGAGAGACAGAGAATAGTCCTCATGAAGGTTATAGACAAGCTGCTTAGCGCAGACACAGGTTCACTTGATTCATTTGTTGATGTTTCATTTAAATGTATATCAACAAGTCTTAACAAGGACGATATACATGCTCTTGTCAAGAGTGTGGCTGGATATAAGGTTGTAGATACCGCAGGATTCCCATTTGCATATGAGGCAAAGGAACTCTCGGACAAGGGTAACTGCCTTGTGGCTGCTGATATGGCATCCAATGTGGAGGCATTACATGAATATCTGTATGGTGCTGACAAATACGTCATATCAGGCACAGTAAAGCAGATAAGCAGCAATATAGAGAGCATATCAGGTGTTAAGTCACAGAAGGTCAAGGTGACGACGGAGGCTCCGGGTGATGGAATATCAGATGGAAGCGACGAGGATGGAGATCTTAGGACGATAACAACTCCTCCAAAGGGAATGATCGTCGAGGAATAAAAAACTAAACATAATAATTAAGCAAGGAAGCTTCAGATATGGGGCTTCCTTTTTTATGCATCGGAGACATTGAGATATGAGACATCCGATGCTTAAAGAAAGGCTACAACATAAAGAATTGTATATACATTACAGAGCATTGTTTTTTAATCGAAAACTGTCAGATAATTTATTGAAAAAAGTTGTTTACAAACAGTGTAAATGGTAGTAATATATCAAAAACGATAAACGACTTGAGAAAAATACAAAAATAACAATATTTACTTGAGAAACAAAAGTTAAAATCAAAATATCGTTGTGAATGACAAAAACATGGAAAGGACGGAACAGGACATGATTGAGAATAAGAGAGCGGAGAATACCGGATTATACGACCCAAGCTTTGAGCACGATAACTGTGGTATCGGTGCCGTTGTCAATATCAAGGGTATAAAGACACATGACACAGTGAACAATGCACTCAAGATTGTTGAGAATCTTGAGCACAGAGCAGGAAAGGACGCAGAGGGCAAGACCGGAGACGGTGTAGGTATACTCCTTCAGATATCACATAAGTTCTTCACCAAGGCTTTAGCAGAGCTTGGATATGACCTTGGAAAGGAAGGCGATTATGGAATAGGAATGTTCTTCTTTCCACAGAAGGAGCTGGCGCGCAAGCAGGCTATGAAAATGTTTGAGGTCATAGTGGAGAAGGAAGGACTGGAGTTCATTTGCTGGAGAGAGGTTCCTACAACACCTGGAATCCTTGGTAAGAAGGCCATAGATGTCATGCCATGCATCATGCAGGCATTCATCAGAAGACCAGAGACAGTTAAGGCTGGTATGGACTTTGACAGAAAGCTCTACTTCGTCAGACGAATATTTGAGGAGAGCAATGATGACACGTATGTTCCGTCACTCTCCAGCAAGACTATAGTATATAAAGGAATGTTCCTCGTCGGTGAACTCAGAATGTTCTACAACGACCTTCAGGATCCAGACTATGAGTCAGCTATAGGACTTGTTCATTCAAGATTTTCAACGAATACAACACCATCATGGCTCAGAGCTCATCCATACAGATATCTGTGCCACAATGGTGAGATCAATACAATAAGAGGAAATGAGGACAAGATGATCGCCCGTGAGGAGACTATGGAGTCGACCATCATGCAGGATGAGATGTACAAGGTTATGCCTGTTCTTGATCCGGATGGATCGGATTCAGCAAGACTTGACAATTGTCTTGAGTTCCTCGTACTGAATGGAATACCGCTTCCTATGGCTGTCATGATCACGATCCCTGAACCATGGGAGAACGACAGAGCCATGAGTCAGGAGAAGAAGGATTTCTATCAGTACTATGCAACCATGATGGAGCCTTGGGATGGTCCTGCTTCTATATTATTCACAGACGGTGAGCTCATGGGAGCAGTTCTTGATAGAAACGGACTGAGACCATCGAGATACTATATCACAGATGATGATTACCTTGTACTTTCATCAGAGGTCGGAGTTCTGGACGTAGATCCATCCAAGATCGTAAAGAAAGACCGACTCAGACCTGGCAAGATGCTTCTTGTCGACACAGTGAATGGACGTCTTATATCTGATGAGGAGATCAAGGAGAAATACGCGCTGGCAAAGCCTTACGGAGAGTGGGTAGACAGCAATCTTGTACATCTCGCTGATCTGAAGATTCCAAATATCAGAGTTCAGGAGTATACAGACGAGGAGAGAGCAAGACTTCAGAAGGCATTTGGATATACCTACGAGGATTTCAAGAATACCATATATCCTATGGCAGAGAAAGGTGCAGAGGCAATCAGTGCCATGGGGACTGATACACCACTTGCAGTTCTCTCGAACAGCCACAAGCCACTGTTCAACTTCTTCAAGCAGTTATTTGCACAGGTTACAAACCCACCTATCGATGCGATCAGAGAGGAAGTTGTTACATCCACATCGGTATATCTCGGAAAGGACGGAAACATCCTCGAGGAGAAGCCGGAGAACTGTCATGTGCTGAAGATCAACCATCCAATACTGACAAATACGGATCTTTTGAAGATCAAGAATATGAATGTACCGGGACTTAAGGTTGCGACACTTCCGATTCTTTATTATAAGAACACATCCATGGAGAAGGCTCTCGACAGACTGTTTATCGAGGCCGACAAGCTCTACAGGGACGGTGTAAATATCCTCATCCTCTCAGACAGAGGTGTGGATGAGAACCATGTTGCAATACCATCACTCCTTGCAGTATCAGCTATGCAGAAGCACCTGGTAAGAACCAAGAAGAGAACAGCGGTTGCGATCATCCTTGAGAGTGCTGATCCAAGAAATGTACACCACTTTGCAACACTTCTCGGATATGGTGCATGTGCAGTCAATCCATATCTGGCAATAGAGACGATCAAGCAGATGGTAGATTCGCATCTGCTGAACAAGGATTTCAATGCGGCTGTCGATGATTACAACAGTGCAATATGCCACGGAATAGTAAAGATCGCATCCAAGATGGGTGTATCAACGATCCAGTCATACATGGGATCACAGATATTTGAGTGTATCGGTCTTTCAAAGGACGTTGTGGACAGATACTTTACAAATACAGTAAGCCGTGTTGGCGGTTCTGGTATAAAGGAGCTTGAGAAGACAGTTGATGATCTTCACTCATCAGCATTTGATCCGCTTGGACTTAACACAAACCTTGCCCTTACAAGCATCGGTGCACACAAGTTCAGAAGCGGCAAGGAGGAGCACCTGTACAATCCTGTTACTATACATCTTCTTCAGGAGTCTACAAGGCGCGGCGATTACAAGCTGTTCAAGCAGTACACAGCAGCGCTCCACGATGAGCAGAAGCCATTCCACCTGAGAGGTCTCATGGACTTCAAGTTCGCTGACAAGCCGGTTCCACTCGATGAGGTCGAGCCTGCAAGCGAGATTGTGAAGAGATTCAAGACTGGTGCCATGAGTTACGGAAGTATATCACAGGAGGCACATGAGTGTATGGCCATCGCCATGAACGAGCTGGGCGGTAAGTCCAATTCAGGAGAGGGCGGTGAGTCGATAGAGAGACTTACGATCGGCAAGGATGGCAAGAATAGATGCTCAGCCATCAAGCAGGTAGCATCAGGAAGATTTGGCGTTACATCGAGATACCTTGTGAGTGCCAAGGAGATACAGATCAAGATGGCACAGGGAGCAAAGCCTGGTGAGGGCGGACATCTCCCTGGCGGAAAGGTATATCCATGGATCGCAAAGACAAGACTTTCGACACCGGGAGTAAGCCTTATCTCTCCACCACCACATCACGATATATATTCGATAGAGGATCTTGCACAGCTCATCTACGACTGCAAGAATGCAAACCGTGATGCGAGAATATCAGTAAAGCTTGTGTCTGAGGCTGGTGTAGGTACAGTAGCGGCCGGTGTTGCAAAGGCCGGAGCACAGGTCATCCTGATCTCAGGTTACGACGGAGGAACAGGTGCAGCACCTAACAACTCCATCCATTACGCAGGACTCCCTTGGGAGCTTGGACTTGCAGAGACACATCAGACACTTATCATGAATGATCTCAGAAATAAGGTCATCCTTGAGGCAGACGGTAAGCTGATGACAGGCCGTGACGTTGCGATAGCTGCAATGCTCGGAGCTGAGGAATTTGGATTTGCAACAGCACCGCTTGTAACAATGGGTTGTGTCATGATGAGGGTATGTAACCTTGACACATGTCCTGTCGGAATAGCAACTCAGAACCCAGAACTCAGAAAGAGATTCAGAGGTAAGCCTGAGTACGTGAAGAACTTCATGCTGTTCATAGCAGAGGAGCTTCGAGAGTACATGAGCAAGCTCGGCGTCAGAACAGTCGATGAGCTGGTTGGACGTTCAGATCTCCTCATGAGCAGCGACAGAGCAGATGAGAGAAATGTCATCCTTGATAAGATAATTAACAATCCTTATATAGATATGCCACAGAACAAGGTAAAGTATCACGAGAAGAATGTCTATGACTTCCAGCTTGAGAAGACAGTAGATATGAGAATTCTCATGAAGAAGCTTGGACCTGCACTTGAGAAGGGACAGAAGAAGAGCGTTGAGCTTGATGTGGTCAACACAGACAGATCTGTTGGAACGATATTCGGTTCAGAGATCACAAAGAAGTACGGCGAGTCACTTGATGAGGACACATACATCGTCAAATGCAACGGCGCCGGCGGACAGAGCTTTGGAGCATTTATTCCAAAGGGACTTACACTTGAGCTGGTGGGCGACAGCAACGATTACTTCGGTAAGGGTCTGTCAGGTGGTAAGCTGATAGTTTATCCGCCTCGTTCAGTTAAGTACAAGCATGAGGATAACATCATCATAGGAAACGTTGCACTGTACGGTGCCACAAGTGGTAAGGCATTCATCAACGGTGTTGCCGGCGAGAGATTTGCAGTTCGTAACTCTGGTGCCACGGCGGTCGTTGAGGGTGTTGGCGATCACGGATGTGAGTACATGACAGGTGGTAAAGTAGTAGTTCTTGGAACAACAGGCAAGAACTTTGCAGCCGGAATGAGCGGTGGTATCGCATATGTACTTGATATGGGCAACGATCTGTACAAGAGACTTAACAAAGAGATGATATCCATAGAGGCTGTGACAGACAAGTACGAGGTGAGCGAGCTGAAGCAGCTCATCATGGATCATGTAAATTATACAAATTCAGAGATAGGCAAGAGGATTCTTGAGGACTTTGAGGGATATCTTCCAAAGTTCAAGAAGATCATACCAAAGGATTACAAGAAGATGATGAATATGATAGTTGCATTTGAGGAGAAGGGCCTGAGCCGCGAGAAGGCAGCTATCGAAGCATTCTACAAGGTTAAGAACGGAGGTAAGTAGGAATGGGAAAACCAACTGGATTTTTAGAATATGAGAGAAAGACAAGCGCAGAGCTTGCTCCTAAGGACAGAATCAAGAATTTCAATGAATTCCACACTCCGCTTAGCCGTGATGAGCAGAGAAAGCAGGCTGCAAGATGTATGGACTGTGGCGTTCCATTCTGCCAGGCAGGTATGAACATATGCGGAATGACATCGGGCTGTCCGCTGAACAACCTGATCCCAGAGTGGAATGATATGCTCTATAACGACAATCTTGAGCAGGCATTTGCAAGACTCAGCAAGACCAACTGTTTCCCTGAGTTTACAAGCCGTGTGTGCCCGGCTCTCTGTGAGAAGGCATGTACCTGTAACTTAAACGGTGATCCAGTGTCGGTCCGTGAGAACGAGAGAGCCATCATAGAGTATGCATTTGCAAATGACCTTGTAAATGATAAACAGCCAAAGGTTCACTCAGGCAAGAAGGTGGCAGTCATAGGTTCAGGTCCTTCGGGACTGGCCGTGGCAGACCAGGTGATCGGCAGAGGCCACGACGTGACTGTGTATGAGAGAAGTGACAGACCGGGCGGACTTCTCATGTATGGTATCCCAAACATGAAGCTTGAGAAGCAGATCATAGACAGAAGAATAGATGTCATGAAGAAGAGAGGAATAAAGTTCGTACTGAACACAGAGGTTGCAACCGGAAAGGCATCTGCGAAGGCTGTGTGTCCGAAGGATGATCAGATGACAGGTTATCTTAAGAACAAGAACCTCAAGTATGTGAAGGCTGAGGATCTGCTCAAGGAATACGACGCAGTTGTGCTTGCCTGTGGTGCAGCCAATCCAAGAGATATAAAAGCACCTGGAAGGGATGCAAAGGGAATCTATTTCGCTGTTGATTTCCTCAAGACTACGACAATGAGCCTTGTAAATTCGGGCTTTGCTGACAAGCAGTTCGTGAACTGTAAAGGCAAGAATGTTCTCGTCATCGGTGGTGGTGATACAGGAAATGACTGTGTGGGAACAGCAGTCCGTGAGGGCGCTGTCAGCGTTACACAGCTTGAGATGATGCCAAAGGCACCTGATACAAGAACACCAGACAATCCATGGCCAGAATGGCCGAAGATCTGCAAGACAGACTACGGTCAGCAGGAGGCAATAGCAGTATACGGACATGATCCTAGAATATATGAAACTACAGTCAAGGAATTCATCAAGGACAAGGACGGAAATGTCAAGGCAGCCAAGTGTGTGAAGCTCGATTGGAAGAAGAATCCTGAGACAGGAAGAATGACTATGACAGAGATAGAGGGAAGCGAGTATATCGTTGACTGTGATGTGGTACTCATCGCAGCCGGATTCCTCGGATGTCAGACATATGTGGCAGAGAGCTTTGGCGTGGAACTCAACGAGAGAACAAATGTCAAGACTCCATGTCCAAACTCATATACAACAAATGTTCCAAAGGTATTCGTAGCCGGAGATATGCACAGAGGCCAGTCACTGGTCGTATGGGCCATCCGCGAAGGCCGCGAGGCCGCCATGGCAGTAGAAGAGCTGCTGCTCGGATACACTAATTTGCAGTAGGATATACAAAATAAAAAAAATATCCCTAACACCACAGATATTGAGGTGTTAGGGATATTTTATTCTTTAAAGCAGGTGGTTTACCGGCAGGTACATAGGAAGTCCATCCTTGTACTGAAGGGAAACCTCGCCGATTATAAGAGGTCTGAGATATGCTTCCATCTCAGGTGTGACGTCATTCTTCTCAGGTGTGATCCACTCAAGCGGAATTGTCTTAGCCTGGTTGGCGATGAGAGATACATTCTCAGGTTCAATGATCCACTGGTATGGATCGTTAGAAACTCGCTTGATCGTGGACATAACAGCAGTCATTCCCTCGGCGGCGTATTTTACAGCAGCCTGGCCAAGTGCAAATGACTCGTTGATATCTGTCCTTGAGGAAATATGCGCTGCACATCTCTGGAGGACATTGAGCTCGATGGAACGAACCTTTATATCCATTCTGTCCTTAACAAGACTCTCGAGAGCCTTGCCGGTTCCGCTGAGCTGGGCATGTCCGAACTTGTCTGCCACAGCAGAAGTTGCGCTGATGTAGTTGCCATCCTTATCATGTATACCCTCAGATACGGCCACGATGACACATCTTGAAGTCTTTAATACATTTTTGATGTCCTCTATAAACTGATCCTCATCGAAGTCTACCTCAGGAAGATATATGAGATGAGGAGCAGGACTGTAGTCATTTCTTGCCAGACAGGATGCAGCGGTGAGCCAGCCTGCATCACGGCCCATGATCTCCACGATGACAACACTTGGTATCTGGTAGATGTAAGTGTCGTGGGCAATCTCCAGCATGGTGGATGCAACATACTTGGCTGCAGAGCCAAATCCCGGAGTGTGGTCGGTATGGCACAGGTCATTGTCAATGGTCTTAGGGATGCCGACGATCTTTACATCCGATCCGATCTTCTTTGCATATTTGCTGAGTTTATCCACTGTATCCATAGAGTCGTTGCCGCCGATATAGAAGAATGCGGCAACCTGATATTCCTCAAATCTGTCAAATATTATCTCATAAGGTTTTGAGTCAACCTCAAAATCAGGAAGCTTGTATCTGCATGAGCCAAGGTACATTGCAGGGGAGAGCTCCAGAGTATTTACCAGAGGAAATTTTGAGAGGGCCATGAGGGACAGATCTATGAAATTATTGTCCAGCACTCCCTGGATCCCGTGAATTGCACCGTAAACTCTGGTGAATTTGTTGCTTTTCTTAACTCCGTCTATGACACCTGCCAGCGAAGCATTTATCGCTACGGTAGGACCTCCTGACTGAGCTACTATACAGTTATCTTTCATTTTGTAAATCTCCTTTGAAAGGTTTTATTTTATTCTGGACTGCGCAGGAGTATGGTTATCTTTTTGCGGCCATAAACCATAAGTGCGTCCTTGATTATATCTTTGTTGGCATCGGTTGTGTGTATCTCAACAGTGTCCAGAAGCTTTTCGACATATGAGCACCAGAGGTCATAGATGATCTTCTGGTTCTTCTCACTGACAGGCGGAAGTGCAGCCTTTGCCTTTTCCAGATCGCAGTCAGCATCTGTCATGTAAATGAATGAATCAGGTGTGAGTGCTTCCTCACCGTATGCTGCGACAAATATCTCTTCTGTCCTGACAAATCCACAGTCATACATCTCAACTATGAGATCGTGGATACATTCATCGATATTATCGAAATAGTGGTAGTAACGGAGCAGATGAGCCTGATTCTCGTCCTCGATGTCATCACGGTTTATCCAGTACCCCTTGCTCTGGCTCTGTTCCTCCCTGATAGCCTCTTCCTGCATGAGATCGAGATCTCTCAGTGCCTCCTCGCGCTTATCGGCAAGCTTTCTTCTGACATACACCACAGTCATGACTATGAGTGCAAGCAGAAATACTCCGAGCAATACGCCGAATAACATTTGTAAGCTGGTTTTATCCATTTGGTGAACACCTGCCTTTCATGTTTGGAAATAATTATAAATTCCCATAAGTATCTACATTTTAACACAGGTAAGATTGGTATTTCAAGAAGGCATATAATGTCAATTATAGTGGTTAAAGTTCACGTGAAAAATTCTTGCAAGAGATGTAAAGGTAAGGTATAATGTGCTCATAGCTGAGATGTATTAAGTCTCTTGTGATTTTGAACCTACATTTGAATAAACGGGATTCCTATATCATTGTTATTGAAGTCAAGCCTCGTTATATAAGTTCTAGTGGAAGGCAGATATACAATTGCGGTTGCCCACCTAGCGCTGCTAGGACTCAAAAGCAAGGGCGCATTTCAGTTTATTACACAAGATGAAGAAGCAGCATGTATATGCTGCTTTTTCTCTGTATGTGGATATATTTGCGGAGAAATGGAGACAGGGGAATGCGAATAGATCAGAGGAAGAAATGGTATCAGAAGATCAAATACAATAAGAATTTTAAGATAGTGAGTTTCATAACTATAATTCTGGTATGTGTTGTCGGATATATGATGATAACAGGTAAAAACAGAGTAGGTGAAGAGACTGATGATAACAACGATGGCAATTCAGTGGAGACCATAGTTATAGAAGCTCCGGATGATCCGCTGGGAGATCTGAAGCAATATGTTGAAGCCGACACGGACAGTACAGAGATCGCGGAGTATGACTACACAATTCAGGGAGCAGGAACTGTGGCTTCAAAGAAGAAAGAGGATAAAGGCAGCAGCTCGTCCGGCACCCACAGAACCAGCGTCCATCCGAA
>OGRH01001620.1_pt1 | contig 13713 bp, 13 predicted proteins | sample 1553461 | NCBI WGS metagenome assembly OGRH01 (sample SAMEA2580092, study PRJEB22360) | human gut metagenome | biome: human gut; feature: human-associated habitat; material: faeces | place: Denmark | collected 2008/2010
TACACAGGAAGGATGTAAAAGATGTTTTTATTTCAGTCTTGTACTGATCGCAATTACGATTGCCACGATTATTTTAAATGTTGTATTTAAAGCATATTCAGTAACTCAGTTTGAGGCACTGATCATACCAGTGTTGTTTATGCTTTTTACAATATTAAATGGACGAAAGAATTTGTAAACACAAAAGGGTCTTTTTCGATTTCGAAAGAGGTCCTTTTTATAGTTGTTCTTTTCTTGATGATATGATATAATTTCACATAGTGATTTGGCAAAGAAAGAACAAAAGAGGTAGATCAATGAAAGATTTAAAAGATATGAAACGTGTACTTTTAAAATTAAGCGGTGAAGCACTTGCCGGGGATAAGAAGACAGGATTTGACGAGGCAACTTGTGCAGATGCAGCACGCCAGGTAAAGACATTGGTAGATGAAGGACTTCAGGTAGCAATTGTTATCGGAGGAGGAAATTTTTGGAGAGGCCGCACAAGCGAAAGTATGGAACGTACAAAAGCTGACCAGATTGGAATGCTTGCAACAGTCATGAACTGTATTTATGTATCAGATGCATTCAGAACTGCTGGAATGGAGACAGAAGTATATACGCCATTTGTGTGTGGAGCATTTACAGAGTTATTCTCAAAAGACAAAGCAGTTAAAGCTTTGAATGAAGGTAAAGTTGTATTTTTTGCGGGAGGAACAGGGCATCCTTATTTTTCAACAGATACAGCAACAGCACTTCGTGCGATTGAGATTGAAGCAGATGCCATTTTGTTAGCAAAATCTATTGATGGTGTCTATGATAGTGACCCTGCAGTGAATAAGGATGCAGTGAAATACGATAGTATCACAATGGAAGAAGTACTAGATCAGAAATTAGGAGTTATCGATCTGACAGCAACTATTATGTGTCTTGAGAATAAGATGCCATTAGCTGTATTTGGATTAAATGAAGAAAACAGTATTGAGAATTTAATGAAAGGTAAATTCAACGGAACTTATGTAACCGTTTGATAAATTAGGAGGACGAAAGAAACATGTTAAAACAATTTGAAGACAAGATGCAGAAATCTTTAGACAGTATGACGAATGACTTTATGACAATCCGTGCAGGACGTGCGAATCCACACGTATTGGACAAGGTAAAAGTTGATTATTATGGAGTTGCAACTCCAGTAGCACAGGTTGGAAATGTTTCTGTGCCAGAGGCAAGAACAATTATGATTCAGCCATGGGAGCCAAACTTATTAAAAGAGATTGAAAAAGCAATCTTAGTATCAGATATCGGAATCACACCAACAAATGACGGTAAAGCAATCAGATTAAACTTCCCAGATCTTACAGAAGAGCGAAGAAAAGAACTTGCAAAAGATGTTAAGAAACGTGGAGAAGAAGCAAAAGTAGCTGTTAGAAATATCCGTCGTGATGCGAATGACTTTGTCAAGAAACAGAATAAAACCGGAGAATTAAATGAAGATCAGGCAAAAGATGAAGAAGATAAAGTACAGAAGATGACAGATAAATACATCAAACAGATTGATGAAGCAGTTGATGCAAAATCAAAAGAAATCATGACAGTTTAATCGAATCATCAACAGGGTTGAAATCTCAGCCCTGTTTTGTTTCATGTGAACATGAATCAGATTTATAATAAGATATAGGAGGTCTGAATGGAGAATTTAAATATTCCACAGCATGTGGCGATTATCTTAGATGGAAATGGAAGATGGGCAAAGAAACGTCATCTGCCTAGAAATATGGGGCACAGACAAGGAAGTAAAGTGGTAGAACAGATTATCGAAGATGCACATGATCTTGGAATTAAATATCTTACGGTATATGCATTTTCAACAGAAAACTGGAAGCGCCCTCAGGATGAAGTGAATGCACTGATGAAATTACTTCGTGATTATTTAAAAACATGCATTAAGCGTGCAAATAAAAATAATATGAAAGTCAGAGTGATCGGGGATATTACAGGATTGTCAGAAGATCTGCAGGAAAAGATCATTGAACTTGAAAAGGCATCCAAAGATAATACAGGAATTAATTTTACAATTGCGTTAAATTATGGAAGTCGTGACGAGATGGTTCGTGCTATGAGACATATGGCGGAAGATCTTGAGAATGGAAATCTTTCAAAAGATGCGATCACAGAGGAAGTATTTAAAGGATATCTGGATACAAAAGAACTACCAGATCCAGATTTGATGATCCGTACGAGTGGAGAAGAAAGATTATCAAACTTTATGTTATGGCAGTTAGCATATACAGAGTTTTATTTTACGGATGTGCTATGGCCAGATTTTAATAAAAAAGAATTAATAAAGGCGATTGAGTATTATAATGGACGTGATCGCAGATTTGGAGGAATATAAATTTATGTTTAAGCAGAGACTGATCAGTGGAATCATCTTAGTACTGATCGCAGCATTTGGTTTATATATGGGCGGTGTTGTTACATTTGCAATGACATTGATCGTTGCATTGATTGGATACAGCGAGATTCTAAGAATTTATCATATTGAGAAATCATCCTTGGCTGTGATCGGTTATACGGGAACGATTCTTTATTATGTTGCATTATTTTTTGATTTAGAACAGTGGACAACAGCTATCATTATTTTATTTTTAATTTTTTTACTGGGATGTTATGTTATACGTTTTCCAAAATATAAAGTAGATCAGATGATGGCAGCGTTTTTTGGATTTGTATATGTAGGGGTTATGATGTCCTTTATTTATCAGATCCGTGAATTACAAAATGGAGGAGAGTTTGTTGTATTATTATTCCTTGCTGCATGGGGAAATGATACTTTAGCATATTGTACAGGAATGCTGATCGGTAAACATAAGATGTCTCCAATCTTAAGTCCTAAGAAGAGCATTGAAGGACTGATTGGAGGAATTGTTGGTGCAGCAATTCTTGGTGGATTATATGGAATGTACTTAAACACATATATCAGATTTAGCTTTAATCCGGTTACAATGTTCCCTGTTATTTGTGGACTTGGCGGAGCAGTTTCTGTAATTGGAGATTTAGCAGCATCTGCGATCAAAAGAGATTCAGGAATTAAAGATTATGGTACATTGATTCCTGGTCATGGAGGAATTCTTGATCGTTTTGACAGTATTATTTTTATTGCACCAGTTATTTATTATCTAACAGTTATGATTTCAGGAGGAGCAATCTAGAGTGAAGTATATTTCAATCATAGGGTCAACAGGTTCGATCGGAAGCCAGACATTAGATGTTGTACGCAGTAACAAAGATTTGAAAGTTACAGCATTGGCTGCCGCAACAAGGATTGATCTTTTGGAAAAACAAGCAAGAGAATTTAAACCATCTGTGGTAGCAGTATATAATGAGCAAAAGGCAGAAGAATTAAGAGTTCGTCTTGCTGATATGGATATTAAAGTTTATGCAGGAATGGATGGTTTATTAGAAGTAGCAACAGAGAAACAGTGTTCGATCGTTGTAACAGCAATTGTTGGAATGATTGGAATTCGTCCAACGATTGCTGCAATGAAGGCAGGAAAAGATATTGGGCTGGCGAATAAAGAGACGTTAGTTACAGCTGGTCATATCATCATGCCTTTGGCGGATGAATTAGGTGTTTCTATTTATCCGATAGACAGTGAACATTCAGCAATTTTTCAATGTCTTCAAAGTGGAAATGAAAAAGATCTTGATTCATTGATCATTACGGCATCTGGTGGACCATTCCGTAAAAAAACAACAGATGAATTAAGGAATGTAACAGTGGAAGACGCATTAAAACATCCGAACTGGTCGATGGGACATAAGATTACGATCGATTCTGCAACATTGGTAAATAAAGGACTTGAAGTATTAGAAGCAAATTGGCTGTTTGATGTAGATTTTGATGATATTCATGTTGTTGTCCAACCAAAAAGTATTATTCATTCCATGATTCAGTATAAAGATGGAAGTGTTATTGCACAAATGGGAACACCAGATATGAAACTTCCAGTTCAGTATGCACTGTTTTATCCAGAACATCGTTATCTGGAAGGAGAGCGTCTTGATTTTGCAAAGTTAAAAGAAATTACTTTCGAAGAGCCACCGGTTGATGTTCTAAAAGGACTTCCATATGCATATAAAGCTGGTAGAATTGGTGGAAGTATGCCGACAGTGTTAAATGCTGCAAATGAAAAAGCAGTTGCATTATTTTTAGATCACAAAATTAAATTTTTGGATATTTATGACATCATTGAGGATGCAATGGATGCCCATAAAGTGCTTCCTAATCCATCACTTGAGGAAGTGTTAGAGACAGAACAATGGGTATATGAACATATAGAAAGCAGGTAAATCATTGAATATTATCATTGCAATTTTAATTTTTGGAATTATTATCATTGTACACGAATTTGGACATTTTTTGATTGCAAAGAAAAATGGAATTCAAGTAGATGAATTTTGTATTGGACTTGGGCCAACGATCATAGGGAAACAAGTTGGCGATACATTTTATTCTATAAAGCTGTTGCCTTTTGGCGGGGCATGTATGATGGGGGAAGATGAAGAACGTCCAGGTGAGAATGCATTTAATAATAAATCTGTCTGGGCAAGGATGGCAGTTATTTTTGGAGGACCATTTTTTAACTTTATCTTAGCGTTTATATTTTCAATTATAGTGATCGGAATGTCTGGTGCTGACATTCCGAAGATTTCCAAAGTAGAAAAAGATTCACCAGCATATGAAGCAGGAATCCGTAAAGGAGATACTATGATCAAAGTTGCTGGAAAGAAAATGCACAATTACAGAGAGTTTTCCTATTATATGTATTTAGATTATGCTGGAGATAAAATTCCGATTACTATAGTAAGAGATGGAGAAGAAAAAAACATTGAGGTAACACCAATGTATAACAAGGAAAGATCACAGTATATGATCGGAATTACATGGAGTGGATATCAGAAAGTCAATCCGTTAAAGACGCTTGAATACAGTTTTCGTGAAGTTGGACTGCAAGTGAAGATTACATTAAAGAGCGTAAAAATGCTAGTCTCACAAAAACTTGGAGTAAAAGATCTCTCTGGACCAGTAGGAATTGTAAAGACGGTTGGAGATCAATATACACAGGCAGCTGCTTATGGACTTAAAACAGTATTTTTGACAATGGCAAACTGGATCATTTTGATCAGTGCAAATCTGGGTGTTATGAATCTTTTGCCATTACCAGCATTGGATGGTGGACGTTTATTGTTTTTGATCATAGAAGCAATTACTGGAAAGGCTGTGCCACAGAATATGGAAGCGTTGGTACACACTGCAGGATTGATTTTACTGATGCTTTTAATGGTAATTGTAATGTACCAGGATATTGTAAAGATTTTCATGTAAAGGGGGATTTGCATGTATACAAGAAATCAGACAAGAGTTATTTCAATTGGAGATGTTAAGATTGGAGGAGGCAATCCAATTGCTATCCAGTCTATGACTAATACAAAGACAGAGGATGTAGAAGCGACAGTCAAACAGATTCTTGCTCTTGAGAAGGCAGGATGTCAGATTATTCGCTGTACCGTCCCAACAATGAAAGCTGCAGAAGCATTTACAGAAATTAAGAAAGAAATTCATATTCCGCTAGTTGCAGACATTCATTTTGATTATAAACTTGCGATTGCGGCGATGGAACATGGTGCAGATAAGATCCGCATTAATCCAGGAAATATTGGTTGTGAAGAAAACATCCGCAAGGTCGTAGAAACGGCAAAGAAATATCATGTGCCAATTCGTGTTGGTGTAAACAGTGGATCACTCGAAAAACCATTAGTCAAAAAATACAATGGAGTGACAGCACAAGGATTGGTAGAAAGTGCATTAGATAAAGTGGCAATGCTTGAAAAATACGATTTTCATGATATGGTAGTCAGCATTAAATCATCAGATGTTTTAATGTGTGCAGAGGCATATCGTCTGGTTGCAGAGAAAATTGATTATCCACTACATGTAGGAATCACGGAAGCAGGAACTGTCTTTAGTGGTAATATTAAGTCAGCCGTTGGTCTTGGAATCATTTTAAATCAGGGAATTGGTGATACCATCCGTGTCTCATTAACAGGAGATCCTGTCAATGAGATTGCAAGTGCAAAATTGATCTTGAAGACGTTGGGACTTCGAACAGGAGGAATTGAGGTTGTATCTTGTCCAACTTGTGGACGTACAAATATTGATCTGATTTCACTTGCAAATCAGGTAGAGACAATGGCTGCAGATTTTGAAGATCTGAATCTTAAGGTTGCAGTTATGGGTTGCGTTGTAAATGGACCAGGAGAAGCTAAAGAAGCAGATGTAGGAATTGCGGGTGGTAATGGAGAAGGACTTTTGATCAAGAAAGGTGAAGTCATCCGTAAAGTACCAGAAGATGAACTGCTTAATACTTTAAGATATGAATTAGCACACTGGGGTGAATAAAATGGAAGTGACAACGAAACCATTTTTCAGTGTGTTCCCGGATCTGAAAGTTTCAGACGATGTAAGAGCATTGTTTGAAGACGCAAATATTAAAGAAATCACATTAAAGAAAAGAGACAATATGCTTAAGATCTCTTTTCAATGTGATCATCTGATTTCAAGAGTTGATACATGGAGAATGGAACGAACAATCAGAGAACAGCTGTTTTCAAAACGTTTTGTAAAGATTCGTTTTCAGGAAAGTTATCATTTATCCGAACAATATAATCTCAAATATCTAATGGAGCATTACATGAAAAGCTTCCTCTTTGAGTTAAAAGGCAAAGGGGAGGTTATTTTTAATGTTGTAAGAAAAGGAGATTATAAAGTTTCTGATAATGTGATCACATTTTATTTTGAAGATACTTTTGTAAATCGAAATAAAGCACCAGAAATCAAAGACTTTTTTGAAACAATTTTAAAAAATCGTTTTTCGATTGACGCGAAAGTCGGATTTGATTTTTCTAAAACAATTGATCAGAGTCTTAAGATGGAAAGCGATTATCGCTTACAGCAGGAAATTCATACAATTGTGGAACATGCAGATACGGTGGAGAAAGAACAAAAAGAAGAGAAGAAAGCTAGAAAAAAAGCGGCAGTTACAAAAAAAGAACATACGTTTAAGAAGAAACCAAAATATTCAGATGATCCAACACTGTTATATGGCCGAAATTGTGATGGTGAGTTAATGGAAATTAAAGATATCTATGATGAAATTGGTGAAGTTGTAGTTCATGGCCAGATTACATTTCTTGAGACTAGAGAAATCCGAAATGAAAAGACAATTATTATTTTCCATATTACAGACTTTACAGATACGATCAGTTGTAAGATTTTTGTTCGAAATGAACAGCTTCCGGATATTTTGGACGGGCTCAAAAAAGGTAAGTTCTATCGTATCAAAGCAGTTGCAATGTATGATAAATTTGATCATGAGATTGCACTTGGTTCAGTCACAGGAATTAAAGCTATCACAGATTTTAGGGAAAAACGTCAGGATACATCGATGGAGAAACGTGTGGAATTACATCTTCATACTGTAATGAGTGATAATGATAGTGTGGTACAGATCAAAGATATTGTAAATCGTGCTTATGAATGGGGACATCCAGCAGTTGCAATTACAGACCACGGAGTTTTACAGGGATTTCCAATTGCACGTCATGCGTATGAAGATCTGAAATTAAAAGAAGACGATCCATTTAAGATCATTTATGGTGTAGAAGGATATTTTGTTGATGACCTTGGAGATCTGATCATTGATTCAAAAGGACAGTCATTAATGGACAGTTATGTTGTATTTGACATTGAAACAACAGGATTTAACAGTGTGAATGATCGAATTATAGAAATTGGTGCTGTCAGAGTCATTGGAGGAGAGATTAAAGAAACATTCAGTGAATTTGTCAATCCAGAGTGCCCAATTCCATATAAGATCACACAGCTGACAACAATCACAGATGGCATGGTGAAAGATGCTGGAACAATTGAAGAGATTCTTCCGCAGTTTTTAAAATTCTGCGAGGGATCTGTTCTGGTTGCACATAATGCAGGATTTGATACTGGATTCATTCATGAAAATGCCAAAAGATTAAATCTGCCATATGATTATACAGTCGTAGATACACTAGGACTTGCAAGATGTTTGATGGGACATCTTGGTAAATTTACATTGGATAATATCTGTAAACATTTAAATATTATACTAGAAACACATCATAGGGCAGTTGATGATGCGACAGCAACAGGAAAGATTTTTGTAGAATTTATTTCTATGTTAAAAGAAAAAGGCATTACAGATCTTGATCAGGTTAATGAATTTGCAAATGATAATGTTGATCTAATTAAAAAAGGTCGTATGTATCATGGGATTATCCTTGTAAAGAATAATACAGGTCGTGTAAACTTAAATCGTTTAGTATCGGAATCACATTTGAATTATTTTAACCGTCGACCAAGAATGCCAAAATCTCTGATCAATAAATACAGAGATGGGCTGATCATTGGTTCTGCATGTGAAGCGGGAGAATTATATCAGGCATTATTGGATGAGCGCTCTGATGAAACGATTGCCAATATTGTATCATTTTATGATTATTTGGAGATTCAGCCAGTTGGCAATAACGAATTTATGATCGAATCAGAGCGAGTGGAGAATGTAAATTCAGTTGAAGATATTCAGAGATTGAATCAAAAGATCGTGGATCTTGGAGAACAATTCCATAAGCCGGTTGTTGCAACTTGTGATGTACATTTCTTGAATCCAGATGATGCGATCTATCGTTCTATTTTATTAGCTGGAAAAGGGTTTAAAGATGCGGACAAACAGGCACCGCTTTATTTTAGAACAACGCAGGAAATGTTAGATGAGTTTGTATATCTAGGAAGTGAGAAAGCAAAAGAAGTTGTAATTACCAATACCAATAAGATTAACGATATGATTGAAAATATATCTCCGATCCATCCAGATAAATGCCCGCCAGTTATCCCGAATTCAGATAAAACACTGAGAGAGATTTGTTATAAGAGGGCCCATGAAATTTATGGAGAAGATCTTCCAGAGCGAGTGACAAGCCGTCTGGAAAAAGAGTTAAATTCTATCATTGGAAATGGATATGCGGTAATGTACATCATTGCGCAAAAACTGGTGTGGGATTCTAATGATCATGGATATCTGGTAGGGTCACGAGGATCGGTAGGATCTTCTTTTGCAGCAACAATGTCAGGAATCACAGAAGTAAATCCGTTGCCAGCACATTATATTTGTCCGGAATGTCATTATGTAGATTTTGATTCGGAACAAGTACAGAAATATGCAAAGATGGGTATGTCTGGATTTGATATGCCAGATGCATATTGCCCAAAGTGTGGAACAAAGATGACAAAAGAAGGACAGGATATCCCCTTTGAGACATTCCTTGGATTTAAAGGAAATAAAGAGCCGGATATTGACTTAAACTTTTCTGGAGAATATCAGGGAAAAGCTCATGCTTATGTGGAAGTTATCTTCGGAAAGGGAAAAGCATTTCGTGCAGGAACAATTGGTACACTTGCAGAAAAAACGGCATATGGTTATGTATTGAAATATCTGGAAGAACGAGGGATTACAAAACGTCGCTGTGAGATTGAAAGATTAGCTCTTGGATGCACTGGAGTTAAGAGAACAACCGGTCAGCATCCAGGTGGAATCATTGTAGTGCCTCATGATAAAGAAATTTATGATTTTACAGCAGTACAGCATCCGGCAAATGATATGAATACACCGATCATCACAACCCATTTTGAATATCATTCCATTGACCAGAATCTGTTAAAACTAGATATTCTTGGACATGACGATCCGTCCATGATCCGAAGAATGGAAGATATCACAGGAATTGATGCGCAAACGATCCCAATGGATGATAAAGGTGTTATGGGATTGTTCCATGGAACAGAAACATTAGGAATCACGCCAGAAGATATTGATGGAACGCCACTTGGATCACTTGGAGTTCCAGAGTTTGGTACAGACTTTGTAATTCAGATGCTTCAGGATACGCATCCACAGAGCTTTTCTGATCTTGTCCGTATTTCTGGTTTGTCTCATGGAACTGATGTATGGCTTGGAAATGCCCAGACATTGATTGAGAATGGAGATGCAGTGATTTCCACTGCAATTTGTTGTCGAGATGATATCATGGTATATTTGATCAACCAGGGACTGGAACAAGAGGCATCCTTTAAGATCATGGAAGGCGTCCGAAAAGGAAAGGGACTAACGGATGAACAGGAGCAGATGATGAGAGATCATAACGTACCAGACTGGTACATCTGGTCTTGTAAACAGATTAAATATATGTTCCCAAAAGCCCATGCGGCAGCTTATGTTATGATGGCATGGAGAATCGCATGGTATAAGGTGTATCATCCACTGGCATATTATGCAGCATATTTTAGTATTCGTGCGAAAGCATTTTCGTATGAAGATATGTGCCTTGGAAAAGAACATTTAGATGAAAAGATGAGAATCATCAAAAACACACCAAAGCATGAAGTAAAGAATGCCGACCTTGACCTGTTACGAGAAATGAAGATCGCAGATGAAATGTACGCGAGAGGCTACGAATTCTGGCCATTAGATATTTACAAAGCAAAAGCAAAAGATTTTCAGGTAATTGATGGCAAGATCATGCCAGCACTTACAAGTATCGACGGAATGGGAGAAAAAGCGGCGCAGCAGGTAGAAGAAGCAGCCAAGGGAGAACAGTTTACTTCCTTAGAAAACTTCAGAAATCGCACCAAGGCACCGCAGGCATGTATTGATAAAATGAAGGAATTAGGAATCATGGGGGATCTTTCAGATACAGACCAGTTAAGTTTTAATTTTCTTTGAGAATATGTGAAAAAACTCTTGTCAAGAGATATTTTTCATGTTAAACTAAATGTAGCTTAAGAAAAAATGACTTAGGAGTGGGCAGATGTCCACTCCTATTTTGTGTAACAATGAAGAAATAACACTACAAAAGAAAGGGTTGATACATTGGCAAGACGAGTTGATATTGAAACAAAAACAGAAGAACTAGTATTACCGATCATTGAAGCCAACAATTTTGAACTGGTGGATGTAGAATATGTCAAAGAAGGGGCAAACTGGTATCTAAGAGTTTATGCAGATAAAGAAGGCGGGATCGCAATTGATGATTGTGTACTGATCAGTCGAAGCTTAGAAGAGAAACTAGATGCAGAAGATTTTATTGAAGATGCATACATTTTAGAAGTAAGTTCTCCAGGACTTGGAAGACCACTAAAAAAAGAAAAAGATTACGTAAGAAGTGTTGGAAAGTCCATTGATATCAAGCTTTATAAAGCAATTGACAAACAGAAGGAATTTACTGGTATTTTAAAAGAAAACACAGAAGATCAGATTGTACTTACAGTCGAAGATCAGGATATTACATTTGAGAAAAAGAGCATTGCAAGTGCTCGTTTGTCGTTAGATTTTTAAGGAGGAAGAAAGAGAATGAGTGAATTAATTGCGGCATTAAATCAGTTGGAAAAGGAAAAAGGTATTGATAAAGACGTTATCATGGAAGCCATTGAAAATTCCCTGCTTGCTGCATGTAAAAGAGATTTTGGAAGTGCAGATAACGTTGTAGTTAATATGGATCGTGAAACAGGAGATATCTATGTCTATGCGATCAAAGAAGTTGTAGATGAAGTTTACGATTCTGCACTTGAGATCAGTCTTGGAAAGGCAAAGGCTATTGATAAGAATTTAAATCTTGGGGATACTGTAAGAATCGAAATCACACCAAAAGATTTTGGACGTATTGCAGCAATGCATGCAAGAAGCGTGATCGTACAGAAGATTAAAGAAGAAGAAAGAAGAGTTGTATACGATCATTTCTACTGTAAAGAAAAAGATATCGTAACAGGTGTTGTACAGCGTTATGTTGGAGAGAATGTAAGTGTAAGCTTAGATGATAAAACAGATGCTCTCCTAATGAAATCTGAGCAGATCAAAGGTGAAGTATTTAAACCAACAGAAAGAATCAAACTTTACATTGTAGAAGTAAAAGAGACAAATCGTGGCCCACGTATTCTTGTTTCAAGAACACATCCAGATCTTGTAAAACGTCTGTTTGAAAAAGAAGTTGCAGAAATCCAGGACGGAACAGTTGAAATCAAAAACATCGTTCGCGAAGCTGGATCAAGAACAAAGATGGCTGTATGGTCTAATGATAAGAATGTAGATCCTGTTGGAGCATGTGTTGGATTAAATGGTGCCAGAGTAAACGCGATCGTAAATGATTTAAAAGGTGAGAAGATCGACATCATCAATTGGAATGAAGACCCTTGTGTATTCATCGAGAATGCATTAAGTCCATCAAAAGTTGTTTCTGTAGCAGTTGATGTAGAAGAAAAGAGTGCAGAAGTTGTAGTTCCAGATTATCAATTATCATTAGCAATTGGTAAGGAGGGACAGAATGCGAGACTTGCTGCAAGATTAACAGGATACAAGATTGATATTAAGAGTGAATCACAGGCAGCCCAAGAAGCAGCAAAAGCCAGTGAGGAACCAGAAACAGATGATTTTGAAATTGAAGAAGATCTTTTTGATAATGAAGAAATCAATGACGATTTCACAGAAGATGTAGAAGATACAGAAGAAGCTGTTGAAGATTTCGATGCAGAGGATATCGAAGAATAGAAAATATCAGCAGGTGATAAAATGAATCGAAAAATTCCAACGAGAAAATGTATCGGATGCGGTGAATTAAAAGAAAAGAATCAATTAGTCCGGATCGTGAGATCAAAAGAAGGCAAAATAAGTCTTGATGTGACTGGAAAGAAAAATGGGAGAGGGGCATATATCTGCCCTGATCCAGAATGCTTAAAACAAGCATTTAAGAAAAAGGGATTGGATCGTTCTTTTAAGATGGCTGTACCGGAATCAGTCTATGAGACATTAAAAAAGGAGATGGAAAAACTTTATGAATAAAGTATTATCTCTTCTAGGTCTTGCATTTAGATCAGGAAATCTGGTCAGCGGAGAATTTGCCACAAGAGAAGCAGTCAGGAAAAAGGCAGCGACTCTTGCCCCTCTCCAGTAAGGAAAAAGGCCAGCGCCTCTTGTCTTTTTAGCCAATGATGCTTCCGATAATACAAAAAAGATGTTTGCGAATCAGTGTAAACATTATCAGGTACCTTTTTATTGCGGAGGATTAAAAGAGGAGCTTGGGCATGCGATTGGAAAGGAGTTTCGAGCTTCCATCGCGGTAACCGATCAGGGATTTGCTGATGCTCTTTTAAAACAGCTTGATAAATAAAAATCACAGGAGGTATATTTATGGCAAAATTCAGAGTCTACGAAATTGCAAAAAAATATAATAAAGACAATAAAGAAATTTTAGAAATTTTGAAAGCCAATCATGTGGAAGTAAAAAACCATATGAGTACCATAGGAGATGAGCAGATCAAAATGATTGATAATGCATTGAAACCAAAGAAAGAAGCAAAACAGAATAACAATTCAAAGAAACAGGAAAATTCAAAGAAACAGGAAAATTCAAAGAGAAAAGATAATAAAAAAGCACAGAATATGGAAAAGAAAGATAATAAAAAAACACAAGAAGTAAAGAATAATAAAAAAAATTCAAAGAATAAAAACAATGATGGGGATAAAAAGATTTTAAGAAAAGAAAATCCACAGAATTCTCAGAAGTTTGGAAAAAATAACAAAAAGAATA
>OGRH01001621.1_pt1 | contig 13711 bp, 10 predicted proteins | sample 1553461 | NCBI WGS metagenome assembly OGRH01 (sample SAMEA2580092, study PRJEB22360) | human gut metagenome | biome: human gut; feature: human-associated habitat; material: faeces | place: Denmark | collected 2008/2010
AATTATATTTCATAAAAAACACCCCAAAAGTGTCCAACTTTTGGGGTGCAGTACAAATCCGAGGGTCGCTTATTCGCGGTATGTGTCTGCGTCTGTAACGCGGACCTTTCCCTAAATATCCTTCTCGAAAGGGGCGTGGGGCGCTACGTTCCCGATTAATTATTACGTTTTTGTAACGGCCTTCTTGTTTTTGTCGATTTAATATTTTTGAAACTTTTTTTATATTTTTCTTAAAATATTTGGGGGGGGGAAAATTTTTTTTATATTAGTTTTGCGCCGAAAAGAGTAAACGAACCCCCAAAATGTTTATCGTAAAAATGGAAGGATTTGCAGGCTTTGTCGGCCTTATGTTTGGTCTTGTTGTTTTATCGGTCATCATAACCCTGGTCGTATGTGCCGTTAAGAGGCATCGCAGGGAGTGGCTTCAGGACGGACAGCGTAGAGTCTGATTTTGTTTTGTAAAGTTATTGGAGCTGCCGGAGCGATTCTTTCGCTCCGGCAGTCGATTTTTTTGTTCGGTTCGTTTCCGGACGTTTCGGATGGTCCGAACATTCGGAAGGTCGGACTCCATATCGTTTTGTCGTGACGCGGGCTTTCGTGTGCAACTCCGGTTCTGTGTCGGGAGCGCAGGAAACCCGGCCGCCGGACCGTCGGGTTTCTTTGCCAGAGAGGGAAACATTGTTTTTCGGGGGGTGGCCTGACTGCGGCGTCTGCGTTGGCAGTATCCGGCCTCGCAGTCGCTGCAGCGGATTTGCAATCACGGTTCGCGGGGTGTGTGGGCGTGGTATCGCCGCCGTAAGCGATGCAGTGTATAGCCGAGCCGCGATACGTTCGGGGTGTAATCGTCGTTTTTTATCCCTGTACGAATACTAAAATCGCCCGGTCTGCCGTATTGTTAAGAAGAGCACTGGCGGGCGAGGCGGGCTTCGGTGTGTGGAGTTGCCGGGCCGGGGACGCGATGCGAATGATTCCGGGTTTCCGGACTTCGGGACTGTCCGAGCGATGTCGGTCGGGAAAACGAAGAATGAAGCCCGGTAAATTTTGCAAGTCCCGCAGGATTTGTTAAATTTGCGCGATTGTATGTCGAAAATCCGTTTCCATATTTTGCTTGCTGCGCTGTTGGTTGTCACCGGCTGCGGCGAGGATGACAAGGTTCTTCCCGAACAGCAGCAGCAGTTCGAGAGTTTCCTTTCCGGTAGCCACCAGCCTCGTCTGGTGACCGAGCAGGAGGCTATGAGTTCGGATGAAGATCTCGATTTTTACTCCACGTTCGGGCGCTGGTCGTATCGATATATTTACCATTATTACGATTCGGAACGTCAGACGCGTCCTGAAGCGGAGATCGGCGATGAGGTGGATCTTGTTTTCTGGGTCTATCTGTTCGAGAATCGGGCAATCACTGCGAGTACGATGCCGATCTACACCAATGACAGAAAGTGGGCCGAAAAACTTCAGGAGCAGGGACTCGATACGAAATACTGGAGTTTCGAACCCCGTCCCGTCCGTGTCGGCGGCGGCTCTTTCGTCGAAGGGGTCGAATTGTCGCTGCCGGGCTGCCGCGAGAAAGATACGGTCGAAGTATATATGACATACAATATGGCTTACGGCGATGCGCTGATCAATTTCATTCCGGAGCAGAGTCCGATCGCCGTTTTTTATACGATTGATTCGGTTCGTAAATAAGAAAACAATGAATAGTATGGGACGTTGGTTGCCTGCGATACTCCTTTTCGGTCTGACGACGCTCTGCTCCTGCGCTGAGGAGCCTGACAATGCTTATCCGGGGAATACCCAGAACAAAGCTCTGAAAGCCTGGATGACGCAGAATCGTCCCGATCTGCTGGAGAATTACCAGGAGGAAGGGGAGTATTACGTGGATGTCGTTTCGCTGGGCGATCTGGCGGACAGTGCGATTCTGGAGACGGAGAGCTGGGTGTGGTACGATATCACGGGGCGGGATTTGCAGGGGAATATCAGTGTGGCCCGGGATTCCGTTTATGCGCTTCAGCAGGGAACTTTTACTCCTTATACACATTACGTTCCTTACTATCAGTTCTACGGTGAGCTGGCGAGCGGAACTTTTAAGGAGGGGACTTATCTGGCTATGCGGAACCCGTTGAAGCTGGGTGAAACGTATGCCGCGCAGAAGGGATTTCCCCGTGAGGTCGAATTGCGCGTGGGGGCCGAGGTCGTGCTGTATATGCCTGCGACGATCATATCCACCGAAGCCAATGGCGACGGAGGTTACGAGGGGCAGTATGCATTGAGTGCCAACCACCCGATGATCGCCCGGATCAAGCTGGTCGGAAGATCGAGTCAGCCGATTGAAACGGAGAGCGTCGCGGTCGATGATTTTGCGGCGGCGAACGGCGGACTGGACCCGACGGTTCCTCCGCAGGACGACGATTCCGAAACGGCTTCGGTCAAAGCCGGAGAGCCGGCCCCGTCGTATCGTTGGAAAATCGCCACGTCGGAGGCGCCTCAAATCTATGTGAACGAGAGTTTCAATCCTGCGGACGATGCGACCGGACTTTTCACCTATTCGAATGTTTATGTGGGATCGCAGCAAAAGGCGGACGAGATCGATCGTAAGATTAACAAAGCTTTGGTCGAGCGCTTCGGTACGGACGAACCGGGCGAACTGATCGATCCCGAGAAGAATGTCCGGGTCTGGTACATCGCCCGATTCCTGGACGGGTTCGTACAGAGTACCAATATCGACGAGGTGAAACGAATCGTTTACGGCGAGGTGGAATCCACCGGTACGTACATGAGCTACACTCCTTCGCTGAATAAGGACAAACAGATTCTGGCCTGGTATTACGCCTTGCCGCACTTCCGCTACGGAAGCTGGGGCGCTTTGCTGACCGTTTCGAGCAATGCGTACGGTGTGGTCGGCATTACCGGGACAACCCAGACCAGTTCTTCTACGAATTACGCCGCTACGTACGCTATGATGAATTATTACGGCATGATGAACAATTACTACGGTAATAATTACATGGGCAACTATTACGACGATTATTATGGCAGCTATATGAACGGTCTTTACGGCGGTTCGGTCTATAATCCTTACTACGTGGACAACTCCACATCGACCAGTACGACGATCACCGAGGTTTTGCCCTATACGCCGCTGTTGATCGAATTTTATATCGAGCCGGCTCAATAGTCCGTTGCCGGTTTTGTTTTCTGGCCGTCTGCAGGATTCCTGCGGGCGGCTTCGGTTTTTATTCCTTTGGCTGCGGGGCTTTTCATTCCCGACTCATTCCCGGCATTGGATTTGGAATATTTCGATTGTAAGACGGATTCTGTCGGTAAATTGGGTGTAATTGACGATTTTTTCAACTTTTTGTTCCGGAAAATTTTGAAATTATCGGAAAAGGATTTAATTTAGAGGAAAGAAAAAGAGGCCATCTCCGGTCTGCCGACAAATGGGTGCCGAACAGGGTCGGACTTTGTCGGAAGCGGAGAAGACGAAAAATAAATTCAACCTAAATAATTAGCAGTATGATTATCACATTTAATGAGTTGCGTCGTATCAAGGACAGACTGCCCAGCGGCAGCTCGCAACGGATTGCAGACGAATTGGGAATCTCGGTCGATTCGGTTCGTAATTATTTCGGCGGACGGCACCCCGAGGCGAAGGAAGGCGTAGGCATTCATATCGAACAAGGGCCCGACGGCGGCGTTGTGACGTTGGACGATACGACGATCCTGGATGCGGCGATGCGTATTCTGAATGAAAAATAGGATCGGAATCCCCGATTATGGCACCCCGGCTCCAGAGGCCGGGGTTTTCTGTTGCATTCCGTATCGTCGTGCGGATCGGGGGCAGGCAGGCTGCGGAATGACAGCGATGTCCGAAAGGGAGTTTCGGGCTGCCATTGTGACAGTCGGAATGTCAGTCCTTCCGGCGGTTTGTCAGATTTTACGCTCCGGAAAAGCAGGATGGTGCGAAAAGAACATTTGGTACAACCTTTGTTCACTAAACGATCGTCCGCACGGCAGCGGCAGGGCTGTGGAAGCGGAGCTGAAAAAGAAATTATTAAACTATAAAGCAACGATATTATGGCAAAGATTATTGGTATTGATTTAGGTACGACGAACTCTTGCGTCGCAGTAATGGAGGGTAACGAACCTATCGTAATCCCCAATTCCGAAGGACACCGGACTACTCCTTCGATCGTCGCGTTCACCGACAACGGCGAGCGTAAGGTCGGCGATCCGGCCAAACGTCAGGCGATTACGAACCCCAAGCGTACGATCTTCTCGATCAAACGTTTTATGGGCGAAACTTACGATCAGGTGGCACAGGAGGTCGAGCGTGCGCCTTATAAGGTGGTTCGCGGCGATAACAATACGCCGCGTGTGGATATCGACGGCCGCCAGTATTCGCCGCAGGAGATTTCGGCGATCATTTTGCAGAAAATGAAGAAGACGGCCGAGGATTACCTGGGGCAGGAGGTTTCGGAAGCGGTAATCACCGTTCCGGCCTATTTTTCCGACTCGCAGCGTCAGGCTACGAAGGAGGCCGGTGAGATCGCGGGCCTGAAGGTGCGGCGTATCATCAACGAGCCGACGGCCGCTGCGTTGGCTTACGGTCTGGATAAGAAAGGCAAGGATATGAAGGTCGCCGTCTTCGACTTGGGCGGCGGTACGTTCGATATTTCGATCCTGGAGCTGGGCGACGGCGTGTTCGAAGTGAAATCGACCAATGGCGATACGCACCTGGGCGGTGACGATTTCGACCACGTGTTGATCGACTATATGGCCGAGGCATTCAAAGCCGAACACAACGTGGATCTGCGCAAGGACCCGATGGCCATGCAGCGTCTGAAGGAAGCTGCCGAGAAGGCGAAGATCGAACTGTCGTCCTCGACTACTACGGAGATCAACCTTCCGTACATCATGCCGATCGACGGCATTCCTCAGCACTTGGTTATGACGCTTACGCGTGCCAAATTCGAACAGTTGTGCGATCACTTGATCCACAAGACCATCGAGCCTTGCAAGGTGGCCCTGCGCGATGCCGGTCTCGATGCCAAGCAGATCGACGAGGTGATCCTCGTGGGCGGTTCGACCCGTATTCCCGCGATCCAGAAGGTCGTCGAGAATTTCTTCGGCAAGGTGCCCAGCAAGGGTGTGAACCCCGATGAGGTCGTTGCCATCGGCGCTGCGATCCAGGGCGGTGTCCTGACCGGTGAGGTGAAGGACGTGCTGCTGCTGGATGTCACTCCGCTGTCGCTGGGTATCGAAACCCTGGGCGGTGTGATGACCAAGCTGATCGAGGCCAATACGACGATCCCGACCCGTAAGAGCGAGGTCTTCTCGACGGCGGCCGACAACCAGCCTTCGGTGGAGATCAACGTCTGCCAGGGCGAGCGTCCGCTGGCCCGCGACAACAAGTCGATCGGCCGCTTCCACCTGGACGGTATTCCGGCCGCTCCGCGCGGTGTGCCGCAGATCGAGGTGGCCTTCGATATCGACGCCAACGGCATCCTGAACGTATCGGCTAAAGATAAGGGTACGGGTAAGGAGCAGAAGATCCGCATCGAGGCTTCGTCGGGTCTTACCGAGCAGGAGATCCAGCGTATGCGCGACGAAGCCAAGGCTAACGAGGCGAAGGACAAAGAGGAGAAGGAGCGTATCGACAAGATCAACGCCGCCGATTCGAACATCTTCGCTACCGAGAAACAGCTCAAAGAGTACGGCGACAAGTTGCCGGCCGACAAGAAGGCTGCCATCGAAACGGCGCTGGGCAAGTTGAAGGAAGCGCATAAGAACGCTGACGTAGCCGCTATCGATACGGCTTTGGCCGAGCTCAATGCAGCATGGCAGGCTGCTTCGCAGGATATCTATGCCGCGCAACAGCAGCAGGGCGGTGCCCAGCAGGGTGCTCCCCATGCCGATGCAGGAGCCGGTACGAACGGTCAGCAGCAGGGTGGATCCAATCAGCCCGAAGATGTAGAGTTCGAAGAGGTTAAATAAAAAGTTGGAGGGAAGGTTCGGTTTGCGGACTTTCCGGTAGAAGAGCCAGGGTCGGCAGTATGTCGGCCCTGGCTTTTTTGTCTGTAGGGCGGATTGCGGGCTGCGGTTTCGGGGAACAGGTGCTTCGATACCGCTTTTCAGCGCCCTTGTTGCCGGTCGGGACGGTCGGACTCCTTCGGTGTTTTCCCGCGCGTCCGGTGTGCGGTCTTTGCTGTCGGGGTGCCGCCCGGAAATGAAATCGCACTCCTTCGATTTTCGGTTTCAACGGTGAAATCGGATGGTTTCCAGCGTTTTTTTGTCTATTCCTTTTTTGTTTCCCGCAATTTTTTCTATTTTTGTGCGTTTATTGGGATTTCTGAAATCCCGTTTCGGGTAACGGAAAAGAAACAAACAAATTATAACAAACTAATTTATACCCAATGCAAAGTAAAGGCGTAATCAAGTTACTTGCAATCCTGCTGGCGATTGCTTGTATCTACCAGCTCTCCTTCTCACTGAAAGCGAGAAGCGTGGAGAAAAAGGCGGCCGAGTATGCCGCGAAAGTTTCGGAGTCGGATTCGCTCCGTCAGGCGGCGGAGATCTATTACCTGGACTCCGTGCAGAACAGGCCCGTTTATGATCTCGGATTCATTTCATTCACCTACAAGGAGGTCAAGGAGAAGGAGATCAACTTGGGTCTCGACCTGAAGGGCGGTATGAATGTCATGCTCGAGGTGCAGGTGGAGGACGTGCTGAAAGCCCTGGCAGGTGACAGCGCACACGATCCGATGTTCGAGGAGGCCATCGCCCGTGCCAACAAGGCGCTTAAAGAGGGTACCAACAACTACATCGGCGAGTTCGCCAAGGCTTATCGTGAGGTTTCCGGCGGTGCTCCGCTGGCTGCGCTTTTCGTAAGTCCGGATCGTAAGGATATCACGCCGAACAGCTCGGACAGCGAGGTCGAGAAGATCTTGCAGGAGGAAACCGACGCTGCGATCGACGCTTCGTTCAACATCCTGCGCAGTCGTATCGACCATTTCGGCGTTACGCAGCCCAACATCCAGCGCCTGCCCAATTCGCACCGTATTCTGGTCGAGTTGCCGGGCGTGAAGGAGCCGGAGCGCGTACGCAAGCTGTTGCAGGGTACCGCTTCGCTCGAGTTCTGGACGACTTATAATAACACCGAGTTGGTGCGTGCCCTGGAGCAGGCCGATCAGCTTTTGCGCGACGAATTGGCTGCCGGGGCGACCGATGCGGCCGTGGAGGAAACGCTTACTGAGGAGCAGCCGACTGCTGCCGGTACCGAAGATACGACCGAAAGCCTGATCGCAGAGGTGCAGAACAATGCTCCGGCTGCGGAGGAGGCTGCCTCGGCTTCGGGGGCATCCCGCTATACCCGCGAGGAAAATCCGCTCTTCTCGCTGCTCAATCCCTATGATGGCGGAGGCGCTGTCGTGGGTTCCGTAGCCGTTGCCGATACGGCGACCGTTGCCGGCTACCTGCGTATGGATGCCGTGCGCGAGTTGCTGCCTTCGGACGTTCGTTTCGAGTGGGGTATCAAGGGCGAACCGCAGAACAACGGGCGTTTCTCTCTTTATGCGCTCAAGGTCAGCACGCCCGACGGCAAGGCTCCGCTGGACGGCAGCGTGATCGTGGATGCGCGTGAAACCTATGCCGAGCGCGGTGCCGAAGCCAAGGTTTCGATGTCGATGAACTCGGAAGGTATTCAGGACTGGGCGCGTCTGACGGGCGACAATATCGGCCGCTGCATCGCCATCGTGCTCGACGGTTATGTCTATTCCGCTCCGGTCGTTCGCCAGAAGATCGAAGGCGGAAGTTCGGAAATCTCGGGTAACTTCACCATTCAGGAGGCGAAAGACCTCGCCAACGTGCTCAAGTCGGGTAAGGTGCCCGCTCCGGCACGTATTATTCAGGATACCGTCGTAGGTCCGTCGCTGGGGCAGGAGTCGATCAATGCGGGTATTCTTTCGTTTGTACTCGCGTTCGTGCTGGTGCTTCTCTATATGGGCCTCTACTATAAGACAGCCGGCTGGTTGTCCGATATCGCCTTGCTGTGCAACGTCTTCCTGTTGCTCGGAGTGTTGGTTTCGTTCGGCGCCGTGCTGACGCTGCCCGGTATTGCGGGTATCGTGCTGACGATGGGTATGGCCGTGGATGCCAACGTGATTATTTACGAACGTATCAAGGAGGAGCTTCGCGGAGGTAAAGGTTTGAGCCTGGCCATCAAGGACGGTTTCTCGAAAGCATATTCCGCGATCATCGACGGTAACCTCACTACGATCATTACCGGTATCGTTCTGTTCATCTTCGGAAACGGTCCGGTGCAGGGTTTCGCCACTACGTTGATTATCGGTATTCTGACCTCGCTCTTCTGTTCGATCTTCATTACCCGCCTGCTGATCGAGGGCGTAGTCAATAAATGGGGAAAGATCTCCTTCTCGCGCAAGTGGTCGGAGAATCTTATGGGCAACGCTCATTTCGACTTCCTGGGCAAGAGTAAGATCTCTTACATCGTTATGATCGTCGTTTTGGCCGTTTCGTGCGTTTCGTTCGCGGTACGCGGTCTGAACATGGGTGCTGAGTTCACCGGCGGCCGTGCATACGTGATTCGTTTCGACCGCCCGGTACAGGCAGAGGAGGTACGTATGAAGTTGCAGGATGTCTTCTCCGGTTACGAGGATGCCGCTAATGTCAGCTTCGAGGTGAAGCAGTACGGCAATGAGAACCAGATGCGTATCGTGACGCAGTACAAGTACGACGACACTTCGGACGAGGCTACTTCGGAAGTGGATCGGATTCTGTACGACGCGCTGCACGGTCTGTACGGTTATCCCATCACCTTCGAGAATTTCCGCAATACGCAAAACGATATCAACGGTATTCTTACGGCAGACAAGATCGGTCCTTCGATCGCCAAGGATATGACTTGGGGCGCTATTTGGTCGGTGCTCTTCTCGCTGATCGCCATCGGCCTCTACATTTCGCTCCGCTTCAAGAAATGGCAGTATGCGACCGGCGCTACGACCGCGCTGGCATTCAATGCCCTGGTGGTGATCGGCGTCTTCTCGCTCTGCTACGGCTGGCTGCCCTTCAACCTGGAGGTGAACCAGGCCTTCATCGCGGCGATCCTGACGATCATCGGTTATACGATCAACGATACGGTGGTGGTTTTCGACCGTATCCGTGAATATCTGGTGTTCTATCCCAAGCGCGATCTGCGCGAGAACGTGAACAATGCGCTCAATGCGACCCTGTCGCGTACGATCAATACGTCGGGTACGACATTGGTTACTCTGCTCGCCATCCTCTTCTTCGGCGGCGAGACGATTCGCGGGTTTATCTTCGCATTGGCTTTGGGTGTGGTTGTCGGTACGCTTTCGACCCTGTTTGTGGCGACTCCGATCGCTTACGGTCTGATGAAGCGCGAGGGCCTCGGCAAGAAATAAAGGTCCGCTTTTTGAATAAAATAGGCTGCAACGTATTGTTGCGGCCTATTTTATTTTTAACTTTGCCTAACTTAAAAATTGTCTGTCATGGAGCGTTTCGGTTGGTTGCGTCGTTATATATCTCCGGTCTTTCTGGCCCTGCTCGTCGCGTCGTTCATTCTCTGGTATATCGCCAAGTTGAACTATACCTATACGACCGAGCAGCCTTTCACCGTGAATGTGGACGGCGAGCGTTTCAAAGTTTCCTGTGTGGTGGAAGGAGTCGGTACCAACTTGTTCGGCTATCGAGTCTATATGAGTAAGCGGCTCCGGATTCCCCTGTCGGAGTTGAAATTCCGTTCCGTGAAGGCCGAAGACGGAGAGAAATTCCTGAAGATAGATTCTCTCTCTCTGCACAACGCCATTTCCGTCCGGTTGAGCGATATCAAGGTCATCTCCGTCGGATCGGTTCCCGAAATTCCGGATCCCCGTCAGCAAGAAAAATGATTAAGGTAGGTATAACAGGAGGTATCGGCAGCGGTAAATCGACCGTCTGCCGGCTTTTTGCCGCTTGCGGCGCCCCTGTCTATGATTCCGATACGCAGGCCAAACGCCTTATGGAGGAGGATGGGCCGTTACGGAGGCGGCTCGCCGCACGCTTCGGGGAGGAGATCTATGCGGGCGGACGTCTGAATCGCAAGTTGCTGGCCGGTCGTGTCTTTTCCGATCCTGCGGAGCTTTCGGCGCTTAATGCGCTGGTGCACCCCGCCGTGATGGAGGATTTCGAACGGTGGTGCGGGCGGCAGTCCGGCGCCGACTATGTGGTTCTGGAGAGCGCCATCCTTTTCGAGGCCGGATTGGAGGGGTATGTGGACCGTACGATCGCGGTCACGGCTCCTATCGACGTGCGTATCGCCCGCACCTGCCTGCGTGACGGGGCTTCGGCCGAGGAGGTGCGACGCCGTATCGCGGTCCAGCTCGACGAAGAGGAGTTGCGTCGGCGGGCCGACTATACCCTTGTCAATATAAATCTCGGGAAGCTCGAATGCGAGGTTGCCCGACTGGATAAATTGTTACGCGATGAAAACCGAAAACATTCTGCCTGAATTGACTACGCCGTGCGTTATGGCGATCGTCAATGTTACGCCCGATTCCTTTTTCGCCGGCAGCCGCACACCGGATGCCGAAGCTATCGAACGGCGTGTCCGCGAAGCGGCCGATGCCGGTTGCGACCTGTTCGACGTCGGGGGCTACTCCTCCCGGCCCGGAGCCGCCGAGGTGACGCCCGAGGAGGAGTGGCGTCGTGTGGAAGCGGGGGTGGCTGCCGTGCGGCGGATCGCTCCCGCACTGCCCGTTTCGGTCGATACGTTCCGTGCCGAGGTGGCGCGCCGGGTGCTCGAAACATTCGGCCCGGTGATCGTCAATGACATCTCGGCCGGAGAGTTGGATCCGGCCATCGTCGATGTGGTCGCCGAGTACGACGTTCCCTATATCGCTATGCACATGCGGGGTACTCCTGCGACGATGCAGGGGATGACCTCTTACCGCGATGTAGTGGAGGAGGTCGTTTCCTATTTCCGGCTCCGTGCCGAGCAGTTGCGTCGCTGCGGCGTGCGTCGGTTGATTCTCGATCCTGGCTTCGGGTTCGCCAAAACCCTCGAACAGAACTACGATCTGCTTCGGGGGCTGCACAACCTTTGCTCGCTGGGCTATCCCGTACTGGCCGGAGTGTCGCGCAAGTCCATGATCTATAAAGTGCTCGATACGACGCCCGACCGGGCGCTCGCCGGGACGATCGCTCTGGGCTGGGAGTGTTTGAGGCAGGGTGCCGCGATCCTGCGGGTGCACGATGTGCAGGAAGCGGTCGATACGGTACGTATTTTCAAAGCATTCCGCCCATGATAAAAGCTACGGATATCCATAAGAGTTACGGTGCGCTGGAGGTGCTCCGGGGAGTATCGCTCGAGGTGTCGCGCGGCGAGGTGGTTTCGATCGTCGGTGCCAGCGGCGCCGGCAAGACGACCTTGCTTCAGATACTGGGTACGCTTTCCAAAGCGGATCGCGGCAGCGTCGAGATCGACGGACAGGATGTTTCATCGCTCGGTGATCGGGCTTTGTCGCGGTTCCGTAACGAGAAGATCGGATTCGTTTTCCAGTTCCACCACCTGCTGCCCGAATTTACGGCTTTCGAGAATGTCTGTATCCCCGGCTTGATCGGACGGCGTCCGAAAGCCGAAGTGGAGCGGCGTGCCGGAGAGCTGCTGGCGCTCGTGGGGCTGACCGAACGCCGCGATCATAAGCCCGGCGAGCTGTCGGGCGGCGAGCAGCAGCGGGTCGCTATTGCCCGGGCGCTGGTGAACTCTCCCGCCGTGCTGTTGGCCGACGAACCTTCGGGCAACCTCGATACCCGCAACAAGGAGGAGGTGCACCGCCTGTTTTTTGACCTGCGTGAACGTTTGGGGCAGACGATCGTGCTGGTGACTCACGACGAGTCGCTGGCTCTCCGGGCCGACCGTCGGATCGTAATGAGCGACGGTCTGATCCTTCCCGAGTGACGGGAGTGACTGTTCTGAAATTAGTAGATCCCATTTACACGATTCTTATGGAGTTCGAATCGCTGCGCGAGTTGCTCGAAACCCTGTACGACCGCTACAACCGGACGGAGTTCATCGCTCCCGATCCGATCAGCGTGCCGCATCGTTTCGAGGGGCGTGAAGACCGTGAAATCGCGGGCTTTCTCTCGGCGACTATCGCCTGGGGCAACCGTCGTGCGATCGTCGGCAATGCCTGCCGGATGATGTCGTATATGGACAACGCCCCTGCGGATTTCGTGAAAAATGCTTCGGAGGAGGAGCTTCGCAAGCTGACAGTCTGCGTGCATCGGACCTTCAACGGCGAGGATCTGATCGCTTATGTACGGGCGCTGCGTTCGCTTTTCCGTCGTTACGGCAGTCTGGGCGAGTTCTTCGAGGGGCGTTATGCGGCCACGGGTTCGATCCCGTCCGTTCTCTCCGATTTTCGCCGCGAGTTTTTCGCCGAGCCGCACCCGCCCCGTTCGGAGAAGCACCTTTCGTCGATCGACAAAGGCTCGGCTTGCAAGCGGCTGAATATGTTTCTGCGCTGGATGGTGCGCCGCGATGATCGGGGCGTGGATTTCGGGCTCTGGCGCTCGATCCCCATGTCGGCGCTCTATCTGCCGCTCGACCTTCATTCGGGCGACGTGGCACGGGCTTTGGGATTGCTTGCCCGGCGGCAGAACGACTGGCGGGCCGTCGAGGAGATTACCGCCGTGCTTCGCACGTTCGACCCGGAGGATCCCGTGCGTTATGATTTCGCGCTGTTCGGCGCCGGTATGGACGGTTTTCTAAAAGGATAGCCATGTTCCGGTTCAAACAGTTTGCCGTGCGGCAGGATCGCTGCCCGATGAAGGTCGGAACCGACGGGGTGCTGCTCGGTGCCTGGGCCGAAGTACGTCCCGGGGACCGGCGGATGCTCGACGTAGGTACGGGCACGGGCCTGATCGCCCTGATGCTGGCCCAGCGGAGTGCAGCCCGGATTACGGCGGTGGACGTCGATGCGGAGTGCGCGACGCAGGCGGCTGAAAATTTTGCCGCGTCGCCCTGGGCGGACCGTTTGGATGCAGTAGCCGTCGCGGTGCAGCGATACGATCCGGTTGAAAGATTCGATCTGATCGTGTCAAATCCGCCTTATATCCCAACGGATGTGATTCCGCAGCTCATGCCGGAGGTACAGGTGTTTGAACCGATCGAGGCGTTAGATGGAAAAGAGGATGGACTTTACTTTTACCGCAAGATCGTGGAACAGAGTAAAGATTATCTGAATTCTGGCGGTTCTCTGATGTTTGAGATTGGGTATGATCAGGGAAAAGATGTATCTAAAATGATGACAGACGCAGGATTTTCAAACGTCTGTGTGAAAAAAGACCTTGCAGGAAATGACAGGGTTGTGACTGGGATGTTGTAGCGGCATCAGAGTGTAGAAATATAATGAGCGAAAGAGAGGAAAATGCAAATTTATTTGCATTTGACGAACGACGAAATTATTGAGTGATGAAATCACGATATTTGATTAGACAGAAATGAGGGAGAAATATGTTTGATAAATTAGAGGACTTACTCATCCGTTATGAAGAGTTGATGAGTGAATTAAGTGAGCCGGATGTGGCAAATAATCCGGAACGTTTCCGTAAGCTGATGAAAGAGCAGAGCGATATTTTACCGATCGTGGAGGCTTACAAAGAATACAAACAGTGCAAGCAGAACATCGAGGATTCG